>TARA_B110000438_G_scaffold85502_1_pt1 | contig 15166 bp, 14 predicted proteins | sample TARA_B110000438 | Tara Oceans TARA_B110000438 (sample SAMEA4398413) | marine metagenome | biome: Polar Biome; feature: [MES] marine water layer (ENVO:01000295) within the mesopelagic zone...; material: water (ENVO:00002006), including particulate matter (ENVO:01000060) such as...... | reverse complement strand
CTCATTCCCCTCGTCGTAGTTTTAACCCTATGGATAGATGCTCGAGGTGATGATGGGCCTTCTGTCGTTTTTCGGGGAGGCATGTTTACAAGTGGAGAGTTATATCGGGGTGCTGAGCCGAACTGGAGCTTTACAGACGACATTCGTCTGGTGGAGTTACAACTAAATGAAACTCAAGATTCCAGAACAACTTTTATTATTGAGAGCAACGGCCGAATTTTTGTTACTTGCGACTATATGGGCACATCACTTGGTCGCTTGTGGAAGCAGTGGGCGGTTCGAGCTGCAGAAGGCGACGGTGCCGCTGAGTTGAGAATAGGTGACGCCAGGTATGAGCGCACACTCAAACGAATCACTGAGGGTCCAGAACTTGACTGGGTAATCGAAAAGAAAGCTTCAAAATATCGTAACCCTATTAATCGTGAATTAATAGCAGCAGGAGAGGTTTGGGTTTTCGAAATTGCGCCGCGGGCTTAGGAGGTCCTAAAGCCTAGTTACTATTTCCAGTCAGCACCATCATAGTAGCGTGTTCCACGATGGCCTTTTCGTGGAATTATTTTCTTAATTTTCTCACCGGGACATTTCACTATTATCAATGTTCGCGGTCTTCCTGACTTTGGATTGGTCGCCCCGCTTATTATATGTGTAATCTCAAGTCTGCCCCTCAATTTATCGTTAAAAATTGTATAAACAAAATCACCCTCTTTCAGCCTGGATGGTTTCCCCGCCATGTGAAACTCAAACTCATTGATCGATTCATCAAAAAGTTTGTCGATACCTTCATCACCACGTGATGCTGGTATGGTTTTAGTAATTCCAAAACTCACTGCAGTGATTCTTCATTCGGGGCCAATTGACTTCCGCGAACTAATCTCCCTGGCCGGGCTCCCGTTGCTTCACCGTTACGGTAAATGATTTGACCACTGACAATTGTTGCCACGTAGCCGTCAGCATATTGCATTAGACGACGGCCTCCAGCTGGTAGGTCATAATGTACTTCGGGCTTATGCAATTTCATATTTTTCAGATCAATGACATTAATGTCAGCCTTGTATCCGATTGCAATTATACCCCGATCATTAAGACCAACCGCATGAGCAGTGTCCTGACAATGGGCTTTTATTACCCAGGGTAGAGAAAGTTTTTCACCGCGACTTCGATCGCGAACCCAGTGAGTAAGCATGTGCGTGGTAAAGCTACCGTCGCAAATGCTGCCACAGTGAGCGCCACCATCGCCAAGACCAAGGATCGTATTGGGGTGTTCCATCATCTCTTTTGCAGGTTCCAATGATCCCTCACCATAATTAAGAAAGGTGTAGTAGATCATATTCTTGCCGTCGTCTTGAGTTAGAATTTCGAGGCAGAATTCAAGGGGGTGGACTCCCTGCTTCTCCGCTAAAGCCGCTATGCTATTCATAGGTGATGGTTCATAGTCAGGCTCATCAGCTAAAACATACATATCGTGATAACGAGAATGTACTTGGCGCATGAATGGATTAGTTTCTAATTGAGGTTCTTCTTCTAATAATTGCTTTCGGATTGATGGGTCTCGCAGTTTTATGAGTTTTTCTTCTAAAGGAAGTGATTCAATGGCCTGATAGTGTGCGTGTGCACTAAAGGGATTATTAGTGAGTTCGAGACCAAACAGAACGCCAACAGGCCGTCCGCACACTTGTGCTTTTAGTTCTATACCTTCGTTATTGGCGTCTTCAATAGTTTCGAGGATCTTTCTCCAGCCATCTGTAACTCGGTGGTGCTGAGCAACTGAGACCGAAAGAGGTCGCCCGGATTGCTTTACCATTTGTCGAAGTATTTCAAACTCACTGTCGCTGCCTTTGAAATCAGTTACGACCTGCATGACACCAGACCCTGCTGCGCCAACTCCATTAGCAATGCCTACCATCTCGTCGATCTCAGCGGTCAGCGTCGGTGTTGGTTGGCCCTCTGCAGTTTGATGATTGAGCGTGCGTGAGGTTGAAAAGCCGAGCGCTCCGGCTTCAATTGCCTCGGTGGTCAGTTCAGCCATTTTCTGAATGTCAGAGGCAGTTGCGGTCTCTCTGTTGGCGCCGCGATCACCCATGATATAAACCCGAAGCGGCCCATGCGGAATCTGTGCCGCGAAGTCAATGTCATATTGGTGTTCGGATAAGCTGTCTAAATACTCGGGGAAGGTTTCCCAATCCCAGGGCAGGCCTTCCGCCAGCACAGGATGGGGAATATCTTCCACGCCTTCCATAAGAGAAATCAGCCGCTCTTTGTCATTCGGTCGGCAGGGTGCAAAGCCTACGCCACAGTTACCCATTACTGCAGTAGTCACGCCATGGTTTGAAGAAGGCGTTAGCTCTCCACACCAGGTCACTTGACCATCGTAGTGAGTATGGATGTCCACAAATCCTGGAGTCACAATCAATCCCTTAGCATCAATCGTGTTCTTAGCGGCACTATCTATATCTCCAACGTACACAATTACGCCATCTTGGATGCCGATGTTAGCTTCAACAGGATTGGCTCCAGTGCCGTCTACTACTAAACCGTTTTTAATGAGCAGGTCATACATTATTAATAATCAACCACGCTGTTTTTGCAGTTACTTGTGTCCATCAAATTTATGATGGAATTGATTTTGTTGGGTCTGTCTATGACGGCGCTACAAATTCATCGGCGAATACCAAACCACCTTCAGTGTTATCCAATCTCAGATTGAGTATTTCCTGATACTCAGATGAGTTATACCAACCTTCTAATGCTTCTCGGTTTGGAAATTCTAGCACCACCGTAACTCCACCAGGCTCCCCTTCAACAGGTGTGCTGTTTGGGCCAGCCACTAAGATTTTTCCCTGATGGGCAACAATTGTTGGGCCCACAGCTGCAAGATATGCGTTATAGCCTTCCTGGTTCGTAACATCATAATTGGCAACAAGGTAGCTCGACATTTTTTTATTCCTTTCCATTTTAAAGTAGTGCTAAGAATATCAGTAAATTAACACAGCAGAGAACTCCACAATTTCGAGAATCATTTAAATTAACGGATAATATTTGGGGTAGAGCCAAAATTCATAGCTTCCGACCAAGTAGTGCCAATCCATGTGGGCGCCTACGGTCCAAGCATCAGTGCGCAAGCGAGAGTTGCAGAAAAGGCTGGTGAGCCGCAGTTTCTGGCGCTATTAGCCAGATGCAAACTGACATTCTTCGCTCTATCTTTAGACTAAAAATACCAATATGCTTCCGCCTCTCTATTACTTTTTGTAGCCCTCACATCATTAGAATGAACGCTGAAGATATTACAATCACATTGATTACAGCCGTTTTCTTTATGGCTTTGGTGGCTTACATCTCGTACCGCAAGACCCGAGGTGAAGTCAGCACCCAGGATGGGTATTTTCTGGCTGGCCGAGGCTTGGGCGCCGTTTTTATTGCTGGCTCATTGTTACTCACTAATCTGTCGGCCGAACAACTCATCGGCCTAAACGGTTCAGCCTACGGATTTAATTTAAGTAGTATGGCGTGGGAAGTGACTGCCGCTGTTGCAACAGTTGCGATGGCTTTTATATTCTTGCCGCGCTATTTGGCAGGTGCTTTTACGACACTTCCACAATTTCTTTGTGATCGTTTCGATGACGGCCTGCGCCGCATGACAGTCATTCTTTTTATGGTTGGTTATGGGCTGGTGACAATTCCTGGCGTTCTTTATTCTGGCTCCATTGCTGTATTGCAGTTATTTGATGTGCCGACTTTGTTGTCAGTCACTTACAGTCAGGGCCTCTTAATTACCATTATCAGTATTGGTTGTCTCGGCGCTATGTACGCAATATTTGGCGGCCTTCGGGCAGTAGCAGTTTCCGACACATTGAATGGGATAGGTTTGTTAATCATTGGGTTAGCAGTGCCAATACTCGGCCTCTCTGCTTTAGGAGAAGGTAGTGTTGGTAACGGTCTCGATATCATAGTTAACACAGATACCTATAAACTGAATGCCATTGGTTCAGCGGAAGACCCTACACCTTTTGGCACCCTGTTTACCGGCATGGTATTCGCTAATTTATTTTATTGGTGCACCAATCAATACGTAATTCAGCGCACTTTGGCAGCACGAGATCTAGCCGAGGGACAGAAAGGTGTGCTTTTTTCTGGTTTTTTTAAAGTCCTAGTACCATTTTTAATGATGATTCCTGGTGTCATAGCTTTTCATTTGTACGGTGAAGGCATGGAGTCTATAGATTTAGCTTATCCTCAGCTCATTAAAGACGTACTGCCTGTTTATGCCATGGGGTTTTTTCTTGCGGTATTACTTGGGGCAGTTTTTAGTTCGTTTAATTCGCTTCTGAATAGTGCGGCCACACTTTTTTGCTTGGATGTTTATTTACCACTTAAGAACAATCAAGTTAGTGAAGTCGATCTGTTAAAGATTGCGAAGATTGCTAGTGTAGCTATCGCATTGTTCTCATTTATCGTTGCGCCGCTGTTGCAGTATGCAACGGAAGGGCTTTGGCAAATTGTTCGTATTTTTACGGGGTTTTATAATATTCCTGTCATAGCAATAGTAATGATTGGCTTGTTCACTCGCCATGTTCCTGCATTAGGCCCTAAGATCGTTATTGTTTTTCACATAACTGCCTATGGTGTTTTTCAATTTTTGTTAAACGATTACATTAATATTCATTTCTTACACCTTTACGCCATACTATTCTTTATAGAGATTGGCATCATGCTTTTGGTCGGGCACTTACGGCCTAGAAAAGAAGAATGGACTTTTCATAAGCGAGAACTCATTGACCTAACACCTTGGCGATTCGCTATCCCTTGCGCCACTACCCTGTTTTCTTGTGTGGTCGGATTGTATTTACTATTCTCGCCAATTGGTTTGGTCAATGGCTTAAGTCCAGCTTTCTGGCCTTTAGTTCTAGTACTGTTGATCGGGAATTTTTTGGTCTGGGCTCGGTACATTCGCAAGGGTCTTGCACTCGCTCCTAGAGTATTAATCAATGACGTCTCTCGTGAAGTTCAGGATCAATAACCCCATGGAATCTATAGATCGTTTTTTTGTTGAAACATCCAGCGAACGAAGTTCAAGAGTAAAACAACTGCCATCTGACATTTCACCAAAACATAACTTGCTAATTGTGGGTTGCGGGCTAATTGGTCGAGAACACATGCGCGTTGCAACATTGTTAGGTCGTGCCCGAATCCATGGAATTTATGACATTAATAAAGCGAGTCTTGATACAGCTGAATCAACCTTCAGAACTTACAGTGATGAAAAGCTCGTGCGTTATAAAAATTTGCAGCTTGCGTGTATGGATGATGCTATCGATGCAATATTAATTTGCACACCAAATTTTACGCATTTTCAAGTATTAAAAGTCGTTCTAGAGTCAGGTAAACCATTATTTGTCGAGAAGCCCATGGCTACGACCCTAGAAGATGGGGCGCGAATTGTTGAGATAAGCAGGGACTACTCTTCGCCGATTCAAATTGGCATGCAGTATCGCTACAAAGCCCAATATGTAGATGCCTTTCATGAAGTCAAACAATTAAACTCTCTCGGCGGCGTGAAAACAATTTCTATGGCTGAATACCGCCCACCCTTTCTTGATAAAGTTGAGCAGTGGAATAAGTTCAAAGAGTTTTCAGGTGGTACCTTAGTCGAAAAATGCTGTCACTATTTTGATCTTATAAATTTAATGGCAGAAGCGAAGCCCACCCATGTGTACGCTAACGGAGGCCAAGCAGTGAATTTTTTGGATTTTGAATATGCAGGGCGCAAGTCTGATATCGATGATAATGCCTTTGTGACCATTCAATATGGTAACGGTGTGCGTGCCAATTTCATCCTCAATATGTTTGCCAACGAGCTTTACGAAGAATTGATAGTGACCGGTGAAAAAGGTCGTTTGGTTGCCTCTGAGCACGCCAGCTTTGATCGCGAAGAATCGTCCAAAGCCGAAATAATGGTAGAAGTCCCAGATCACCAGCGCTACACGCCCCAAGATATTACTTATCCAGAACTAGTTGAGCGCAGTGGTCATCACGGCGCCACCTATTTTGAACACGAGGCTTTGATTGATCAATTGGAAGGAAAGAGGGTAGACAGTGCTACCGTAGAACAGGGCTTTCGAGCCATGTTAGTAGCAAGTGCCGCTCAACAATCAATAGAATGTGGTGAAGTAATCGACATTGAAGAATATACAAATAAACAAGGTCTGACCGACTTGTGTTAGCCATTTTACTAGGCAAAAAAATCAACAAGGCCAGTCAAGACAAAGAAACCTGAAGAAACCTGGAGAAAGATGAAGAATTCAATCACAGTGGGCAAAGGCACGATGCCGTCAGTCGGTTTGGGTCTCTGGAAAATAGATAAAACAGATACAGCTCAGGCTGTAGTCGATGCCATCGACGTGGGTTACCGTCATCTTGACAGTGCCGCAGATTATGGCAATGAATTAGAAGTAGGTGAAGGGATCAGTAAAGCAATTTCTGCAGGGCTTTGTTCACGAGACGATTTATGGGTGACATCCAAACTTTGGAATACTTTTCATCGACCAGAGCATGTGAGAGCCGCTTGCGAAAAGTCTCTGAGTGATCTTGGGCTCGAATATCTAGATCTCTATCTAATCCATTTTCCCATAGCCTTAAAATATGTGGATTTTGCAATGCGTTATCCGCCGGAGTGGTTTTTTGATCCGGAGGTCACTAAACCCAAGATGGAAATTGATCCGGTTCCACTCCATGAAACATGGCTGGCGATGGAATCATTAGTAGAAGCTGGCCTAGTGAAAGAAATTGGAGTGTGTAACTACAACAGCGCGCTTCTCCATGATTTGATGGCATATGCAAAAATTAAACCAGCAATGCTGCAAATAGAATCTCATCCCCACTTAACTCAGGAGCGTCTGCTTCGTGCGGCCAAGAATTATAAGTTAGCAGTGACAGCGTTCTCACCTTTAGGTGCTTTATCATATTTATCTCTAGATATGGCTAGTGCTGAAGAATCCGTTCTCACCACCGAAGCGGTCCTAGCAGCGGCGACCCGATTAAAACGTACACCCGCACAAGTGATCCTGCGCTGGGGATTGCAGCGGGGCACTGCGATTATTCCTAAGACCAGCCAGAAGGAGCGACTGCGAGAAAATATAGCTTTGTTTGACTTCGAATTAACAGGTGAGGAAATGACAAAGATTTCGATCCTTAATTCGAATCGACGTTTTAATGATCCAGCGGTGTTCTGTGATCTTGCTTTCAATACATTTTATCCCATCTATGATTGATTTCCCTTTAGTAATTAATGCTGATAAAAACTGTCATGACTTACAAAGTGTATGCGATTGGATTAGCGGGAAAAAAAGCGAACTAGAAGTACAACTTACTAATTCTGGCGCTGTTCTATTGCGTGGATTCCCGCTAAAAAACGCACAAGACTTTGACCAGTGTGTTCAAGCTTTCAATCTCAAAAATTTCACTTATTCTGAATCTCTTTCTAATGCGGTGCGACATAATCGAACAGAGCGCGTATTTACCGCTAATGAAGCGCCACCAGATGTTGAGATTTATTTGCACCATGAAATGGCACAAACTCCAATATTTCCGGGCATCTTATTGTTTTTTTGTGAAGAGATGAGTGATTCAGGTGGTGCTACACCTCTGTGTCAGTCAGATATTTTACTAGATTTACTTTTGGTCTCTGATCCTGATTTTATTGCCGAGCTCGAGGAGAAGGGAGTCCGCTATACAAATGTGATGCCCGCTGCTGCAGACCTGGATTCTGGGCAAGGCCGCAGCTGGCAAGATACCCTTGGGGTGCGGACACAGGAAGATGCAGAGGCGCGCCTAACTGAACTAGATTATTCCTGGCGGTGGCAAGAAGGTCTCAGCTTGAAAGTGACGACCCCGGTATTACCAGCTATTCGCTCACTGGAAGACGGGCGCAAGGTGTTTTTCAATCAACTTATTGCCGCTTACCGCGGTTGGAAAAATGCGCGTGATGGAGGTAAGAAAGCAATTCAGTTTGGCGATAAAACAGTGATAGAAGAAGCAACTATGGAGAATGTTTGTAGTCTAGCTGAAAGTATTACTTTTGATCAGTATTGGCAGCTTGGAGACATTGTGTTGGTTAACAATTTTCTAGTGATGCACGGTAGACGACCGTTTTCTGGTAAACGCAAAGTATTGGCTTCGTTGGCAAACTAGTTTTTAATTTTTACTTTGAGTTTATCTTTTCTGATTAGCGCTCCTACTAACTATGTTCCTGGTGTATTTGCTGCTGAAGTAAATTTAGTAAGGTCTAGTTCTGCGCGCACTGCTTGTCCTAGCTCCTGTTCCATATCATCTACGGGAATACCCATAGAATCTGCAATGCGCACCATGCGCTGGAAATTAGCCGCCACCCCTGCAGCTTCTACCAATACTTCTTCTCCAGCTTTATCTAATAACAGCTGACGCATACTAGCGAGTTTTTTATTATCTCGGCTTGCTAGAGCTTCCGCGAATTGCATTAGCTCTGGGCCAAATTCAACACCAACCGCTGCTGCTCTCGTATCACCATTAACAGCTTGCAGATCAACTTCAGTGTGGGTTTTAAGCGAGCTCGCACGGAGCATCGTAGAATGTGCATTAGTTCAGTAAAAGCATTCGTTAATTGCAGATACCCGAGCCGCGATGAGTTCCATTTGTAGGCGATTAATATTCCTACCTTCGTGTTTGACCATGTTGGACATATCTTGCACTGAGAGATAGAGCGCTCCAGATAGAGCGAGCCAATCTCTTAGAGCTTCTGGCACTAAAGACAATGCACGAAGTACATTTGCAGAGCGACCTCCTGGCCAAAGGTTTGCTTCAGGTCCAGATAGGCCATCTCTTGGCAGCATGGGCACAAAACCAGTGCCTAATTCTGCTTGGGCAGGGCGATAGTGGGTAGGTTCACCACTAGCAGGTTTCGGAAGCGCTTCCAGTCCAATTCCTAACGCTCGATGAAATTCATCTATACTGAATATGCAAACTACGATGCCTGCCAGCTCAACATAGGCTTCTATGCTGAGGCCATTTTCAGGAAGAGAATCCACCCACGCTTGGGTAATTCGAGTTTGGTCTGTAACAATTCTATGTACTGCATCGACAGCAGTTTCCTTCAATGAATTATCGCTAGTGTGCTTACCAGTCAAAGCATAAGAAGATAAAGCTAATTTACGGTCTGTGCAGAAATCACATAACAGCGCAGAGCGAGAAGCCTTCGCGATAGCCACGCGATCGGCACCCGACCACCAGGAGCCGGGCTGCGCAAGTCGCTGCCAGAATCCACTGAATTCTTTTTTTATGTCTTCTCGAATAGAGAAGGGCGCATTACTGTAATTAAAGAATGCCATTGTCATTTGCCGAAAAGAATACCACTGACAGTAGTGTGACTCTTTTGGCACTAAAAATCCTAAGTTTTTCAAGCCCAAATGAGCGAATTAAGAGAATAAAATCAAGGCTACGAGAGATTCATGCTGCGCATAGCAAATTTGATGGTATAGAATAGCCTCCGAATTTTCTGATCATCCATTAATAGTCTTGAGGAAGTGTAAGTGTCAATCCCCGAATCAATGCAAGGACGTCTATCAGTGCCAGCCGTAGGGGCACCTCTTTTTATCATTTCAAATCCAGATCTTGTTATCGCCCAATGCAAAGCAGGGGTAGTTGGCTCGTTTCCAGCCCTCAACGCCAGACCGGCAGAAGTACTTGATCAGTGGTTGGTACGTATCAATGAAGAGTTAGACGCCCATAATCAGAAAAATCCGGATAATCCCGCCGCTCCCTATGCAGTGAATCAGATTGTCCATGGATCCAATGACAGACTGATGCATGATGTAGAGGCTTGTGTAAAACATAAAGTACCAGTTGTAATTACTTCATTAGGAGCCCGGCCAGAAGTATTTGAAGCAATTCATTCCTATGGTGGAATTTGCTTGCATGATGTTATTAATAATCGGTTTGCTCACAAGGCTATAGAAAAAGGAGCTGATGGCTTAATTTGTGTTGCAGCTGGCGCTGGCGGACATGCTGGAACCTTGTCTCCCATGGCCTTTATTCAGGAAGTGCGGGAATGGTTCGATGGACCTTTATTGCTTTCTGGCGCTATCTCAACTGGCGATGGGATCTTGGCAGCATTGGCAATGGGCGCCGATCTTGGCTACATTGGTTCAGCTTTCATTGCTACGGAAGAAGCTAACGCGGACCCTGCCTATAAAGAAGCATTGGTAGAGCATGCCGCCGCAGATATTGTTTATACGAATTTGTTTACTGGTGTACATGGCAACTACCTGAAAACTTCAATTGAGAATGCGGGGCTTGATCCGGATGATCTGCCAGAGAGCGACCCTTCAAAGATGCAGTTTGGATCTGGTGGAAGTAATAAATCAAAGGCGTGGAAAGATATTTGGGGCTGCGGCCAGGGCATTAACGCAATTAAAGCAGTGCAGCCAACGGCAGAGCTCGTGGCTCGACTCAAAGAGGAATTCCTGCATGCACAACAGCGAGTTTCTTCTGCTTAGACAATTGAGACTACAATCCTTAGTCTGGTAGATATTTACTCTCTCATTGGACCGCGCTACAGTAAAGACTTAGAGCTCATCAAAAATAACAAATAAGGGCGATTGCTATGGTTCACATAAATAAAGGCGATAGCCTAATCTCTATGCTTCTTCTAAGTTGGCTTTTGCTGCCATTGCAAGCAGCGGGGCAGGATTTCGATAACATCGAAATCATCACAAATCACGTTAAAGACAATATCTATTATCTCGAAGGAAGTGGCGGCAACATTGGAGTTATTGTTGGAAATGATGGTGTCTTAATTGTCGATAATCAATTTGCCCCTCTTAGTAATAAAATAGAAGCGGCAATAACAGATTTGTCGGAGTTATCTGTAACCTTCGCGGTAAATTCTCACTTTCATTATGATCACACTGATGGAAATGAAAATTTTGGAAAGGCTGGCGCTTTTATTGTTGCGCAAGAAAATGCCCGGCGTCGCATGGAATCCACTCAAGTGCTTGCGACTGGCCGTGCTCAAGAACGCTATGATGAAGTTGGTCTCCCTAAGATTACTTTCACAGACACAATGCGTTTCTACTTTAACGATGAGCCTATTGATCTGATTCATACTGGCCCTGGCCATACGGATGGCGATGCACAAGTCTATTTCCGTGAATCAAATGTTATCCATACTGGAGATATGTTCGTTCGATATGTATTGCCATTTATTGATCAGAACAATGGTGGATCACTTGACGGGATGATTGAGGCGACAGATAGGCTGGCCAGTATCATTAATAACGAAACTATTATTATCCCTGGTCACGGGCAGTTATCAAACCGCAATGATTTGTTGAATTACCGCGACATGCTTGTAACCATTCGCGGCAATCTAACTCGCGCTAAAGTTCAGGGCATGTCACCCCAGGAAATGCTGGACACAGAACCAGCAGATGGATTTGCCCCAGCGGGCGACAGCACTAACCAGTGGTTGTTGCGTGCCTATGATGAATATCGCTAGCTACTATTTTTTGGGTTTTCGTAATTTCTTAAATAAAGCAAAGCACATTGTATAGTTTTCTCTCTTTTCTTTGGGGTAATGCAGATGTCAGATCAGGAAGCAATTCAAAATGTTATACGCGTTTATTTTGATTGCATGTTTGAATCAGATCCAGAAAAAGCAAGACGAGCATTTCATCCTAATGCAAAAATAACAGGCTACTTACCTGATGGGTTTTATGAGATGAGTGTGGAAGACTTTGCTGATTTTGTTGCAGCGCAGAATCCTCCTCCAAAGGTAAAGGGAGACCCTGAAGTTCTTGAAATTGTGTCCTTAGAAATTGCAGGTAACACCGCCGCAGTGCGTGTAAGAGATCAATATTTAGGAATGACTTTTCTTGATACGTTGTCGATGCTAAAAATCGATGAGCAGTGGTTCATTTATAACAAGTTATTCCATGTAGAATCTTAGAAACTTCCACGGTTTTTTTAAACAAACAAGAAATCAATTCCGAACCTGCTTGCGAGGCCTAATCTGGCATGACTGGGTTCATTTGAATCTGACCCTGTTCCTCTGCGCTTTGGAGAAAATGAACGACTGATCAAGATCAAGCTTCTGATGGGCTATAGTTCGCGCTTAGATAGACTTGATAGCGATATTCCTGCCCATGAAACGATATTCTGTCGATTGAGAAAGCGTTTTTCAAGTGACCGGTGATTAAGCAGCCAGAGGGAAGAGGTGTTAGTGACATAAAGGGTATACGAGTTAAATTCATAACTTCTTTCTTGAGCCACTATTATTAAGCTGCAGTTATCTTACCCTTGACAACCTTATCAAAGTAATAAGTCAGCGAATTAATATGGGGGTCAGCAAGCTTGCTATTTACTTCAAGTATCGTTCAACATACATATCAAATTATTGGAATAATTCTGGAAGCACTAATGAGCAAACCCTGGCGTATCGCAGGCATCGACTTTGAGCACTTTCATATGGGTGATAATTTACGGATGGCATTTGAGCATCCTGAGGTGGATGTCGTGGGCATCTGTGATGTAAGCGTTGAGAAGATGGCATGGAGTATTGAGAATTTCAATATTCCAGTCGAGAAAGTATTTTCGGACTTTCGGGAATGTGTGGAGTCCACGCAACCTGACATCGTTTTGTTATGTCCCGCCACCGGTAGGCATGCTGAAGCAGTAGAAGAAATAGCTCATTTTGGTTGTCACATAATAATGGAAAAGCCTTTCGCCTCGACTCTCGCCGAAGCGGATAGAATGCTCGCTGCTCTATCTACTGAGCAATGCCTCGCCATCAATTGGCCACTGGCTTGGCATCCCTCCCATATTACCGCAAAACGTCTTATTGACGGTGGCCAAATCGGTGACGTCCTGGAAGTGCATTATTATGATGGAAATCGTGGGCCGCTCTGGCATGTGGCAGACAAAGAAAAAACTACTGCCGAAGAGGTGGCTGCTGGGAAACCAGATAGTTGGTTTTACAAGCCAGCGCTCGGGGGCGGTTCTTTGCTAGACTATCTTGGTTATGGGACTACGCTGGGAACTTGGTTTCACGATGGAAAATCACCAACCGATGTAACGGCGATGACTTACGTGCCAACAGGACTTGAAGTGGATGAGCATAGTGTCACGATTGCCAGGTATGACCATGGACTTTCAAAATTTGAAACTCGTTGGGGTACGTTTTCTGATTCTTGGTCAAACCAGCCGCAACCAAAATGTGGATTTGTAATTGTAGGCACCGAAGGAACTATTTCCAATTATGATTATGAGTCTAAGATAAGAGTGCAATCTCACGAACAGCCCGAAGGCTTTGAATTAAATGTTGACGTTATAGAAGCACCTTTTCAGAATCCAATTCAGTATGTGATTCATTGCTTGGAGAACGGCTTACCAATTGAAGGTCCTTTGTCACCAGAAATTAGCCGCATCGGCCAGCAAATTGTTGATACCGCATTTCAAAGTGCGAAAGAAGGGCGAAATCTGCCTCTAATTACGCAGTAGCAGACCTAAAAACGTAAACAAAGGGCTAGACTATAATCTGTCGCAGACTTCCTTGCAGAAGGTTCACAAAAAAATCACTAGAATTAATTAAATTAATAGAGAAAGTACAGGAATTAAATCTCTCGAGAGGTAATTATCGATGAAGTTCAAAGAGAAAGTTCTTAATTTCACCTTTATGCTTGGTTGTTTCAGTGCTTATGGGCAGGGCAACGAGCCTGAACTTGTTATAGCGAACCCAAGCGCGATGTTTATTCAACAACAAAGGGCTCTGCCGTCCGCTGAAGTGATTGGAAGGGGTGATGATTTGTACCAGGTGAATTGTCGGCTTTGTCATGGCCCAGACCTAAGGGGCGGTGATCAGGGCGGTCCAAACCTCCTGCGTTCAGAGGCGGTGTTAAATGATATTGAAGGCGAAGTGATTGGAGTAGCAGTACTTAACGGCCAAGGTAGGATGCCTTCGTTCGATAATTTCAGTAACAACGACATCGCCGCTATTGCTGGCTATATTCATTCTGTAAAAGCCACCTCAGAAGGACAAGGTAGTACACCTCCAGTAGATTATGATTTGGATATATTGGTAGGTGATGCAGCTGCCGGCGAGCGGTACTTCAATCAAGAATGTGTAAGTTGTCATTCGGTAACCGGCGATCTAGAAGGTATCTCGAGCCGAATTATTGATGATTACACAATGCAGAATACCTGGGTCGCGGGGGGTAGACGGCAGGCAGGTCAAGGTGGATTGCTGACCAGGGCGACGGTAACTCTATCCGGTGGCGAATTAGTAGAGGGTCGACTTCTACGCTACGACGATTTCTTTATTAGTTTGCGAACTGAGGATGGGAGCTATCAGAGTTTTACTCGACGAGGAGATTCTCCCACAGTGGAGCTTAATGACCCACTAACTCGTCATAGAGAATTATGGGGAGAGCTAACAGATAGCAACATCCATGATGTGACAGCTTATCTGGAGACTATAAAATGAGATATATGACCCTTTTTATTATTAGCATTCTAATTCCAGGGCTAGTAGTTGCTCAGAAATTTCTGGTTGACCCTGCAGAGCTAGCCAACACATTGGATGGCGATTGGGATACTTATTCGGGAGATTATTCAGGGCGTCGCTATAGCAATCTAACTCAAGTTCACAAAGAAAATGTTTCTGATCTAACTCTCGCCTGGACTACTGAAATTAATTTCAATGTCCGCCGAGGCAATCGTGATGGCAATGGAATAGTTACCCAACTTGGAGGAGAAGGCCGCGGCGATATTGATATCAGGAGCGGATCAATTAAAGGATCTATCCTAGAAATCAATGGTATTCTTTATGTGACTGCTCCAGACCACGTATGGGCGATGGATGCACGCGATGGCAGCGAAATTTGGCACTATCATTGGGAGACCCGGGGTGGAACTCATATTGCTAATCGTGGTGTAGCTATCTGGAATGACTCTGTCATTTTCGAAACGCCTGATAATTATTTAGTTTCGTTGAATGCCTACACTGGGGCAGAAAACTGGCACACCGAACTTGCCAGTTTCGAATTACAATACTTTTCCACCATGGCGCCTATAACAATTCGTGACCGGGTTATCGTAGGAACCGGCAACGATTTAGATCAACCTGGATTCGTTCAAGCCTTCG
>TARA_B110000438_G_scaffold278411_1_pt1 | contig 15169 bp, 18 predicted proteins | sample TARA_B110000438 | Tara Oceans TARA_B110000438 (sample SAMEA4398413) | marine metagenome | biome: Polar Biome; feature: [MES] marine water layer (ENVO:01000295) within the mesopelagic zone...; material: water (ENVO:00002006), including particulate matter (ENVO:01000060) such... | reverse complement strand
GAAATTTTTTATAACAAAGGATATATGAAGCCCGGCTCAAATCCGCACGCTCAAAAAGAAATGCATCCATTCTCGTTTAACCCCGCTTTGCAGCAGGCAGTGTTTCTAGAGGTGTTAAAAATTAAGCCCGCTCGGCACCAAAGAGATATTCTCAATGCTTATTTCACGTCCTTTTTTGCAGCCTGGGCTGATACGGACAAAGGCCCAGATAAGAAGTACGTAACGGCATTTTGTCCACGTGTTTTGATGATTCCGGATAGTAAAGAGCGCTATATCCAGGACTATCCTGATGGTTACATCATATCGTCGGTGCGCGACCCGAGGACGTGGTACGCCTCAAGCAGTCTACATAGCATCCAGTACAAAGATGTGCGCGATGCCATCGCGCTTTGGAAGCGGTCCACCGAAGGAATCATAAATCTTAAAAAGGCGCGGCCCGATTACATCTTTTTATCGACGTATGAGAATTTTGTGAACAAAACCGAGGAAGTAATGTCTCACATGGCTTCTTTTGTCGGGATTAACTTTGACGAGTCTTTGCTGATGCCGACCTATGCATCGAAGCCCATTCTGCCCAATTCGTCGTATGCCCGGAATTCTTACGGGGTGAATACGCAGTCTACAAAAACTGATGTAGAGTTAGATAGTGATGACAAGGCATACATAGAGCGTGAAGCAATGCCACTCTATGAAGAGGCGGCGGGACTTTAGGCGTGAACTCTGCCGCCCTTAAGAATTTAATAGCCAGCGTCAATATCGACGACAGACAACATTCTTTCCCCATTGACGTACCGGCGTAGGTTCTCACGCAGTACGACCCAGAACATATCTCTGCCGGCGTCATTAAAACTGGACATGTGCGGGGTGATGAGCAGGTTGGGCGCCTCCCAAAGCGGGTGCTCCGGAGGAACCGGTTCCGGTTCCTGAACATCAAGTCCGGCACCGGCGATTGAGTTGTTCTTTAGCGCTGCAATGAGGTCGTCCGTTACCACACTGCCCCCGCGGCCTACATTGATGAAAAGGGCAGACGGCTTCATGCGAGAAAATAGAGCGGCGTCAAATAAGTTCCGTGTTGTGTCCGTTAAAGGCAGGGCATTCACAACAACGTTAGCCTGAGCAATCAGTTCAGGAAGTTCATCCGCAAGTCCAACATAGTCCACGAAACCCGGTCCCTCCCGGCTGGAATTCCGGGTTGCGATTACGCGCATGCCAAGCCCCGAAGCCAGTCGAGCTGTTTGGGTGCCAATGCCGCCGAGGCCTGTGATGAGCATGGTCTTGCTGGTTAAAGACCATAACTGGTTGGGCGGAACGGCAAATCGGTTCCAATTTTTTTTCGACTGTTCCGCAGCGTAGTGGTCAAGCCCGCGGGCAAAGTAAAACACCATGGCCATGACATGCTCCGCAATCTGCGGCCCGGCAAGCCGTTGCATGTTGGTGATGAGGTAGTCTCCCTGTGCCACCTCAGGAATAGAGACGCATTGGGCCACCCCAGCAAATGGCACCTGAAGCCAGTGGATATTTGGTCCAGCCTTTATAATTCCGGCGCTGCAGAAACCAACGGCAGCTCTGACAGAGAAGGAATTTTTTGCAGCCGACTGCGCAGCTTCACGACCATTCTTGGCGGGAATGAGCACTACATCGCTTGGTATTTCCTCACGAAACCAGGCCATGCGGTCAGGGCCATCGGTCCTGACAATGACCGCTCCCGGTTTCACCCAGCCCGGCATATCGCGCACAGGCATTTCACTCTCAACTAGACCGAGTTTGGCAATGACTTCGGCCGCTTTCATTTCAGCCAAGGCAGGCTTGTTCACTAGTGAAAACGAGATTGTGAGGAGTGCAAAAAGACTGGCTGTGGAAAGTGCTCTCATTCTCAAGACTCCCATCGGACCCGGCGTGGATATCGGCGTATCATAGAGATGGCATCGCTTGCCTGCCATACATACGGGGCCGCATTGACAGGACATAATGACATGAATTTTTCTCAGTCCCTCCTCATTGTAGTACTTGTGCTTTCGGGTTCTGTAAGTGCGGCAGAAGACGCTCCTGTGCAGAGCCTGCTGCTACGCGCTGTCATTACAACGTGAAACCTCGAAGAATCGATTGCTTTCTATCGTGACATTCTTGGACAAAGAGTCATACAGGAACGTGATTTTACAGCAGACGTCATTGACTGCTATGTCGATGTTTTAGATAAGGGCACGGTGCGTCTCGTCGTGATGGGCGGGCGCGGTGAATATCCCGGCGGTCCCATCGCAGGTGTACGTATCTCTTTTATGGGGATACTCGACGATCCCGGTGGCCCGGCCTGTAAAGATATGGATGAAAAGAAAAGCCGCCCTGGTCACCACGGCGATCCAATTCTGCCGTTCCGTGTCGGCAACATAGATAAAATTCACAAGAGATTGCTTGCGGGCGGATATGAAGTGACGTTTCCACCAACCCGATCAAGTGATGAGAGCCGCTTACAGCCCTTCGCTGAGTTCAACTAACTCATAATAGGTCTGCATGTAGCCATCGACCTGACCTTTGAGGAAGATGTAGTCGCCGTCTGTCGTGGTCCAAACGTTGTAAGGCGGATGCTCTTCAAGCAACCCTTCGACCCCGATAAATTGAAAATGATGTGCGGTAAAGGTTCCGGCGCCAACGGTAATTTCTTCATCGCGAACATAAACAATCGTTGGCGTTGCCTGGGCAATGGTGGGCCCAGTGGCGCCACGATGATCTGTCGATGAAATGAGCTGCACATAACTCTGCGGTTCACCCGGTTTGGAAAGGTCCATGGCCGCGCAGACCCAGCCGTCGTTTTGGATGGCGTGGCCGCCAAAGCCCGGGCATTTGCCGGTGTATGGGACGCGCTGTGACAATCGCCCTTCCAGTGCCGTAACGGTTTCACATTCTGCAATACCGTTGGCGAATCGGTACCATCCAGAGCCGCGAAACTCGTCACCCACAGAGATGCGCACGAAAGCATCGATCGGTGACCAGTCCGCATTTGCCGTGAGATGAACGAATCGCAAGACGCTTGGGCGGTCGTCTATTTCACCATGAGACATCAGAGAGCGCCGGCCATCCTTATGCCGGGTCATGGTCCAAACTTCACGGCCCCGCTCTTCATCTAACCGGTCCGGTTTTTTGGACGTATAGAGAAGGCGACCCTTGCGGGTGACATGGTCGCGCTGGTGGTAGTCTTTGGTCATGATTACGCCCGCTCTCTATCCGACAGTCTTTTCATACTCGACCAGTTCGTAGTGGGTCTGCATGTACCCGGCAACGCCTCCTTTTAGGAATGTGTAATCTCCGTCCGTGGAGGTGAAGACCTCATAGGGTGGGTGTTCCTCAGGCAGATCCGTGTTGGTGGGAACCTGAAAATGGTGCGCATCAAATGTGCCTGCGCCAATAGTTATTTTTTCTTCACCCACATAGGCAAGATCCAACCGGAGCGGATACAACATTGGCCCCGTGGCGCCCCGGTGATCCGGCGAACACAGGAGAAGTTCATCAATGCTTTGCATGCCGGGGCCATTGCTCAGGTCGTAATGGGCAAAGTGCCAGCTGTCGCAGGCAATTGCGTGATTCTGGAACGATTTCAACGGACCGTGTTTGTGGTCCATGCGCTGCGATACGCGGCCCTCTAGAGCCGTAAAAGTTTCGCATTCTGTGTGGGTGTCGTGAAACTTAAACCACCCTGTGCCCATGAATTTATCAGCCACAGTCAGGCGGACGAAACAATCCTGCGGCATCCAGTTCTCATCAACAGTATAGGTGGCGTCACGCATCACCGATGGACGGTCATCAATTTCCGTATGAACGCCAATGGTGCGACCGCCCCAGCCATACTTGGTGATGGTATAGAATTCCCGGCCCCGTTCGTGATCCATGCGCTCGGGCTTCTTGGAGGTATAAGCAATAACACCACGAACGATGGTGTGGTCTATTTGGGTAATGGGTAGGTTTGGATCGGCGTCCTTCATGGCTTTCCCCACTGTTTTGACGTTTCGTTGATCGATTATTAAGGGCATCATACGCTTGACGGAAAAGTTGTCCACGGCGGCAGACATAGATGGGGCGAGACTTAAGGCATGCTGTTTATTGCACGATTTGAGGACCGGCCGGCCGCACAACATCTGCGGGTAGCAAACCAAGCTGCGCACGACGGATACGTAGAGGCTCATAAAACTCATATTCTTGTATCCGGTCCCTTGCGTCGCGACGATCTTGGAAACCCGGTCGGCGGCCTCTGGTATATCAACGCCGACAACAGGACTGCCGCGGAGCGGTTATGTCATGAAGCGCCGTTCTGGACCGCTGGGCCCTGGGATAAGGTGACGCTTATGTGTCAACAGGCGCCAACCCACGCCTACGCCAACATGCGTATTGCCTGTCTTTAAAATTTGGATGCTAAACATGAATAGCCGACCCCACAGCCTCGTCTACACCACGCTCATAGCGGCTTGTTTAGCAATGATGCTTGTTGTATCTGCGCAGGCTGGTGCTCCACTTACTGGCCGGGCGGCAGGCAGCGTGCCAAAGGGGTCCATTTGGGACGAGCACTGGCAGTTTCGAAAGAGCGTTCTAGTGGCGAGCCCGGAGATCGAACTTGAGTATTATCTGTATGGAGAACTCGGAAACGAAGAGAACATGGTCAATAGTTTGCGCCGGGACCGGGTCCAAATTTCCTCGTCATCTCTATGGGGTCTTTCGTCCACGATCCCAGAGGCGGCTGTCTTGTCATTGCCATATCTTTTTGAGAGCGCTGAAGAAGCCGACTATTTTTACGATTGCTGTGCCGGCGATATCATTCGTCCGTACTTAGAGCCCATCGGAATCACATTTTTAGGCTGGTCGGAAGCTGGTTGGACCGGCTTTTATGGGCCAAAAGCTTACCTCACACCAGAGTCCGTTCGGCAAGAAAAGCTGAGAACGCCGTCCACACCGTCCGTCGCGTTGTTTTTCCAATCCCTTGACGTCGATACAGTTTTCCTCGGCATTCAAGATGTCGTACCGGCGCTGCAGACAGGCATGGTTCAAGGCGGAGCATCGAGCCTGCCGTGGTACGCCAATGCGTTCAAAGGTCATGCACCCCATTACACACTGTCTGGTCACCACTACGAGACAACGGTCATCATGGCCTCAAAAAGATGGCTGGAGAGCGCTACGCCCGTGCAGCATTCCGTCATCGATAAAGCATTCAAAGTATTTTCCACACAACGCGCCGGCGTGCGTGAAGATGCCCTGATAAAAATTGCAGGACTACGTGAAAGTGGCACCTACGTGCATGACTTAACACCTGGACAGCGCCAAAGATGGATTGCTGCAGCAACGGCCGTCCATCCTGACATTCTGCGGGATATCGGTGGCGATGCAGGACAAATTTATGCCAAAGTTCTTGAAGCGAAAGCGGAGTTCAATCTCCGCATGGGCCAAAATGCAGCGTCACCTCCCTAACAGCAGAGAAACGTTTCAACAATGCCAGAAGAATCGATCCTTAAACGCTTTGCCGCGGCCAGGGTATTTGTAGCCAACGTGGACAAGGCGGCTCGCTTCTACGGTGATACGCTGGGGCTGACGATATCTGTTCAGTCGGTTCAGTCTGTAATTTTTACCCTCGAAAATATGGACCTCATTATCGAACAAGCTGACCCAACCAACCCTGAGGGGGCGGAGATGATAGGCCGTTTTACGGCGCTGTCTTTCGCGGTAGAAGATTGCCAATCCGCCGTCGGCCTATTAACTGGCAAGAATGTTCAGTTTCTGGCGCCTGCACAGAAGCAGGCCTGGGGCGGTTTTGTCGCCCATTTTCTTGATCCGGAAGGTAACGTGCTGACCTTGGTAGAGCATGCAAAGGAAGGGTGAGTTATTTCATTAGAAATAATTGCATCCAATTTAGTTTGTCCGGGCGTCTATAAATCTATGGGGTCTATCGAGAACGTGCATTGATTGAGGGGATAATAATATGAAGTGGATTTTAATAGTCGCAGTGTTGGCGCCTGGAAGTGAAGAGAAGGGTGTCAACTCGGGCGATGTGCCAAACCCAGAAGTGTTTGCTGACTTGTTTCTCAGCCGTGTAAGCGCTGCCTGTTACCGCGGAGATTAGCAGTCCGTTGAGACAAAAAAGACACCCTATCAATACTATCGGCAAACTTTGGGATTGAGGGGGGTGAAGGTTTTAGCGGGCAGTGCTGATAGGGCAGTAGTCTGGAGGGTGCGAAGTTTTGAGAAGAGTCTTAGGTATCCCTTCCGCCTGGGGAGTGTGAATGTCTAGCGTGGGTGCAAGTATATGCAGCGAAAGTTGTTATTGAATCTGAGCAGGGGTATAGGCGGCGGGTGCAAAGGTATTAGGCCATCCACTGGCGCGAAATTGTGCGGCGCGCCTCTTTTCTCAAGTGTTCTGCGTGGTCTCAAATGCAGCGCCAATCTGTAGCGAAGTTACTTCTTCCCGCTTGGGTGTGACAATCTGCAGGCCAAGTGGAAGGCCGTCTGTCGTCATTCCCATTGGCACACTCAAAGCAGGGCAGCCTGCGTAGTTCGCGAAAGCTGTAAAAGTAGTAATTGTCTTTGGCATTTCGTCATCGAACGAGAAGGCAGGGATCGGTGTCGTCGGCGTAACAAGCGCATCGACTTTACTAAAGAGGTGCCGTGCCACAGGCCGGACTTCCTCGATGATGCGCGTAGCTTTCGCTAACTTCGGCGCAGTTTGTGACACACCAAAATCAATGCCTGATCTGAAAGTGGGCGTAAATCCCTCCGGATGATTGTTCAGCATTTCCGCATGGATATTGGCGAGGTCGGCCTCTATGAGCAGAAGAGCTTTTGGCCGCACAAGTGCCGGGTCATACCCTTCCCAAGGGACAGGAATAAGGTGAGCGCCCGCCGCTTTAAGAGCTTCAAGTGCGGCCGCGTAGGCCGCGGCCATTGCGGGTGCAACGATATCCCCTGCCACCGAGGCAAGGTCTTCAAAGTACCCGATCTTGAGAGCGCTGAGAGATGATGGCGCGTTTTGCGCAACTGAAAAATCGTTAGGCCCGTGCCGTCCCGACGGATCATCGGGGTCAAACCCAGCCATGCCGTCCAAGAGCAGTGATAAATCAGACGCAGAGCGCGCCATTGGGCCGACATGATCAAGGGCGTAGGCCAATGGCATCACACCACGTGTGCTGACCAGTCCATACGTGGGCTTAAGTCCGGCTATTCCACAAAAAGAGGCGGGTATGCGCACGGAGCCCAAGGTGTCGGTTCCCAAGGCACCGGCACATAAACCAGCCGCCAAGGCTGCGCCAGCGCCGCCAGAAGAGCCGCCCGGCGTGAACCCCAATTTGTGAGGATTCTGACAAAACCCGTAGGCTTCATTGGCGGTCGTCGCCCCATGCGCGCCTTCGTGCAGGTTCAGCTTGCCCAAAATAACGGCGCCCGCTTCGCGCAAGCGCCGCACCACATCTGCATCTTCCTTTGGAACGTTGTCTCGGTAGGCCTCTATGCCGCCCGTCGTTGGAATACCCTCGACATCGATATTGTCTTTAAGCGCAATAGGAATGCCGTCAAGCGGGCCTAAGGACGCGCCATTGGCGCGCCGCTCATCTGAGTGATTGGCTTGGTTGAGGGCAAGGGCATCAGTAACGGTAATGAATGCCCGCAGCATGTCGTTTTGGGCCGTGATTTGATCCAGGTAAAAACGTGCTGCTTCGACCGCGCTCACGCTTTTTCTGCTCAACGCCTGGGACAGGCCAGCAATTCCGAGAGATGCGATTTCTTTACTCATACAACTCTCTTGGTCATGGTCATCTCTGGACTAGTTAAATCGTTCGTCGGCGAGGCGTTTCGGCTTCTGGCGTTTGTCGACCTCTGTTAAATCCACTAACGCGCCGGGCTTGTGCAACTCAACAGGCATTTCCACGCCGATACGGGATTTAATCAAGGCTTTGAAGGCCTTCTCTAACTCTGGCGACGGCTCGGCTGTGATTTCTGCCATAACGATCATGTCGTCACGGCCGTGATCGTCGCGGACGGCCCGGCAGAAAAATTCGCCGTTGAATTCGGATCGTTCCACCAACACACCGCCAATGCCATGAGGAAAGACATTAATACCGCGCAGCTTCACCATGTTGTCGGACCGCCCAAAAATGCCCTGCATGCGCTTGAACACCAGCCCGGTGTCATTGGCGCCGGTGTGGAAGGCGGAGACATCATGGGTGTTAAAACGGATCATGGGATAAAGGTCGTCTTTGAACAGCACCGTATTGATGACATCACCCTGTTCACCGTCCGGCAGCAGCTCGCCCGTATCCACATCGGCAATTTCAACATAATGGGCATCTTCCCACACATGCATGCCGGTGTGATCAGGGCCTTCCGCGCAGATGGTACCGGTGTCACCGACGCCGTACCAATCAAAAGTTTCTGCGCCACCCCACAGCCGGGAAATCTCATCGCGGTCCTCGCGGCCGAAATGGCCAGAGATCATGCGAATGGGCATATCCCGACCTGGCACGAGCCCTTCTTCAGCGGCGACGGTGGCAAGTTTGCGCAGGTAATCGACAAAGCCGACAATCACCGTTGTTTTGAAGCGGTTCATAATATGAACCTGTTGCACGGATCGCGTTTCAACGCCTGTTCCTGCTGAACAAAAAATAGCATTGGTAAAGTGAAGCACCGCTTCGCGCATGTAATGGCCCGCGTTGACCATGCCGTGCCCATAGATCGAATGCACGACGTCTGACCCTTTAAGGCCTTGAAACAGATAGGCCCGCGCGACGAGCAGGTTTTGAATCTCGCGGGTTTTTGGGCTGAACAGCAGCACTTGCGGTGTGCCGGTGGTGCCCGAAGTGGTGTGCATCACTGCCGGCATGTGGTCGTCGTTGGAAAAGTCTGTGCCGGAAAAATCTCCGAATGGCGGCTTCACTGCGATGGACTCCATCAGGTCGGCTTTGCCGAACGGTGGAATCTTGGTGATGTCGTCCAGCGACTTGATATCGCCGGGCTCCAGCCCCACAGCGCCCCAATGCCGTTGATAAAAGGGAATCTCCCACGCCCGTTTTACACACTTAAGGAAGCGGGCTTCTTGTAGGGCATACAGTGCGTCCCGGCTCATGTTGGTAAAGGCCGGTAGAAAATCATCGCCGATGGGGTGGTCCGTTAACATCTGGTCGATGTCGAACCCAGCGAAATAGGGTGGGCGCGTTACCATAGTACGGAGGCGCCTTTAATAAGACCGCGGGAGACCAAGAACATTCTGCCCCAAATAGGCAAGAATGAGATTGGTCGAAACCGGTGCAACTTGATACAGGCGCGTCTCTCGGAATTTGCGTTCGATGTCGTACTCTTCTGCAAATCCAAAGCCGCCAAATGTTTGTACGCACATTTCGGCCGCCTCCCACGAGGCTTCTGAAGCAAGCATCTTGCTTATATTGGCTTCCTCGGCGCATTTCTCGCCCGCATCAAACTTCGTTGCCGCTTCTTTGACCATCAAGGCTGCGGCTCGATAAGATGCATAGGCCCGTGCTATGGGGAATTGGACGCCTTGGTTTACCCCAATGGGATTGCCGAAGACTTTTCTCTCGCAGGCGTAGTCGGTCGCTTTTTTGATGAACCACTGGGCGTCGCCCAAACATTCAGCTGATATCAAAGTGCGCTCAGCGTTCATGCCGTCAAGAATGTAGCGAAAGCCTTTTCCTTCTTCACCTATGAGGTTGCCGGCTGGGACATTGACGTCATCAAAGAAGACCTCCGTCGTGGCATGATTCATCATGGTACGGATAGGGCGGATGGTCATGCCGTCCTTTATCGCATCGCGCATGTCGACCATGAGTACAGAAAGGCCATCACCTTTTTTCTGAACATCTTCTTTCGGTGTTGTTCGGGCTAATAGAACCATGAAGTCAGAATGCTCAGCCCGGCTAGTCCAAATCTTCTGACCGTTAACGGCGTAATGATCGCCCTTCTTCACGGCGGTTGTTTGCAATGAGAGTGTATCCGTTCCCGATGTTGGTTCTGTAACCCCGAATGCTTGGAGGCGAATCTCACCGGATGCGACTTTAGGTAACCAGTCAGATTTCTGTTCTGGGCTGCCGTGCTTCAGGATTGTGCCCATGGTGTACATCTGCGCATGGCAGGCGCCGGCATTGCAGCCGTTCAAGTGAATTTCCTCAAGGATAGCGCACGCGGCTTTCAAGCCTAGCCCAGATCCACCGTATTCTTCAGGAATAAGGGCGGCTAAGAATCCAGCCTCGGTCATGGCGGTGACGAAAGACGTCGGGTATTCCCGCTTCTCGTCGAGTTTCCGCCAGTACTCACCCGGAAAGTCTTGGCACAAGGCGCGGACGGAGTCCCGTATGGCTTCTAATTCTTCGTCGGTCAAGACCGATGCGGCATGGTCGTCCCGCATGTTGGGGCTCCTTCGATTGGCATTGTCAGGAGAAAGTTTCCTGATTGATTTGTCTGCACTCTAGTCATGCAGCGATACAGTGCAACGTCCAAGAATCGCCTCAGTGTATGCCGGTCTGGCCTGACCGAATATCGGACGGTTAGCGTGATAGGGTGGCACTGAGCCATAGTAGCTCGAACTGCGAGCATCGATGACGATATATGCCTCGAGCTTAAGCGCGCGTCTATCATACTGTATTATCCGGTCGAACTCTGTCCGTTCAAATATAGGGGAATTTCGAACTATGAACCGTGCAAGTCTTTACACCATTGCAATCAGTGCCCTGCTTTCAAATGCCTGCTCAACTGCGCAGGCCCACGTCGTGATTGAGAACTTTGAAGGACGGGCGAACTACAACGAATTTCTAACTTTGATGGTCCCGCATGGCTGCGGAAACTTGGATACAACAGAAGTGCGGATGAAAATCCCACCTTCGGTGCCCTTGTTCGCCCCCGAAAACAAAGACGGCTGGGAAACCGCGCTCGTGATGCGAACGTTGGACGAGCCGGTCAAGCGCGGCAACGGTCCGGTCATTACCGAAGTGTATGACGAGGTTGTGTGGCGCGGTCACTTGCCGGCGAATCAACTCGGGGTCTTTAAGTTTCTGGCGCGTATGCCTGGTAAAGTGGGCACCGTCGTGCCGTTCAAAACAATTCAGATCTGTGGCGATCGGCAAGACCGGTGGGTTGATGTCGTTGAAGACGGCGAGCCTGCCTGGAAGATGTGGGCCTATGAGAAGCCTGCGCCGTATGTGACCGTTGTCGACGGTGGTGGGCCGCAGCTAGGCGCTAGCATGAAAGACATTGGCGCTGAGCGGCAAAGGTTGGGTCAAGGCGCCAATCGCGAATAGGCGCTCTAAAGCGGGAGTGGGCTGACGCCGACCGCTCTGCCTACCCAAACCGGGGTGGCTGCCAATTGTCGATCCGGGCAGTGGTGAGGTTGCTGTAGCGGCGCGTGATCTGCCGTTGGGGTATGACCTCGGCGGCGTTGGATACCCGCCTGCGCTACTCTCAGGCGTAGCGGCAACGGGAGACGGTACGATTTATGTCGCCGGCGATTTAGACAACTCCCTGATCCGGCTACAGCCCGACTGAATGCTTTAGAAACAACAGCTTAAGAAACCGACCGGACATTTTGGCCGGAACGAGCCCATGAAGGAACTCTGTGTAGGCCGCATCCCTGTCAGACGGGTTGGGCGTCGCGTTGAGGGTTATTGAGCGGGCCCGCCTAACCCTTGGCTACCATGGCCCGCCGTATTTAATACCCCGCAGCGTCTTCCACATCGTTGTCGCGGCCCATCACTAGGATGGTGCGCTCATAGGAGCAAATAACGTCTTTCTTCTGGTTAAACCCTGTGGTTTTAACCGTGACGATGCCTTGGCCCGGACGGGATTTTGATGGGCGTTTTGAGAGCACTTCGGATTCCGCATAAATCGTATCGTCGGCATAAACCGGATGGGGCAATAAAATATCTGTCCAGCCCAGATTGGCCACAGCCTTCTGGCTGATGTCCGACACACTCATGCCGGTGATGATGGCGAGAGTCAGCGTGGAGACGATGAGCGGCTGGCCGAATTCCGTGTGCTTCGCATACTCCGCATCGAAGTGTATGGGGTGGGTGTTCATGGTCAGATTCGTGAACCATATATTGTCGGTTAATGTTACCGTACGGCCGGGGCGATGCTCATAAATATCGCCCACTTCAAAATCCTCAAAGTAACGCCCGCCGCGTTCGCGGTAACGACTCTCTCCGACCTTGGCAGCTTCGACAACCATGGCTCTCTCCTTTTAACAATGAACGTAATTTAAACGGGGGCAGGGACCTGTGCCGCATAGGCATCCGCAATCTCTTGCCGTGTCGCGAACCAAACCTTGTCACGCGCCCCGGCATGAGCTAGGAAATTCTCAAAGGCTTTCATGCGGCCAGGCCGCCCCACGATGCGCAAATGAACACCGAGCGACATCATCTTGTTTGGCGAGTCCGCGCATTCCGCGTAAAGCCAGTCAAAGGTGTCGATAAGATATTTTTCCCATTGATCCGGCGTATAGGACGCATCCATCCACATCTTCATGTCGTTGGTGTCGAGCGCGTAGGGTGAAATCAGAATGGGCTTTCCGTCTACTACATCCCAGCGGGGGACATCGTCGGAATAGTCATCCATGTGGTAGGTGTAGCCTTCTTCGACCAAAAGGCGGCGCGTGTTCTCTGTCAGCACATAGCGCGATAGCCAACCGGCTGGCCGCTTGCCGCAGGTCTTGTCGATGGACTCTGCTGCCTTGCGGATGAAATCGCGCTCCATGTCTTCTTTCATCCAGTGTTGATGCGCCCAGCGGTAGCCGTGGGCGCAAATTTCATGGCCGTCGGCAACGATTTCTTTCGCCAGGTCGGGCGCACGTTCCAGCGCAAGCGCCGCCGCCGTGAAGGTTGCGGTTACGCCATAGTCGCGCAGGAGGTTGAGAACCCGAGGTGCGCCGGCACGGATGCCGTAATCGTAATTGGATTCGTTGCCGAAATTGCGGCCTTTGCTCATCACGACTTGCAATTCGTCGACGGGTTCAGGTGCGCGATCGCCATCGACGATACTTTCTTCTGCCCCTTCTTCGACATTGACGACGACTGAAACGGCAAGACGTATGCCATGAGGCCAAGAAAATTCTGGGGTGGCCATGTTTAGTGGTACTCCTCGCCGCCGGACACATTGAGCGCTTCCGCGGTGACGTAATCAGCTTGATCGGAACAGAGAAACGCACAGGCTTTGGCGATGTCGTCTACGAGCCCGACGCGTCCCATGGGAATGCGGCCACGCATATCAGAGAGGTACTCTTCCTCCGTCTTACCTTGGGCTTTTGACATGAAATCGTTTTGCCAGGCGCCAAGCCCGGTCGTCACATGGTTGGGGCAGATAGCATTCACGGTGATGTTGTGCTCTGCGAGTTCGATGGCGGCAACCCGTGTTAAGCCAACGAGGCCATGCTTGGAGGAGGTATAAGCCGCCGTATTACCGAAACCAGACTTGGCAGCCTGGCTAGCGATACTGACGACGCGTCCACCTTCACCCTGTTTTATCATCTGTTTGGCAGCGTGTTTGATGCCGAAGAAACAGCCACGCAGGTTTACACCCAGGACCCCATCCCATTGCTCCTGGGTCATCTCAATGAGCGGGCCAAATAGATATCCAATTCCTGCGTTATTGATGAGGATGTCGAGCCGCCCATAGGTTTCAACGGCGAAGTTGATAAGTCCTTCGACTTCACTCTCTATCAGCATATCGGCGGCATAGCCTACGGCCTCTCCACCCCCTTCTCTGATGGAGGCGACAACCTTCTGTAAGTCATCTTCGGTGCCGACGCCGTGGGCGGGCGCAATCTCACCTTTAATTTCTCCGATGTCATGGATAATAACCTTGCAGCCTTCTTGTGCTAGGCGTGTGGCCATGGCTTCGCCGAGCCCCTTGGGCCGGCCGGCTCCGGTAATTATGGCGACCTTGCCATCTAGATCATACATCTCGGTATCTCCTCAGCTTTTTGTGCTCTGTGTTTTTAGAACGGTTTCCAAATGCCGACAGCGCCGGCGAGAGCGACAAGTCCCCAAATAGTGAGAATGGGAATGCGTGTGATGTAAAGCGCCCGTTTCATGATTGCCAGATCTTCAGGCGTTTCCCCGGTGGTCATAACCCGTCCATAGGCGACGCCAAACGGTTTCATGGTGGTACGTGAAATGATGCCGCAGAACACGGTTCCGGCCCAGATGAGCTGCTTGGCGGCCAGCCAATTGTCCTGAGTGATCCCTGAGCCCATGAGAGACATGACGCCGATTGCGGTAATCGTGATGCCGATCACCCAACGCATAGGTAGGTCGACCTTCCTAATCAACGCGACTTTCTCAGGCCCGCCCTTGTTGAGAAAGAGTGCCAGCACGAAATAGATCCATGCGATGGCGATGACCCAAATCAGCGTTAGGATCATTGGGTCAAATTCTGATTCGAACCACCGCATGCTGCCCATGGTGAAGCCGAGGGCAATGACAAGCGGCATGCAGACGCGCGGGAATTGGTCCAGCCAGTGCATGACTTTCCTCACCCAGGTTCGTGCATCTGTTGACAGTCCGGGCTTCAGAAGTTGGCTGGAGGCATAAAAAACGCCTAGGTCACCGCCGAGCCAATACACAAAACAAAGCGCATGCGCGTAGAGAAGAATCTCGTAAAGACCGACTTCCATTGGTCACCCCAAAATCTCGTTCCGCGCTCCCCTTTGCGCGTCCTGCCCCGGGGTATAGCATCGCACGTGAGGGAGGACCAACGTGCGCTTAGCAAGTCTGATCATTATCTTGGCGTTATTGGCCACAAGTGGTTCGCAGGCCGACTCGCAGACCCAGGTGGGCCTTACAGATTGTGATCGTCTGGCTGCTAATCCACCTGATCCAGACCGCGTGACGGCAGGTGTGCCGCGTGACCAGGTCAATATTCCCGGCGCGATTACGGCTTGTCTTAAGGCGCGTGACTCTTCCCCAGATGAGGTGCGTTTTTCATATCAACTTGGCCGAGTCTATTTCTATGACGGCCAAACAGAAAAGGCCTTGGAGTCGTTCAACCGGTCCATAGATCTCGACTATAGCCAGGCCAAATTTCTCGTCGGGCTGATCATGACCCGGGGCTGCGAGGGCGTGCCAGATGACCGGTGTCACGTTGAACGGCTATGGCAGACTCCAGCGCGCCAAAACCATGCCAATGCACAAGTCAGCTAAGTGGA
>TARA_B110000438_G_scaffold250233_1_pt1 | contig 15191 bp, 18 predicted proteins | sample TARA_B110000438 | Tara Oceans TARA_B110000438 (sample SAMEA4398413) | marine metagenome | biome: Polar Biome; feature: [MES] marine water layer (ENVO:01000295) within the mesopelagic zone...; material: water (ENVO:00002006), including particulate matter (ENVO:01000060) such... | reverse complement strand
AGTTTTTCGTTTTATTTTTAGATTGTTGAGCTCTTTCATATAGGTTATCAGCTTCATCTAATAATATCAAATTTCGGTCTGAGATGCCATTAACTCCAAAGGTCTGAAATAAACCAGCTCTAAGTGCAGTACCTTCAATTACATTTCCTGAACGAGCATCCGAAGCATTTAGTTCAATTAATTCCCAGCCCATATCTTTGGCCAAGGCAATTGCAGCTGAAGTTTTTCCGCATCCCGGTGGTCCTGACAATATCACACCTTTTTTCGTCATTTTCTCGCCCCAAGAACTAGCCCAGTTCTGCAATTGAGATATTGTCTTTGTATTTCCTATAATTTCAGATAGACTGTTTGGTCTATATTTTTCAGCCCAAGATTCCATTATTCACCTAATTTCATAGTGAAATGTAATCTTTGATATTTAAGTATAGATTTTGCACTACTTGATATAGTTCGGAATATAACAAAAATACATATTCCAGCAGTACCCATTGCTGTTGCAAAGGAGCTTTTGAATTCACTACTATCTTTTAGTTTGAAAATAGAAATATTCCAATCTCCATTAGCTAAATAGATGATTGAGGCACACAATGCGAATGCCAACATACCTGAAAAGATAAGTGAACGATTTTTTGTTCGGCCATAAAGTTGTACAATAGGTGAGATTAAAGTTAGGAATAAGCCCAGACTTAGAAGAGTGAAAAACAAGCTCATATATTGAGTTTGAAAATAGTTTATGGTACTCACAGGTACTGATTTATTGATCATCGCTTCAAATACCATAAACAAAGGTGCATAGGTTGCTAATCCAGCTCCAATAAAGACAATACGTGCTAACATAATTAGGGTTAGCGAATTTTTACTATTTACGTTTAATTTTTCTAATTTTTTATATGTACGTTTCAGTACGAATAATGAAATTAAGGTAGTGGCACCAACAATTGGCATAAACATAGTTGTAATGTAAATAATTCCAGTTAAAACCATACTAATCATAGGAAGGTTCATCAAAAAATCAAACCTAGAACTAACAACTTCAATAATAAGATCGCTAAAGAGGAATACAGCGACTGCTTCTAAGACAAAAACTAAGGTCAATAGAAATCCAGCTACAAACATTCTAGAACCAAAACTACTGTAAATATATGCATCTGGTTGGTCCTTGACAAATCTAACCATTTAATGTCCAGAGGAGTGCTGTTAATTAGCCTAACTCAAAATGAAGTTGTTCAGAATCTTTTCTTCCTGCAAGTTTTTCAGCTAGTTTGATTCCAATTCCAGAGATATCATTTAGTTCAGAAGGTCTTGCATCTCGTATTGAGCTTTGACTAGTAAATCCTGCATTAAATAGAGATCGTGCCCGAACTCTTCCTACAGAATCGATTTCAAGTAAAGGTAATAATTCTTTTCGAACACCATTACTGACCCTAATTCTTAATTCAGTAATCATTTTGGTATTTGAAGGGGACAATAGTTCAGCTAATTCACTCATAGCATAAAGTATCCATTCAGCAGTTTCTACTTTAGCCCTAATATCTCCAGGTGTTGTAGAATATCGCTTTAGTAGATGTTCTTCAGGTGTTTCTTCAATCCAATCCATTATTAGTAAAGCTGTTTTTAAATCCCACAAATAAAATTCCAATTCCATATGTTCAACAGGTGGAGGTAGCATTAGATCCCCTTCCATTTGCATAAGATGGGTTAGGTATGTTTCCATTTCATTTTTTCTAACATACAATGAATAGATATCTGGTGTTCTTGCAAGTGTATGTAATAAACCAAGTGAATTTGCTTCAACGTCAGATTCTAATGCATTTCGAATTATTACTCCAGATAAAGGATCTATGTATAACTGTGATACTTTTCTTCCAAAAGCCGTTGGTTTTAATTTTTCTTCGACTACTTCGTTAGCTGGCTGAAATTCGTTATCTTTTTTCCCCTCAATTTTAATTAGCTTTTCTTCATCTAAGAAATCAAGAACCTTATTCAATCTATGCTGAGTTCTCCATAGTTCCCCCTGTGCTCCGAATAATGTTTTTTCAAGAAATTTATGCAAACCTTCTCTTGTATTGATTGTTCCAGAAGTAATAAGTGATAAAAGATGAGTTCTTAGTGCAGGTTCACTACCTAATCTAGAGATTACAGGTTCAGTTTCTCCTTCGAAATATCGTTCTGTAAAAGATTCCACTTGTTCTCTTTTTTTAGCAATTAATATGCCCTGTCCATCAACATCAAAGCCCGGCCTTCCAGCTCTTCCTAACATTTGTTGAACTTCTAAGACTGGCAAGGGTTGGTTTGATTGGAAAGAAGAATCCCAACGACTTAAATCTCTGATAATGACTCTTCTAGCTGGTAAATTTACACCTGCAGCTAAGGTTGGGGTTGCACATAATGCTTTTAATGATTTTTCTTTAAATGCAGTTTCAATTATTTGTCTCTGTCTATTTGTTAATCCTGCATGGTGGTAAGCCACACCATTTGAAATTAATTTTGATAAATTAGAATCAACTGAGGTTATTTCATCTGCATTTTTTTGAATTTGTTCTGCAAATTTCTCCAAATCTTTTTTCTGTCCTTCATCCAATTTCCCTCCTACCATTCTACTCAATTTCTTTGCTTGAGCTTCTGCAGATTTCCGAGTTCCAACAAATACTAGACATTGTTCAGGTAAATTATCTATTGCAATTCCCTCGACTCCATCCAGTCCCATATACTTTTTTTCACCATCTTCCCATTCAACCGTACCATCTAGTGAAATCCCCTTTCTGAGAGGCACAGGTCTAAAATCACTTTCAACTAATTTTGCATCTAACCAGTCTGCTATTTCTCTTGAATTTGAAACGGTAGCCGAGAGTCCTATGATCTGTATATTTGGATTTATTTCTCTAAATTTCGAAAGCGTTATTTCAAGGGTAGGCCCACGTCCAGAATCATTGAGTAGATGTATTTCATCTGATACTAAGCATTCTACTTCAGTTAACCATGAAGGGTTGTGCCTAATCAAAGAATCAGCTCTTTCAGAAGTTGAAACTATAATATCATATTTTGATAGTCCTCTGGCTTTATCATAATCTCCAACTGAAACTCCAATTTTTGCACCATCTAATATGTTTTTACAGATGTCTTTTAGCTCATTTACTTTTTCCCAGGCCAGTGCCCGTAAAGGTACAAGATAAATGCCTTTTTTTTTAGCCTTTACAGCTCTTATTAATGCCGCATATGCAACCAATGTTTTTCCAGCAGCAGTAGGTACTGACATTAATACTGAATCGCCATTTTCTACAAGAGCAATCGCTTCTTTCTGTGGAGGATATAATTCTTTAATTTTTAGATAATCTAATAGTTCAGGTAACAACCTCACCAGCTCTCATCTTGGTCATTTATACCAAATTCTGGTTTACTTTGAAAAGTCAAATACAAGGCTATTGCTCCAAATAGAGTTGATAACAACAATCCACCAAGACCAATAATTGCTGCAGCGCATCCAATTAAGACAATATTATAGTTTTGTCTCATCATCAGTAATGCACTTGCCACAAATGTAAGAATAGCACATACAAGTTCCCAGAACATTCCAAATTTCAAAACTTGACGGACGAATGATTCATCAATTTCATTATCTTCTTCATCCACTTGAATTCCCATCTCACCCATAACTTCATTGTATTTGATCGTGACTCCTTGTATTTTTTCACTATCACTTAAAATTCCATTCATTGTTGTGGCTGTGCCTAACAATATGAATCCAGCAAGAAGTAAAGCAATAGCTGCTTGAGAAGGTTTACTGGTCGTTGGGTATAACGAAACTGAATTAGTCTCACTATCTTCATCACTTCCCCAATCTAAAGATTCATATTGAGTTTCTTCCCATCCTTCAGAATCATTTTGGTCAACCATTATTTATTCAGTGCTAGTGCCATAATTAATGGTTGCTCTAAGAATTTTTTAAACCTTTTATTGTTCCACTTGTTTTTATTGTAATTATTTTGAGTTCTTCACTCTCATTATTCATAATTTCTTTTGATATCTCTAATAATTTATGGTCAACTCTAACGATTCCCATTTCATTATCGGCCTTAATCAATTTACATTTTATTTTGGATTCCAAATTTCCAATTCTTTTTATGAAAAAATTAATTAGGTTACTTTTTAGACCTTTATTTGAATGTTTAAAGAGGATGTATCTTTTTCTTCCTCTTTTCTCCTTAACTACCATTATTCAAATGCTTTTGTAATATTTTTTATTACGCCTTCTAATTTTTCTATTCGTTGTCTAAGTTCCTTAACTTCTTCTCTTAATTCAGTTTCATTGTCATTAGATTTACTATTTTTTAGCTTTTCAATTAACCATGAATCCGTTTCCTCTTTTAATTTAATAATGGATTCTAAATCATCAGCACCATCTTCCTTACTTTCGGTAATATTCTCATCTTTTTCCTCAAGATCACTAACTTTATTGTCTTCTAAATCTTCTACTACTTTTTCAGCTTCTTCCATAATTTCTTCTTCTTGTTCTTCATCATTAGTAGTTTGAGATTTTTCTCTATCATAATCCTGAGTCGTCATTATATTTCCATTGGTGTCTGATCTAATTTTTCCAAGTTCTGAAAGATTGTCGAGACCTTTCTTAAATGATTCCATTATCTTAGAACTTTCTTCTTCACCTGATGCTTCTCTATATGCATTGAACAATTCTCCTGAATCCATTTTATATCCTTCAAGTTTGAGAATGTTTAGTAATATGGATCTCGGATCATCATTATCCCATACCGTATTTTCCTCTTCACTTCCCGTATCTTCAATAATTTCTTCTTTATCTATTGTAGTTGAATCTTCTTCGATAATAACTTCTTTTTTTTCAGTGTCTTCCATTTCATCAGGTACTTCTTCTTTCGTTTTCTTACTCCAAGGATAATCCATAATATCTGAAATAGTGCCGTAATATTATAGTTGATGTCAACTCAATACGTTTAATCCCCCCTTAAACCTGAAGCTTTGTGTCTCTTACTGATAAGATTGCTGAAATTGAGGAGGAAATTAGCAATACTAAGTACAATAAAGCTACTCAGCATCATGTTGGTAAGTTAAAAGCAAAATTAGCACAATTAAGAGAAGATGTAATAGTTAGTTCTTCAGGACCTAGAGGAAGTGGATATGGCGTTCGTAAAGCCGGAGACGCTACAGTTGCTTTAGTTGGATTGCCTAGTGTTGGAAAATCAACTCTGTTAAACTGCCTTACTGATGCTGATAGCGAAACAGGTTCGTATGCTTTCACTACTTTAGACGTGGTTCCGGGAGTTTTGAAATACAAAGATGCAAATATTCAAATTTTGGATTTACCCGGTTTAATTGAAGGAGCTGCAAGAGGTGCAGGTCGTGGTAAGGAGGTTCTTTCAGTTATACGTTCAGCAGATTTGATAATACATGTGATTGATGCAGTGGACCCAGCACCTCATGTTATTCTTAAAGAATTATTTGATTCAGGTGTTCGTCTAAACAGCCGCCCTCCGAATGGTAGTGTTTCAAAAACTGGAATTGGAGGTATTGAGGTGATTTCTATAGTAGTCCAAGAGCTTGAAGATGAAGTAATTAAGACAATAGTTAGAGAATATGGCATAGTAAATGCCCAAGTTGTATTGAGAGAAATAATAACAATGGATGATTTAGTTGATATTTTAGCTAAAACTAGGGTGTATGTCCCTTCTTTTGATGCAATTACCAAAGTAGACATGATTGCAAAAGAACAATTATCAGTAGTTAGAGAGATGTGTAGTAATAAGAAAACAATTGAGATAGCAGCCCCATTGGGCAAAGGAATTAAAGAATTAAAAAAGCAGATTTACACTTCATTGGATTTTATATCTATATTTATGAAGCCTCAGGGTGAAAAAGCAGATCTTAAGGAACCTATGGTTGTTAGAAAAGGGACAACTATTACTGAAATATGTCAACGTTTACATCGAGATTTTAAGCGTAAATTCCGTTATTCACAAGTTTGGGGGCCTTCAGCAAAATTCCCAGGTCAAACAGTAGGCTTAAATCATAATGTTAAAGATCAAGATATCGTGAGTATTATTACTCATCGATAGATTATTTCAGCCTTTTGATTAATTCAGCTTTTTTACCTGATGTTTTTAGCCCTTTTTTCTTTAATTCAGCTTTTAATTCCGCTATTTTCATTGAACTGTAATCGTTTTTGTTTTTCTTAGCTTTAGTTGGTTTCGAAGCTTTTTTAGTAGATATTTTTTTAGTTTCACTCTTTTTGAATAGCCCCATAAATCTAGAGGCTCCACTTCCTATTCCTGACTTAACAGCTCCTGCACTTCGTCCAATTCCTGATTTAACGGCCCCAGCTCCACGCCCTACTGCCGCTCCAGCACTCCCAATTGCGGATTTAGTTTTAGCTCCACCTGTTTTAAGTCCGCCACCTATTTTACTTCCGATGCTAATTGAATCGTCTTTTGTTTCATCTTTAGTTTCAATTACGGTTTTCTTTTCAATTACTGCTTTACTTTTATTTTTTGGAGTAAGTTTAAGCTTTGATCTTGGTTTAAAGACAATACTTGGTTTGTCGGTATCTTTGGATTTATTCTCATTATATTCTTTACGGGCTGAGTCTGTTGCAACAGATTCAGGTAACATATCTCCAAATCGGTCTTTGTATCTATCTTCGAGACTTTTCCCTTTCGAATCCATCATATGATCTAATCTTTTATGAATATCCATTAATGGTTTCACACTCTTTTTTGCCCATCCTACAGCTCCGGGTGTAGCTGGTATTGGGTCTGCAGAAACCATTACATTATTGTCCGCGGCAACTCCAACTGGTGCAATTTCGACAACAGGTTGTAGTGTAGGTACTGGTTGAACTGCAGCAGGTGCAGCTTGTACAGCAGGGATTCCTTGGTTAGCTACGGGTTGTAGCACAGGTTGTGCAGCTACAGGTGCAGCTTGAACAGCCGGTATGCCTACAGGTTCTAGAACTGGAGGTCTTTTTCTTGCTTTTTTCTTTCCGCCGAACCAAGCCATATTTTTACCAATATTTTTTAACGATGTCTACCACTTTCTCAAAGAGACTAATAAGTGTTGGAGAACTCTTTGCTCTTCTGTTTGAAGAACCATTTCCAAGTGTTATTTCAGACTCTTTATCATCTGGTGACATTACCTAGTACCTATAGTAATCAATTAAAAGCTTGTTTCACTTTTTTTATTCTTGCCAACTGGTCTTTTTACTACCTAATCTGTATCTATTGTAAGCCTTTATGATATCTCCTTTTGTTATAATTCCAATTAATTTTTTGTTATTGGTTTTACTAACAACGGGTAAGTGACTTATTTCTTTGTAACTTAAGGAATCTAAAGCTTGGGCTAAGGTTTCTTGTTTAGTAATTGTAATTAAATCCGTTACGCAATAATCACCTACAGTTAGATGCCTTTCATGTTTAACTGCCGCATCATGTATGTCAGACCAAGTTATTATACCATATAATTCATCCGCTTCATTTAAGACAGGTAAGCTCATATGTCCTGTATCTTCTATAATTTGTAGTGCTACTTCCAAAGGTTGTTCTGGTTTAATTGTCATGACCTCTTCAGACATGGCTTCTTTGACTTCGATCATCCGCATCAAATCTTGTCCAGCTCCCAAATCAATATTGATTCCTCTTCTAGCCAATTTAGAGGTGTAAAAAGAATGTTCCGAAATTACATAACATACAGCATCTGCGACAACACATGATAACATTAATGGAAGTATGATTTCATAAGTCGCAGTCATTTCAAACAAGAGCACGATTGCAGTTAAAGTTGCACGAGTGGTGGATGCTACAAATGCAGCCATTCCGACCAATGCAAAAGCTCCAGGATGGCCTACAATTCCAAGGTCATAAAGAACCAAACCCAAGGCAGCCCCAATTGCAGCTCCGATAAACAAACTAGGAGTAAAGATACCGCCCGAACCTCCGCTTCCAATTGAGATAGATGTAGCAATTATCTTTAGCGCCATGATTGATAATATGAAAATTAATAAACTACTTATTCCAGAACTAACATTTGTATCTTCTGGAAAACTATTTCCAATTATGAGGCTATCAGAATTATCTGAATCTAATGATATTAAATCTGAAGTAACATCAAAACCATTTCCTAATACATGTGGAAAAGAAAGTGCAATTAGCCCAACACACAAACCTCCCAAGCATGTCCTTAATGGAACTGGTATTCCTTTTACTTTTTCAATATTGTCTTCAACATAATTCATTAATTTTATAAAAACGGAAGCTGCTAATCCAACTACCAAACCCAGAATTACGTAGAAAGGATATTCAATAGGAGAATTAAGAGTATATTGTGGTATTTTATCAAATGCAGCAACATCTCCTGCCAAACTTCTACCTACTGCAGTGGCTATTACGGCAGCCACTACTATTGGAATAAATGATCTTGTTTTGAGTTCAGCTAAAATTAATTCAATTGCAAATAGAACACCCCCCAACGGAGCATTGAATGCAGCCGTAATTGCACTTGCAGCTCCACAGCCAATTATAGTTCTTGTTTCTTCTACAGTTCTTCCAGTTCTTTGTCCAATCTCAGACCCAATAGTAGATGAGATAACAATCATTGGTCCAACACGCCCTAATGACATTCCAGTACCAATACTTGCCGCTGAGGCAAAGAACTTAGCAACAGCTTTTTTTGCACTTAATCTAGCTTGTTTAATAGCTACAGCTTCCATTACAATAGGTACACCGGCACCTTTAGCATCTTTTGATCCATATTCAATAATTAAACCTGTAATTAGTCCACCTAAAGCCGGTATGAATATGATAAGCCATTCATTATCAGTTCCTCTTAGTGAGTGATTTACAAAACTGTCGCCGTAGAAAAATTCTTTAATTAAATTACTTAAATTTATAAAAATCCAAGTTATGATAGCTGCAAAAGCTCCAGTTAAGGCTGCAAGAAAATTTATTTGCAGCATTGGAGATTTAACGATTTTGACTAATCTTTTTTTTAGTTCCGAGTCTTTCATTTAGTCAAAACCTCGTTTCCACTACTCGTTATCATTAGTGTGTGTTCAGACTGAGCTACCATACCTTTTCCCAATTCATCTAAAACAGGATAATAGGAGACTATTCCAGCCCTCATAAGCTTCTGTAAATTTTTTCTTGCGTCTTTTTGAAATATATGTAACCATCTTTCAGCAAATGGTAATCCTTTGTATCTATCTCGTATTTCTATCATTAATTCGGTCGCCTTTTCATCACGAACATTACGAATTTGTCTTAGATGGTATATATTTGAATTCCTCTTGCCGCCCACTCTTCCAGCTCCATCAGTTACAAATGGTTCTATAGCTACAATATCTCCAGTTTTCAGAACTGGTCCGCCTCTTTCTCCTACACTAGGGATTGAAACTCCACTATGTAAATTATATCGTTTTATTCTATGCCCGGTCAAATTAGCAATTGGCCTATATCCATACCTTTCGATTGTTTCTTGTACTGCCTGGCCAATGACTCCAACACTTATTCCTGCGGCTGCAATCTCAACGGCTTTGTTGAGAGCCTCACGTGAGGCTTCTATCATTTTTTTATAATTATCACTACCAATCTCAATGGTTAATGCATTATCTCCGATATATCCATCAATGTGTACACCAACATCAAGTTTTACTAAATCTCCCTTACAAAAAGTATCTTTACTTTTACTTGATGGAGTCCAGTGAGCTCCAACATTGTTAACAGCTAGATTGGTTGGAAATGCCAATTCTCCACCCTTATCTCTTACATAATTTTCGATTTCTTCAGTTATGTCCAACATGGACATATTTTCTTTAATTATACTTTTTCCGAATTGTAAAGCTTCACTGGCTAGGCTACCGGCTTCTCTCCATTTTTCTATTTCATCAGAATTCAAGCATATTCTCCAGGATAGTTGAGTATAAAGCACCAATACGTCTTACTTCAGGCTTATTTTTTGATAGATCTATAATGGTAGATTCAATACCGGTTGGTTTTTCACCTTCTAAATAATAGCAATTATTTCCAAAAATAGTCTTAGCTTCTTTCATGTTTTCTGCAATTTTTCCCCCATGAATGTTCGCACTAGTAGTTACTACAGGACTCTCTTTCGCTAAATCATTGGCAGTTTTATTCAAAGGTACTCTAATTGCAATAGTTCCATCCCTAGTAACGCCCTTTGCAAATTCTTTTTTCGATTTCATTATGAGTGTTATAGGGCCGGGTAAAAAATCAGAAATGATATTTTCGTATTTTTTATTGATTTCACAATAATCATAAATCTCTTTTTTACTATTTAGCATAATACTGAGGCCATTACTTTTTTTCCTTTTTATTTCAAAGAGTTTATCCACTGCCTTTTGGCTAAATGGATTACACCCCATTCCTAAAACGGTATCTGTTGGATAAATCACAATTTCTTCATTCCGAATTGCTTTTCTAGCTTCTTCGATAGAAATCATAACTTTTTATGAGAAATGAACTAGTTTTAATGTCTTTGTATAATTTATCTCTGTTCTATAGGTCTAAAAGTTCGGTCGATTGTTCCAACATATCTTGCTCTTGGTCTAATTAGTCTATTATTTTTATATTGTTCTAAAACATGTGCAGTCCAGCCAGCAACTCTTGACATTGCAAAAAGTGGAGTGAATAAATCCGTAGGGATATCGAGGCCATAGAGAAGAGGGGCTGAATAAAAGTCCACGTTTGTAATAATTTGCTTTCTGGTTTTTACTTGCTTTTCAATTTCTTCAGAAACATTAAAAAGTTCCATATCATCTCTTTCCTCCCAGAGTTTTTTGGCCATACCTTTGAGATGTGGTTTACGTGCATCATCTACTTTGTAAACTCTATGTCCAAAGCCCATTATTTTTTGTTTGGTATTCAATGCATTTTCGATATAAGCAGAGGCATTTTCAACTTTTCCAACTTCAATAATCATTTCCATAGCTTTTTCATTTGCTCCACCATGTAGTGGTCCACTTAGTGTTCCTACTGCGGAAGTTATTGCAGAATGCATATTTGCTAAAGTTCCAGCAGTTACCCTAGCTGAGAAAGTTGATGCATTAAAACCGTGATCAGCTAATAAAATAAGATAAAGATTTAATGCTTTAATTTGAATATCGGTTGGTTCTTTTCCATGCAGCATTCGTAAGAAATCTTCAGCATGACCTTTGCTTGGATCGGCTTCAATCAGTGGTAGTCCTTCTCTGAGTCTGTGTATAATTGCAACGGCAGTAGATATTTGGCCAACTAAACGTAATGCTTTAGGTGGTAAATCATTTAGAGGGACATTTTTTTCAAAGTGTCCTAAACTAGAGACTACGGTTCTTAATGTGCTCATTGGGGACGTTTTACCAGATAATTCGGTAATTACTTTGATTACTTCTTTGGGAAGTACTCTTGCTTCACCTATTCTTTTAGTCATTTCATCAAGACGTTCTTTATTTGGCAATTCAGTATCATAAAGTAGGCAAATAGTTTCTTCAAAAGTAGTGTCAAATGCTAGGTCATCTATATTATATCCACAATATCTTAAGATTCCTTTTTCACCATTAACAGAGCTTAGTTTAGTATCAGCAGCGACGATACCTTCGAGACCTTTTACAGGTTCAGCAATTGAATCTTTGTTATCTTTTGGTAGAGACACGTTCTGAACATAAAGAGTATTATATTTAGTATTTACCAAGCTATTCTTGTTGATATTTAGTAACTCTAATTCCTAAGTCTCCTCTTATTGCTGGGCGCGTCATAATTTCTTTCATTTTCTGATTGAATGCAGATTCTAAATCAACATTCATTGCAATGGCATGACCTAGTATTAAGATCAAGATATCTGCTAATTCTTCTGTCTTTTCAGACTGAGGTTTTCCTTTTGTGAAACATTCAGCTAATTCTCCTAATTCTTCTATAGTTAGTAAAATTCGGTAGGCCATGTCATGACCATTATTTTCTTTTTTGCTAAATTCATGTTTATCATGGAAATCCTTTACTTTTGATAGCATGTCAGCATAAGTTTGACTCATAGTGTGTTAGAAAGGTCTGTCTTTTTTAGTTTTCCTATTGCTTAGTTATCTTCTCAGCAACTGAAATACAGGCCATAAAATCTTCAGTAGCTTCTCTTAAGCTCCCTAAATTTTCCGCCTTCACAATAGCTTTTATTTTGTTATCAACAACGCTTGTTTCAACCCAACCTATATTTTCAGGTTCGGTTGATTTAGCTACAGATTTAGCAATATTATTTGAATCAAATACTATTTCAAGTTCAATCTTATGTTTCATAATGTCCTTTATAGCTTTTTGACTTCCACTTCCATACTGAGCTGCTTTCTTTTTTCGATCAGCTATTTCTTTAGGCAATCCTAGTTCTTGTGCAGCTTGTCTAAGTGGAACTTTACCTACATCTCCTATGCGTTCTTCCTCACTAAATGAATTAGCAGCATTGACTACAATATCTGAAAGATAAGGACAAGATAGTTCTAAATTGAATATTTCAGCAATTTTCATTTCTCTACTTTTTAATCTTTTATTTAAATTAGAAACTTCTTTTGATAAATTATTTACAGCATTCTCTTTTCTAAATCTAGCATATCCTCCAAACAACTCATCAGCTCCTTGTCCACACATTAATATTGAATTTTTCGAGTTTTTGGCAGCTATCCAGAATGGTAACATGAATTCAACTTCAATAGCTTTTAAATCTATTTTTCTCTGCATATTCAATCCCTCAGCAACCATTTCCTTAGGTTCAACCTCGATAATGGAGAGATCCATTCCAATCATTTCTGCTGCAGTTTTTGCAGCTTCTAAATCATAAGAATTGGGTGTTCCTACTGCAATAAGCTCGACATCCGAATATTTTTTAGCTAGAAATGCTACTAAAGTAGAATCAATTCCACCTGAGAAGGAAACGGTAATGCCTGTATTACATGATTCTTTTACGGCAGTATCTATAGCGTTACAAAGTATCTTCAGACGTTTATCTTCCATTATGAAGCAATGCCACTTTCAGTAAGGAATATTTTCAATTCTTTCAGAGCTTTTTTAGCTTTTGCTTCACTAATTATGTCTGTAACAATTAAGACTCCAGATTGAAAAATAATAAAGCTGGCATCAGGTTTATTCATTCTTAGTATTAATCCTTGAAAGCGAAGTGGATCATATTCGGCACCAGGTATTGCTAAGGCCATAGCTTTCAGGTCTACTATTTTTCCAATATTATCTTTGACTACCATATTTTCTAATTTCGTAGCTCTTTTTGTACTAATTTTTGAATCTACACTTTTTACTAAGTTTTTTAAATTCAACATAATGCTTTTTCCTTCATTTAAGGTAGTTACACCAGTAATCAAGACTTTACCATTACTGAACAATACTCCTGCAGCCTTTTTGGAACTGTCAGTATCCATTTCAATAATGACTGAAGGATTACCTGAACTGGAATACTGGGCATTAGGTAGCTCTGTTGCCAATGTGATTAATTCTAGTTCTTTTCCGAGATGAGATGCGGCAATTACATTTTCAACTTTGATGGTACTCACAAATTATTCAAAACAGGTAAGTTTAATAGCTTAACCTTCAAGCAAATTCATCAAAAGGATAGGGCTCAGCATCCCTTTTTCCCATTAAAATTTGAGTTTCAGGAACTGTTAGTAATGGTATTGGCCACGTTGGTCCATCTTCAATTGCTAGTCTAGGGCATGCAGTGATGACTGCTGCATCGATTCCTAATCCCAATAATTGGTCATGTGATTGGTGCATGCTACCAATCATAATGGTTTCTTTACCATTTTCAATTAGTAATTCTTCGATTTTGTCAGCTAATTCAATCCTCTTTTGCCCAATCTGGTTTGAGAAAAGTATGGCCCATCTTTTTGCATCTGTAGCTACGGACATAGCTGCATATCTTTGTTTTAAGAATGGTCTAGGGTCAGCTACTGTGACTGTTCCATTATGAGGCTCTAAGCATGCAACAGCTTTACCAGTTGAAAGGGCTACAGTCAAGGGATGAAATAATCCAGTTCCAATGTACAGATATCCATCAACTTTTAATTTTCTAGCTGCAGATGAGTTACAACCTAGAAGTTGTCCTGCAGCAGCAAGTCTTGGTCCACCAGTAGTTACACTAGTATCAAATCCTTCTTTATCTAGTATCTCACCAGCACTATTAATCATATGTAGATGTTGGGCAGTAGTGACGACTCCAATTTTACGAGGAAGTATCTTCTTCAATTCAGAGATTGCCTTTTTACTAAGTGTTAGTTCTCCAGTATGTCTTACAGGAACAAAAAAGGTAGGGACTGCATAAAATTCAGAGTGATAAGGCATCGGTAAATGACCCATATGAATTAAGGCATCTGCTCCAATTTCTTCTAATGGTCTATCTGCCAAGTCACAAGCACCATAGGTTGGTTCACCCCAGAGTACAACTTTAGCATCAGTTAATTTAGTTACATAAGTTACTATTTCATGAGATCTGGTTTTCAATCCATCCGGAACTTGAATTCCAATTCGTTTTTTTCCTTTTAATTTTAGACAAACCTCTTCTATTCCAGGTTTCCAATCAAATCTTATTTCACTCATCTACTAATATGGTCCTTCTGATACAGGATATAATAATATTGTTTGAATTATTTTAGTATGATAAGGTTTAATTCTAATAATTTTTCAAGAAATATTTGTACTCTATTTGCAGCTGGCGCGACCTCTTCTCCAAATGTTGAATCAAAGATGTCAATAATGTCCTTAACTGAGTTTTTTCCATCACATAGTTCCCAAATAAGGGTAGTATATTTATCTAAAGGCCTTTTGATTATTTCAGGTCCTCCGATTCGTTCATGAAACCATTTTTCTATGGTTCCAAAGTCTTTAGGATAGGTTATTACAACTATATCAGCTTCATACTTCGAATCAATTTTAGAATCACTATTCCTAGTTGGTTTTCTTAATAAAATTGTACTTTTTTTCATAATTTTTCCATTCCTATAATCATTACGGCTAAAGTTGCAGCTCCCCCTATGGCTGCATATCTTATAGCTAATTTTTGATTTTGCCATACGAAACGTGAGACCCATACAAGCCATCCACACACTAATGCAACGATAAGCATAATTCCAAAAACAATAGTCCACCAGTTCACAATACCTTATTGGTTGGGACTAATTAGTGGTAGCC
>TARA_B110000438_G_scaffold5179_1_pt1 | contig 15205 bp, 14 predicted proteins | sample TARA_B110000438 | Tara Oceans TARA_B110000438 (sample SAMEA4398413) | marine metagenome | biome: Polar Biome; feature: [MES] marine water layer (ENVO:01000295) within the mesopelagic zone...; material: water (ENVO:00002006), including particulate matter (ENVO:01000060) such as...... | reverse complement strand
GAGGTACTGTTAAGGCCTGTTTAGCTATAATATGGCCCAAGCCAAACCACACAATAAGACCTATTTGACAAAAAACGACTAGCGTAACGAGAAACTTGAGCTTGCCCTTTGCCCCTGGTGTAAATACCATTCTATTATAACCACCAGATAGGAGACTCTGCCTATCTGCTGGATTCTTTTCTTCATCAGACATTCAGTTAAGATTTAATCTTCAGAAGATTCCTCATCGTCAGGAATTGCTGTAATACTCTTGTCTGGCTCTTCAAAGTCAGAGTCTGATTCCACAATCTCTTCCTCAGTAGAAGTATCTTCTGAAGAACTCTCTAAATCACTACCCATTGAATTCATTGCACCACCGTTTTGGTAATATACATAGAAGCCTGCTGCTAGTGAAAGAATCGAAGTTCCAATTAAAATTGACGGAAGAGTTGTTGTACCTAATTTATAGCTACTGACCTTATCCTGCTCAGCTTCGATTTGGCCAGCTACTGTTTTGTCAGTATAAGCGCCATTCAAACTTAGAACGGCTACTTCATGTCCTTGATAATATTGTGCAAGAGCTTGTCTTTTAGCTGATGATGAAGCCTCATCCATTGATCCTTGCGTATAATTAGCCACTATGTCTCTCAATGTTGAATTGCCTAAACCTGGTATAGACTTAGGTACCTTTATCTGAATATCATATTTCTGGTTCAATATAGTACCTGTAACTGGATCAATCCAAACATCTTCGTAAAAATCCATATCCAGACCCCCAATAAGAGAATTATATAATGAACCCGAATTTCCTGAAATTCCTTTTTCATCAGCTCGGAAATGGTAAGCCAAACTTCCATTAACATCAGTCTCCTCTATAAATGTATAATTTTGCATGTGTAAACCATACATTGCATTAGGCCAGGATGCATTTTCTGCAGGAACCCAGCATTCTCTTGAAACTACACTAATTGTCTCACACGTTGGTGAGAAGAAATTGAACCCATCCCCTCCATCCTCAGTAGCTGTGGAACCGTTAACATATTGAAGTGTTTTTCTATTTACATCATAAGTGACATTCACTAATTCTTGTGTAAAGTCCTCAGAAGATGAGGAATCCCAGCATCCGTCTGAACTCTGGGTTCCATAGTCTACATCTAAAGCAGTTCCATTGTCGTATTTCACTTCAAAGGTTCGAAGATAACCAAGTACATTTATATGACTATCAGTTGAATTGTCCTTAATTACACAACCACCTCTAAGGCCGGTTGCATTATAATAGGATTTTTGTAAAGTGAACGTATTTAAATTCCCAATTTCGCCTTCATAATATGTTGTAAAATTAAAATTATTTTCTAGATATACCAAAGTTGGAACCTGCATGTAGACTGTAACATTGTAAACTCTATCTATTACTCCACCTAATTCAGTACCTATTATTTGTTCAGATTTATAAGAAAACCACATTGAGGCAACCCCTGGTGATCCTAATGAATTATATCCTTCAAACGTAGTTTGTAATAATTTCAAATCGCTGCCTTCACCTGGTGTAAACACCATTCTTTCATCATCACCAGATTGAGCAGTACAAGTCATTACTTCGACGTCATTCAAAGTCCTCTTATCGGCACATGTAAAATTATCAGTATAATCACTATTTACCGGATTTGGAAATTCATACGTCTTTCCAGTCTCAGGAAGATTTGTAGGCGTCCAAGCCCCTTGTTTACCATCAACTTCATAATTCTTTCTATTTAGAGAAGAAGGAGTCTCACTAGTGTCAGAAATAGTACCTAACCAAGTACCTTCTCCGTCAATGCCCTTACTTGTAAGACTAAAGTTCTGTGTTAAAGTCGTATAATCTTCACCATCAGGAGTACCCACTACATTTAGAGTCGCACCTCCCGTAACTGTAGCTTTAGTAGGATCGTATGAGCCACTACCAACATTATCTATGAAAACACCAGTTGCATTATCTGAATCTAAATCAAATGTTTGGATATCACCCTCAAAGTAAAAATCGGCATCGAAATCATTAGGTGCGAGAAGTCCATTAGGAACCATTACTCCCATAACGTATGCTGATACAAGCAGAAAAACTGCTCCTGAGGCCACTAAGGCCTGTGCTGTCCATTCGGGTAGGTTCATGTTGCTCATGATTTTTCTCCATTACGGGGCAATGAGTTGTTGTTTCATACTATGAAACACAAATCTAATCCAAAAATTGTATATAACCTTTGTTGTTGAAATAATCATTCATTTTTAGAAGCTAAATCCTCTAATTTAGTAATAAATAATTTAACTTCTTCAACACTCCAATCAACATAAAACTCTCCAAGCTTAGACCAAGTTTCAGGATCTTCATCAGCCATACGATATAAATCAACTAAAGTTGCTTGTATCTTACCTTCATCATAATTCTTTGAATAATCTATGACTCTTTGCTCGACCTTATTTTGATCCACATTATAACTAGTATTGATGTCCAGATCACTAAATTCGAGATAATCCCCAAGTAATGTTTGAGGAATATACAATATGTACATACCTGAAAAAAATACACCAAATTGAAATAAAATATATCCCTCAGAAGCATGACCGAAGGTAAACCAACCTTCTTCTTCCATATACATCTTAGAATAATAATAATAACTAATAAAAGTAAAGATGAAAAATGAAGGTACGGTCAGCAACCAGTCTGTCAAGCTAATCGACCTATCTGCATCTGGAACCTGCCCAATAATATTGTATCTTAAACCATAAATTTCTAGAACCATCCAATACATTAGAAATATGGCCAACGAAATTAGAATTAAACTAACAATAAACCAAATATACCCTTGATCAAACATAACAAACAAAATTATGGAACCGAAAGCCGTAAGCCAGTAAACCCCAACTAACCAAACTCCATGAGTCCATATTTTATAGAATAATTGTTGAAGGCAAATAAGACACAAAATTCCAGATAACAACCAAATAGGCGTAGATATTAAATGAAATTCAATACCGAATAAAGGTAATGAAATCATTTTTCCAATACCTGACTCTACATAACCACAGAAAAGAGAGATTGTAAATGTTAAAGTCGAAAAAACTAAAAGTAAAGAATCCTCAGTTGAACGCTCCAAACTGAACTGCCGACCTAGTAGACCCATGCGATAATTAGTTTGAAAGTTACTACAAAAAGATTATGCGTACTATAATTCCTACTCTTTTTCCATAGCCTGCTTGATTAAATCACCCATAGTTAGTGACTTACCAGATGATTTTGAAGTAAGTACTTCTACAGCTTCAACCTTCTCTGTTAGCTTAATTTTTAAGAAATTCTCAAGCTTCTTTGTGAGCTTCTCATTTGGACTCATGTTACCGGCCTCAACTGAAGTCAGAATAGATTTCTTTTCCGATATTTTACTAGCTAAGGTAGCATGATCTAAATTCATCTTTTCTCTAGCCTTTCTAACAACGCGCCCCAAATCGCCAATTAATACCTCATCCGTTTCAATTTCTTTGTATCTAGTCTTCTGTTTACGCTTTTCTAGTGTCTGAGCAACATATGCTCTATGACCTATAGATTCACGGTAGGTTGGTTCATCACCTAACCCGGCACAATTACTACATAATTGTAGGACTGAACCTGAGATTTTTCTAGGTTCAATAGCTTGCGATTCGGCTCCACACATTTCACAAATCATTATAAATCACAAAATGATATATATCTAAGCCAATTAAATGTTTAGTGATTATAAGTGGCACCCGAAGAAAGTGAAGGTGACGTTTCGACACCTGAGAAAGGCGAGGATGGAAATAAGTGGCTCATTGAAGAAACTGAACGGTTTGAATCTGAAAAAAGACAACTCGAGACTGACGTCTCCAGAATGAAAAGAGAAAATGCACACTTGAAAGGTGAATTAGCTAGACTAAGAGCCCCACCACAAGTAATTGGAACTGTTACTGATGTACTCGAAGACGGGCGTGTTAGTATAAAATCGAGCAGCGGACCCGATTTCGTCGTTCATATTTCCGAAGGAATCGATAAAGAAAACCTAGATGTTGGAGAAAGAGTCGCATTGCATAGACAAACTTTGGCAGTTTTGGAAACTCTACCGTCTACAAAGGACCCTCTAATTATGGGAGCTGAAGTGGAAAGAAAGCCAACGGAGACATACAAAGATATTGGTGGACTAGTTAAAGAATTAGAAGAGTTAAGGAGTACGGTTGAATTACCAATGCTTTATCCTGAAAGATTTACAAAGGTAGGTATCGAACCTCCAAAAGGCGTTTTACTTGTAGGCCAACCTGGAACTGGGAAGACCTTAATGGCTAAAGCTGTTGCAAACGCTACAAATGCTACATTTATACGACTAATCGGAAGCGAATTAGTCCAAAAGTATATTGGTGAAGGTGCTCGATTAGTTAGAGAATTATTCCAATTAGCTCAAGAGAAATCCCCTAGTATTATATTTATTGACGAACTCGACGCAGTCGGAGCTAAAAGAATGGACGTAGGGACTACTGGAGACCGGGAAGTTCAACGGACACTAATGCAATTATTAGGAGAACTAGATGGGTTCACCCCAAGAGGAAATGTAGCAATTATGGCAGCCTCTAACAGGCCAGACATACTAGATGAAGCCTTGTTAAGACCAGGTAGGTTTGATAGAATTATAAAAATCCCACTACCTGAAGAAGAAGCACGATTGAAAATTATCAAAATACATGCTAGCAATATGTCTATACAGAAAGGTGTGAATTATAAAAAGTTATCAGAAGATACGGAAGGGCTGTCTGGAGCCGATCTGAGAGCTTTGTGTGTAGAGGCAGGAATGAATGCTATTAGTGATAAAAGATCTAAAGTCAATTCCAAGGACTTTGCTAAAGCTTTAGACAAAGTACTAAATCGCCTAAATGATGCTGAAATGTCAGAGCCTGAAGGCGGACTATACTATTGATACAAAATATATCAAAAATTAATGCTGCTAAAGAAGCAGTTAAACTTGTAAAAAATGGAATGATTGTAGGCCTGGGTACGGGATCCACAGCTAAGATTGCAGTTGGTCTTTTGGGAAACAAAATATCAAAAAATTTCCAAATAAAGGGCATGCCCACTTCATTGGCAACTGAAAAACAAGCAAAAGAACTAGGTATAGAATTAGTGAATATCGACGAATACGATAATATTGATATTGCCATAGATGGAGCTGACGAAGTTTTGTTAGATAAATCAATGATTAAAGGGCTAGGTGGCGCTCTCTTACGAGAAAAGAAAGTGGAAATTAAAGCAAGGGAGTTAATCATTATTGTAGACGAAACTAAAATAGTAGATGTTTTAGGAAAGGGGCCACTTCCCGTAGAAGTAGGCATTAGTAATTATGAAAGGACAGGAACTCTTATCGAAAAATTAGGATGCAAAACTGAGTTGAGAACTGAGTCAAATAATAAACCATTCATAACAGATAATGGAAATTATATTTATCATCTTATTTTCACTAAAGGGATTCAAGACCCAGTAAATCTAAATAAAAAGCTACTTGAAATTGAGGGTGTGAAAGACACCGGATTATTTCTAAGCATGGCTACGAAAGTGATAATAGGTACCGAAAAAGGTACTCGTATAATAGAGTAAATCACTTACCGCGTTGTTCTTTTGCCTTTGGTCTTAGACCTTTATAATTACACTTTCGGCATTTTACTGCCTTCCATGCATTGACTGCATTACATTGCATACAAATTTTCTTATTGAACAATCGTGCTTCAGCTTCAGGAAAACGCGCCATGTGTGCGACTTAGAAGACGTGGTTATAATGATTGTGGCAAAGAAACAAAGATACAAATAAGGAAGTTTATATCGCTTAATATGAATCTGAGGCCCAATAGGGCAAATCATGTCAGAGGTTTCTAACTCTTGAATAGTATCGATGACATTGTTAAAGAATATGCAAATCTAGTTATTTTTCACTCTGAAAGAGATGATAGTATATGAACTTATTAGCTATATTTACAACAATCAGTTCTGATTTAAATAATGAAGAATTAGAATGGGGACGGATTATTCTTTTCCTATTTTTAGCATTAGGAATTTCTTTTCTTTGTTCTTTACTGGAAGCTATTATTCTGTCAGTAACATGGTCTCACATTGAAATCTTAAAGAAAAATGCGAACGGTAGTGGTGATTTACTAAAGAAACTTAAAGATAATATTGATCAGTCACTTGCTGCAATCTTAACTTTGAATACAGTTTCACATACAATCGGTGCTGCAGGTATTGGATCAGAATTTCATAAACTTGGTAATGAATGGTTTACTGTTGCATCAATCATACTTACTATTTTAATATTAGTATTTTCAGAGATAATACCAAAGACAATTGGAGCTAATTATTGGAAAAAATTAGCACCAAGTGCAGCCTACTTACTGGAATTACTAATATGGATTACATGGCCAATTGTAGTAGTATTAAACTATTTTTCAAGAATTATCTCAGATGGAAATGAAGATCAAAAAGAAATGACACGCGAAGAAATGATTGCAGTTGCAGAAATTGGTGAAACTCAAGGTGCTCTAGAAAAGCAAGAAACTAGAGTCATTAAGAATTTACTTACTTTAGATAAAATCCTAGCTGAAGATGTAATGACTCCTAGTACTGTTATGATGACTTTCCATAAATCAGATACTATAGAAGAAGTAATCCAAAAGAATTCGCCAATCCCATTTTCTAGAATACCTATTGTTGATAATGATTTAGATGATATTATCGGAGTTGTTTACAGAAGTAAAATTCTAGAGATGAGCAGTGATGGGGAAATTGATATAAAAATGGAAGAATTAACTGCAGAACTATCAACTGTTAGCCCTGAAGACTCTGTAGCTACTTTACTTGAAGAGTTTTTGAAGAAAAGGGAACACGTATTTTTAGTTGTTGATGAATATGGTACCACACAAGGAATTATTACTTTAGAAGACGCTGTAGAAACATTATTAGGTGCTGAAATTGTAGACGAATCGGATTCGGTCGAGGACATGAGGCAATTAGCAAGAGAACTCTGGGAAAAACGACGTAAACGTAAGAGACTAATCTAAGATTTCACTATTATACCATTCTTTAATGCGATTGGAAGTCCAGATCATACTTGGAAGAACAAATATAGCAATTATAATAGAGTACAATATAGTTGCAGCAGTTATTATGCCAAAACTACTTACCAATGGCATTGGAGATAACAAGAGAACTCCAAAACCGCAAATAGTAGTAAGGCCTGAAATCAAAATTGCGGAACCTGTAAATTTGATAGTGGCTTCAATTGCTTGACTCTCACTTTTGTGCTCGATCTCTTCCCTATACCTTTCAATTATGTGTATTGCGTAGTCAATACCCAGTCCTACCGTTAAGGCAGTTACCATAACTGTTAGAACATTAAGCGTTATACCAAAGGCCCACATTGTAGCCATAATCCAAGTTGTAGCCAATATAGTTGGTAAAATGGCTATTAAACCAAACTCAAGACTTCTATAAACTAAAGTTAAAACAATAGCTGCGAGAACAATCGAAACCAAAGTAGAACTCATTTGGGTGGTTTGAATCTCATTAACTGTAACACTCGTAAGAACATGACCTCCAGTTATACTCACTGTATATTTCTCTGAAGACAATATAGACGGAATATTATCCTCTAATTCAGCCCGCATATATTCAAGACCATCATTATCCAACTCATGATTACTATTGGGGCCAAGGTATACTCTTACTACAGAAGAAACATACTCACCCTCAATGTTTCTGTAAAGCACATGTTTTATGACTTCAGAATAAGACTCTTGAGTAAAAGCATCCGAAATATCTAAATCACGTTGATAAAGATAATTAAAAAGATTATGAATATCGGCATTAGTAGTTTGACTGAAAGGCTTTGATTGGTATGTTAAATTAAAAGCATTTTGTAAAGATTGAACATATATATGTTTATCGGAATCTTGTACCTCAATATTTTCAATTATAGAACTTTGAGAACTGTCCTTATAATAAGAGAATTTAATCCTTGAACGGGAAGCTTCAGAAGGTACTGTGACTGAGGCTTGAGAATGAGATGACAAATCGGAATCAAGTAAAGAATCTTCAATTACTTCCCAACCAAATAATTCATTGTTATCATTATACCAAGAAACATTCGTTTTCAAAGAGGATGATGAAATAGATGTTTGAACATCCCAACTTATATCCAAAATATCACCTGGACTAGTGATAAACATATTAGTTACTGTCCATTCATGTGTAGAATTATTTCCGTGACCGACATTATACTCTTCTGAATCTATGGCTGATTGTATAACCTCATGAACTGAATCCACTCGTGCGCTCGACCCCACTGTGATAACATATCTATCTCCATTTAATCCATCGTTATCAGTACCTTGCTCACCATATTGCAGCTGATAAGAACTATTCAGAAAATCAGTCGTTGCAATTGGACCTTCGATAAGTATCTGAGATTGTGAATAGCTAGCACCTCTAAAATCAGTATCAATATGGCGAGCAGTTACCATTATTTCTAGATCATCTGAAACAAAATCATCTAAACCAAATGAAGTGTCTACTTGTGCACCGTAAAAAGCTGCTATCAATGTTATTATAATAACTGTTGAGACTATAGTTAGCGGATTTTTATCTACTAGTTCGGAAGTTTTAGATATAAATAACTCCACTATTTGCGAATCTTTGACTGTAGTAAGAGTACTTTCCGAATCTGAATCCAGAATATATCTTAGAGAAGTATAAAAGAATAAAGTCAGCATAAAAGATATAAAAATCCCTATTGCACACAATATGCTAAAATCTCTGACCGGACCAACTCCGGCACTAATACCTGAAAGAAAAGCAATAACTGTCGTCATCATCGCTAATGAAAGAGCCTGACCTGTATGCATCTGGGCTTCTAATAATGAATCTTCAACACTATTACCTGCCTTAAGCCCTTCTTGATATCTGCGACTAATATGTACCGCAAAATCAATTCCTAAACCAACTACCAATGGAATTACCGCAACTGCTAGCGCAGTCAATTTTATTCCAAGAATACCTGCGAAAGCAAAAGTCCAGAAGACTGAAATAATTAAGGTGATTAAAGGCAATACAACGTAGCTCCAATGCCTGAAAGATAACCAAAGTAGAATTGTAGTAACTACAAGCATGCCTATCGCCATACGTAAATTAGTCTCTTGAGTCGATTGATCTACATCATAAGCTAAGAGATCAACTGAAAAAGTTTCAGCATTTACCTCACTACCGGATTTTGTATTATGAATCTGTGATAACAACCTTATTTTCTGACCGACTTCTTTCTTTTGCTCAGTAGTCAAATCAGGCTCTAGGTTAATCATTATTATTGTCGAATTAGAAAGTGGAGCTGAACGCATAGAATCTCCTGACTGAATAATTAATGGATCTAGATTTAAATCCTTATTAACTAATACATCGGTAACAAAATCAACCTCATTCCAAGAATAATTACCTCCTCCAGCCGAAGAAATTGAATCATAAACTAATTGCCATGGATTTTCAGATTCTTTTACTTTAGCTAGAGACATATCTGAATCTTTTAAAGCTGAATCAAAGAAATCTGCAACGGACAGTACATCTTTAACGCCCTCAATTTCTGAACACTGGTTGTGTAAATCTAAAATATCTTCCAAATTAGTAATGGTTAAAACATTCTGATTCGTCACTGAAGTCAAATAAAGATTGACTATACTTGAGTCACTACCAAAATTCTCGCTAATTTTATCATAAGTTTCAACTTCCGATGATTGAGGAAGAAATGCATCTACATCTGTTGCGAATTCTACTTGGAGTAAAAATGGAGATAAAACTAGTGTCAAAAGTGCTACTATGACCACAATTTGTCTCGGACTTTCGATTGGAAGCCTCGCGTAACGCTCTATCATATCCACCGTGCATTAGACACTACCTTAAAAATTGTGTGTTAGTGTCCCAAACGCCTTTTACGCTGTTGAAATGAGCGAATTGCACGTAAAAAATCTATCTTTCGCATATTGGGCCAAAAGACATCTGCAAAGTATAATTCGGAATATGCTAGTTGCCATAACAAAAAATTACTTATTCTCTCTTCCCCAGATGTACGCAAAATTAAATCCGGATCTGGTAAACCACTAGTATATAAATTTGAAGAAATTAAGTCAGCATCGATATTGTCTATCTCAATTTCTCCATTCTTTATTTTTTCTCCAATAATCTTCATGGAACGGACTAATTCTTGCCTACCTCCATAAGCGACTGCCAAATTGTAATTAAAATTATCATATTCTTTAGTTTTTGATTCTGCATATTCTATAGCTTTGACAACCTTTTCTGGTAAAAGTTCCCGATGGCCTATCGCCCTTACTCTAACCTTATTTTCATGTACGCGTGGATCATCTCCTGCATTTCTAAAAGACTCTTCAAATAAATCCATTAAAGGCTCAAGCTCTGCTTTACTTCTATTGAAATTCTCCAACGAAAATGCATAGACTGTCAAATAACGTATTTCCAAACTGCGACACCAATCTGATAAATTTTCTAAAGTCGTTTTACCCCTAACATGACCTTCAAATGGAAGCATACCTAAACTTTCAGCATATCTTCTATTCCCATCCATAATCACAGCTAGATGTTTTGGAACTGGGCCCTTTCGAATTTGACCCTCTAGTCGCCTCTCATACACCTTGTAAATTGGCGAAAGAAACCTTCTTACTACTTCTACCACAAGAAAGCTATGTGGATACAACATTATAAAACAGTTTTATTGGAGGTTTATGAAACACCAGTATTTACTTGAACTTGGAGGGGAAAATACTGAGCTTGGGAGAATTGAGGCTCTAGAACTATTCTCAACTGAAAATTACAACCCTAAATTAGTATTAGATGAAGCTTCAATTATTACTATAGATGTTTCAAAGACTATAGAGGCTAAAATTATAAGAAGATTGGGAATGACCAAACGAATTTCCAAAATAGCACATATAGATAAAGAAACCAATTTGAAAAATGTTGTCAAGAAAATGGTAAATATTGACATAGGCCAAAAGACATTCGCAATACGCCAGATTGGAGAAAAAATAATGTCCGGAAAAGAATTGGCAGTAATATTAGGAGAAAGGATATCTGAAAACAATAAAACAAATCTAAGTAATCCACAAATTAAAGTATTATATTATGCTGGGAAAGAAACAATAATTTCTATTTGGGATCAAAAAATGGAGACATATTACAAAAAATGTCTAAAACATCATATAAAAAACAGACCTTTTTTTTCTCCAATAGGTATACATCCCCGAATCGCCAGATCTATGATTAACCTTTCTAATTGTTCTGAGAATGATACAGTCATTGATCCTTTTTGTGGAACGGGAGGTATGCTAATTGAAGCAAGAGATATGAAAATTGATTCGATTGGAATTGATATAATGAGTAGAATGGTTCATTATTCAGAGGGAAACCTTAAACATTTTGGTTTGAAAAGTAAACTAATTAAAGGAGATGTCGCAGAGATTAAGAAGTATAAATTCAAAGCAATTGTTACAGACCCACCGTATGGCCTCTCAACAACGACAAAAGGAGAAGGCGTTGAAAAATTAATGAAAAGAAGTATGGAAGTATTTAGTGAGAATATGAGTAAGGGTGAAAGATTGGTTGTAGCCCTATCAAAACCTGAACTTATTGAAAATGAAAGGTATAATGAAATTTATCGATTTAAATGGTATGTTCATAAATCACTTACAAGAAATATTATAGTCCTGGAAAAAAATTAATATTTAACATCAATAATAAATTCATAATCCATACTACCGGATTCAGTTTCTATGGTGAATACATAATTTCCAGTAGAACTTAAATCATCACTAGTATAAGACCAAGCACCATCACCTTCACCTACTCCACTTTCTTCCTGAATAACACTTCCATCAGCATCAGTTAATCTTAATGTAACTGCATCCTCTTCAAAAGGACTTATGCTTGCTGACTCTAATGAATACTCTATACGGAGACTAATTACTCCATTGTTTATAGGTATATCAATATCGTTGCTACCATCATTGCCGTCAACATTACCATTCTGCTCATCATGATAATCTTCAACAACTAAAACTGTTGTTTCAATTTCATCAGACAAGCCAGTCGAATCTGTCACTACTAATGTAACCAAATATTCCCCTTTATCTGGATAGTTACGCTCAATGCTTACCCCTTCGTATTGCTTACTATCATCTTCAAAAGACCACAAGTAGGTTAAATCATCATTATCAGAATCTGTTGAATCTGAACCTGAAAAAGATACAGTCTCATTTATCTGTATTTTTGGATTAGATGGCGTTATTCTCGCAATTGGTTTATTTCCACTTGAGACTATTGTATCGTCAGTATTATCTTCTTCATCTTCAGCATTATAGACATATTCATAATAACCATAACCTCCTGAAGCACTTACTGCTAAAAGCAAAACTAGCATAAGTAATGATATCTTTTTCATACTGATTGTAACTAATTTATGCTGTATTAATAGTTACCCATGCACCTTATCTCTAATTATTTCAAGAAAAGCATATAAATAGGGGGCCTGAGTGACGCCAACTCCGGATTAATTTCCGAAGAATTTAACATGTCAGAAGATCCAGATTTCAAATACATAATTCGCATTGCCAACGCCGACGTTTCTGGTGAGGAAAAATTAGCATACGCTCTAACATCAATACGAGGTATTGGCCAAAGAACAAGTAGTGCCATAATCACTAAATTAGGATTAGATGCAACTCAATTAGCAGGTAAATTAACCGATAAGAATGTAGAAGAAATCGAAGCAGCTATTGGAAATATTAGTGAATATGTCCCTAAATGGTTACTTAATAGACAAAATGACTATGATAGTGGAGAGAACATCCATCCCGTTAGTATTGACTTAAAAATGGCCCTTGAAGATGATCTTAACCGTATGAAAAAAGTAAAGTCCTATAAAGGTATTAGGCACGCCTCTGGACATAAAGTAAGAGGACAACGAACTTATTCTAATGGCCGTAAAGGACTTGCATTGGGTGTAAGTAAAAGAAAGGGAGCTCAATAGATGGGTGACCCAAAATTTCCTAGCAAACACTACAATACGCCATCACATCCGTGGCAGAAAGTTAGGATAGAACAAGAATCTAACTTAGTTAATCAGTATGGCTTGAAAAATAAGAAAGAAATCTGGAGAGCCGACACCAAAGTTCGAGAAATGCGAAGACAAGCAAGAAAGTTAACTGCTAATTCAGGTGACACTCAAGCTCAAAAAGAAAAGGTTTTACTATTAGCCAAATTAAATAGATTGGGAATGCTTGAACAAGATTCAGCATTGGAAGATGTCTTAAGAATGAGCCCAGAGAATATATTAGACCGGAGACTGCAAACTCAAGTTTATCTGCAAGGATTGTCATCTACAGTTAAACAAGCTAGGCAACTTATTGTTCATGGACATATTTCAGTTAATGGTGCAGTTACAAGAGTTCCAGGCATGACTGTTACTCGTTTACAAGAAAAGAATCTAACCTATTCACCTTCATCTGCATTAAATAGTGATTTACACCCAGTTAGACCTGGGGCAAAAGCATCAGTAGAAGATGAACCCGTTGAAGAGGAAAAAACTAGTGAAGAAGCTAAAGCGGAACCTGAAAGTAAAGACGAAAAAAAAGAGGATAAAAAATAATGGATAAATGGGCAATTGCGCACATATTTGCGTCACACAATAATATAATCATTACTGCTACGGATTCAACCGGAGCTGAAACCATTGCAAAATGCTCTGGTGGAATGGTAGTCCGTTCACAGCGTGAAGAAGCTAGGCCACATGCTGCAATGTTAGCTGCAGGGCAAGTAGCCGAAGCTTTGAAAGAGAAAGGTATCGTTAATGTCCATGTTAAGCTAAGAGGTGCTGGTGGTAAGAGAAGTGGAACTCCAGGCCCAGGTGCTCAGGCTGCAATTAGAACACTAGCAAGAGCTGGAATAATGATTACTCGAATTGATGATGTAACCCCTATACCACATGATGGTGGAAAGGCTAAGGGTGGACGCAGAGGAAGGAGAGTATAATGAAAGTTAAAGTATTGAAAATGGATGATTATTATGCTCAAGTTGAATTTAAAGATGTCGATTACTCTTTTGTAAATTCGGTTAGAAGATCATTAGTTTCTATGGTCCCTTGTTTAGCATTACATGAAATCGATTTCCATATGGGTTCTTTAGGCTCATATGTAGATGAAGAAAGTGGTGATGAAAAGGAATACGAATCTATAAGTGCCATGTTTAATGAAATTATAGCGCATAGGTTAGGAATGTTACCAATCCCTACAGATAAGAAAACAGTCGAAGCCTTTGGAGGAACAATAAATGATGATAGTAAGCAACCGGATATCATGTATTCCTTACACAAGCAAGGACCCTGCACAGTTTATTCAGGTGATTTAGAACCAGTCAATGGCGATGATTCATTAATTATACCTGAAACAAATGTACCTATTGTTAAATTATCAGAAGGACAAGCAATATTAGTTTACGCCAAAGCCAAAATGGGAGTTGCAAGTCAACACACAAAATGGCAATGTGCCGTTGCTCCCCGATTTTATCAGGCACCCAGTATTACAGTTTCATCAGGAAAAGGTTCCAAAGCAGTTTTAGACACTGTAGGTAAAGAAAAATTTACAAAGAAGGGAACTAATCATGTAATTACTAACCCAGTAGTAGCTCATCAAGCCTTAAAAGATTTAGAAAAGTTATGGAATGATGAAGACGCACAAAAAGCTATGGAAGTTACAACCAAAACTGATCACTTTGTTTTTGAATTTGAAACTAATGGAGCTATGAAAGCCGATTTAGCTTTACAACAAGCCCTTAAAGCATTCAACACACATTGTGAAGAGTTTGTAGTCAGTTTTAAGTCCGCAGCATAAATAGTCTCTAGTAAATATTTATTAGCAGTGCATTGTGTAATGTAAATAGTATCAATCTAAATCTTTATGATTATTTTGTAGCGGGGGTCGCATAGCCAGGCCAATTGCGCTAGGTTGAGGGCCTAGTCCTTAGTGGTGCGTGGGTTCAAATCCCACCCCCCGCACCAGCTATTCTACTAACAAAAACTTACACCCTAGTGAATTACCTACAAATTTAATTCAATACCTTTAGATCTTACCAAATCAAAGCCACCGCTCGGCA
>TARA_B110000438_G_scaffold12159_1_pt1 | contig 15227 bp, 21 predicted proteins | sample TARA_B110000438 | Tara Oceans TARA_B110000438 (sample SAMEA4398413) | marine metagenome | biome: Polar Biome; feature: [MES] marine water layer (ENVO:01000295) within the mesopelagic zone...; material: water (ENVO:00002006), including particulate matter (ENVO:01000060) such as...... | reverse complement strand
TTGAGCCTCAGTTTGGGACTGAAATTATTCGTAATGTAGATGTCCCATATCAAGCTCGTAACATTGGGGTAAGTGGAAAATTAAAGTTAACTCCAAATAATAAACTTAAATTACATATCCGCCTTAATCAGTCTAGGTCAACAGAATTTGAGACAGATAAAGAAATATATTCTGACCTGATCACTCGATTACGGTTAGAGTACCAAGCGACCTCAGCTCTTAATCTTAGGCTTGTAACTCAATATCATGATTTCTATGGTGAGTTTGATATCCAACCTTTAATTAGTTTTCAGCCTGATCCGTTTTCTATCTATTATATAGGCATGAGCAAATCTTTTTTAAGGGACGATGAAGCAATAGAACCTAATTGGCAGGGGAACTTTAGCCAGATATATATAAAGGTTCAAAAATTGTTTTCATTTTAAATAATGGTATTGAACCAATTATAATAGTTATTTGTAGTTTTAGCCTATATGATTAACGATGTTTTAAATATTTTTTTGGCATTACCCAGCCAGCATGTTATATATGGAGGTATCAGCACAGTTTTGTGTATCGCTGGTGCGTGGGTATACAGCCATGGAACTTCCAATATAAAATTAGTATTTTTTCAGACTATTAGCTGGTTAGTGGTCTTTAATGAAATCTTTTTTCAATTGAATATGGTTTATTATGGAATTTGGGATTACAGGACCTCTTTACCATTAGAGATGTGCTACCTATCGTCATTATTAATACCTGTATACTATCGTTTTCCAAATATACGTTCGCTCAAGAGTTGGTTTTTCTTTGCTGGTTTTGGTGGTTCTTTTTTTGCTTTCTTAAATACAAACTTATCTAACATGGATCAAATATACGTTTCTATACATTATTTTTTTGCTCATGGTCTTGTTATCTTTGTTATGCTTGTAATCGTTGTTGATGGATATAGGCCAAATTGGAGTGACTATTTTGATTCAGTAAAATGGACAACGATCCTTGTCTCTTTTATAATGACCTTTAATTATATTTTTGGAAGTAATTATATGTTTACTGTTGAAAAACCTGCAGGTGTTAATTTTACATTGCTGATGCCCGATTGGCCTTACTATTTTATATTTATGCTAATGATAGGTCTAGCTTTCTACACGATTTTAATGTTGGTATCATTCATTCCTGAAAAAAAATAGTTATATATTCGCTCAAAACGCTCAAAAGATGTTGTTTGCGTTCACTTCTAATTTTAAATTCCATACAATACAATGAATAAAATATTTAATATAGTTGGATTTCAAGTGAGTTGGTGGGCCTGCGTTCTCGGCGTCAAAATTAATATGCCCTATATCGGACCAGGGGTTATGTTCCTGTTTTTATTGATTCACTTTTTTTACTTTTCTGATGGCCCTTATGAACTAAAATTGGTTCTGATCTTTGCCCTGTTTGGCACTCTAGTTGATTCAATTTTTGCGTATAGTAGTATGCTTAGCTACAAAGGGATATACACTCCAGATACCTCAATAGCCCCCCTATGGATAACTGCAATGTGGTGTGGCTTCTGTTCAACTGTTAATCATTCCTTAGCATGGCTCAAAAATCGTTGGGTGCCCGCTTTTCTTTTAGGTGCCGTTTTTGGACCATTATCATATATTACCGGTGAAAAATTTGGAGCGATCTATTTTAATTCAGATCTATTCACTGTTAACATTGTCCTTGCTCTGGTTTGGGGTTTAAGCATCCCCTTTATTTATTGGGTCAATGACAGATTAGTATCTCATACTGGAAAATGAGAGTATATCTCTACATCTTAGTTGCTATTATTATGTACAGTAGATTGACTGCTGGTCCTGATATTAAAACACCAAAAACTTTACTCAACGTCCTCCAGAATAACTCTGGTTGGGACCTGGTTGATTCTGATAGTAGTGGGCTAACGGTAAGTATAAAAACAATACCAAATAGAAATCTCGCAGCGCTTATGGTAGAGCAGACTAGTTCTTTGCCACTCTCCGTTGTATCAGATGTTGTAATGGATGTTGGACACTATAGCGATTTTCTTATCAGTGCTGGTAAAATGTATTCAGAAGAAATTTCAAGAACTGAATCATCATTAGATGGATATCAGTATATATCAATAGATGTTCCATTCTTTAGTGATAGGAAATATTGTTTTAGAATGAATAGGAATGGTGTGTCTCCAGAGGATACCCTATCACTAGTGCACTGGTACCTTCTTAATGAAGATGGGAAACACTCTAATTTCTTAAAAAATACAGATTTTGAAGCAGTTTACCTTGATCATGGAGCCGGTTTATGGATGGCTTATAAAAAAGCTGATGGATCCGTTATCATCTCATACAGGCTTTACATGGATCCGGGAGGGACAATACCCAAATTCTTAGTAGATAAAATCAATCAAATGAGCATTGTAAATATATTTAGGGATGCCCTAGCAGAAGCACAAAAGCGTAGTCTTGTAGACTACCAGTAGCCGTACCCAAAGATGCAGATTCCATCATATATGCAGGCCATGGCTCTTATGTTATTATTTATAATAGGTTGTCAGTCAGATAAAGAGATGAAAGATAAAATAATTATGAAAACAGTTCCTTATGTTGATCTTAATAGATTTATGGGAGACTGGTATGTTATCGCAAATATCCCAACGTTTATTGAAAAAGAAGCGACAAATGCAATTGAATCCTATAAACTAAATGCCGCTGGTGAAATCGAGACAACCTTCAGCTTTTATAAAAAAAGTCCGGAAGGGAAAAAGAAAATTTATACACCCAAGGGTTTTGTTTTTAATTCAGAAACAAATGCAGAGTGGCGAATGCAATTTTTATGGCCTATAAAAACACCTTTTATGATTATTGATCTTGCTGATGATTATAGTTACACCGTTATTGGAGTTCCATCTAGAAAATACGTTTGGATCATGGCTCGAGATACGAGTCTTGACTCAGTCCTTTATGAAAATATTATTCAAGATCTTTCTGGTATCGGCTACGATATCTCTAAGATTCAAAAAGTCCCTCAGGTCTGGAATTGATAGATAAATTGAAGCTTAAATGAGAATCGCAATTATTGGGGCTGGGATATCGGGTTTAACAACCGCATACTTGTTAAATAAGAAACATGATATTACCGTATTTGAGAAGAATGACTATATTGGAGGGCACACTCATACCCATGATATTGATATGGACGGTAAGACCTTTTCAGTCGACTCGGGGTTTATTGTATACAATGAAAATACCTACCCTAACTTTATAAAACTTCTTGATAGACTTGGGGTTGAGAGTCAACTCTCGAGTATGGGTTTCAGCGTTAAAGCGATAGGTAAAAACCTCGAATACGCCGGTAATTCTTTAAGTGCACTATTTGCCCAAAGGTCTAACTTTTTTAAGCCGTCATTCTTTCGAATGATCCGAGGCATTCTAAATTTTAATCGACAGGCAGAATTTGATTTAGCCAAGTTTTCCCCGGATACAACCTTAGAAGAGTATCTAGAAAAAAAAGGTCACTCAAGAGAATTTATTGAGAATTATATAGTACCGATGGGAGCCGCAATATGGTCTACAAAGCCTTCAGACATGCTTAAGATGCCAGTTGTCTTTTTTATTAAGTTTTTCAAAAATCATGGATTACTCCAGATTAAAGACCGGCCAAAATGGTGGGTTATAAAAGGAGGGTCAAAGTATTACGTTGAAAAACTTATTGAAAACTTTAAAGATAAAATAAAAGTTTCAACACCAATCAGAACAATAAAAAGAACAGATGAAATAATTGAAATACTATATGGAACAGATTCATTAATCTCTGAATCTTTTGATGCTGTTATTTTAGCGACCCACAGCGATCAAGCGTTAAAGATATTAGATCAGCCGACGTCTAAAGAAAAAGAAATTCTAGGGGCATTGCCATACCAAAAAAATGAAGCCCTTCTTCACTTTGATGATTCGATACTTCCGTCCCGACGCTCTGCATGGTCCTCGTGGAACTATTTACTAGATGAAGATAAAGATAAGCCTGTTGCATTAACCTATAATATGAACATACTTCAAAGCCTCGAATCAGAGCATACTTTTTGTGTGACCTTGAATAGTGATAATGTTGTTGATCCTAGAAAAATTATAAAAAAATTGAATTATGAACATCCATTATTTACTTTAGAAGGTATAAGGGCGCAAAACCGAAAAAAAGAGATTAGTGGTGAAAATAGAACATTCTATTGCGGTGCATACTGGCGCAATGGCTTCCATGAAGATGGAGTGGTCAGCGCTCTTGATGTATGTAGGGAATTTGGAGAAACGCTTTGAGCTTATCTCTTAAACATTATTTATATAAAGGTACAATAAGGCATAGAAGGTTTACGCCCTTTGATCACAGTTTTTTATACCCAATCTTTATGGCTTATATTGACCTTGGAAAGTTAGGAACGATACTTAAAAGGTCATGGCTCTGGGGTATAAATCGCCCAGCTCTAGTATCTTTTTATCGTTCAGATTACCATGGGGATCCAAATATAGAAGTAGATGATGCAGTAAGAAAAACAGTTTTAAAAAAGACTGGTAAAAATTTGACAGGGCCAATCAGGCTCCTCACTCATCTAAGGTATTTTGGTTATTGTTTTAACCCTGTCAGTTTTTACTATTGTTTCGATAAAAATGATAAAGAAGTTGAATTAATCATGGCTGAGGTCACGAATACTCCATGGAACGAGAGACATTCATACATCATAAATAAAAGGTCAGATATAGATTCTGGTCTAAGTAATCTCACAGCAGACCTAGAGAAAAAATTACATGTTAGCCCTTTCTGGGGCATGGATCATCAGTACGAATGGATCTTTGCTCAGCCTGAGGAAAAAGTATTTGTCAATATGAAGAACTTTAATCAAGACCAAAAGGTCTTTGATGTCACCCTAAGCTTAAAACGTAAATCATTCACGAAAAAAAATCTAATTAAAATTGTATCTCGGTTTCCATTTATTACGGCCGTAATCGTTTTTCGAATTCACTGGCAAGCCTTTAAACTATGGATCAAAAAGGCCCCATTTTTTCTTCACCCTGATAAGATCAAACTAAATGAAGGTAATTAGGTCTATGACTCAAAAATTGAAGGTTGATCATCTAGCTGATTCAATTAAACTATCAAAAAAGTCCACCTTTTTTTCATCGATATTTAAAAGTGGACTCTTAAAAAAATTCCAAGGCCTTGATAAAGGCCATATATCTCTTAAAGATGGAAATGATATAATGTTATTTGGAGACTCAAAAGATGAGTTAAAAGTTGATGTCCAAGTTAATTCCCAAGAGTTTTATGTCTTACTTGGGAGTGGTGGCGTTATGGGAGTGGCTGAAGCTTACACATTGGGTTATTGGGAGACATCAGATTTAGTAAAACTTCTCCAAATCATAATTAAGAATAAATCAATAATGAATTCCTTAGACTCTGGTATTGCAAAATTCTTTAAGCCAATTAACCGTCTTATTCATCGTTCACGGCAAAATACGTTATCTGGAAGTAAGAATAATATATTTGCACATTATGACCTGAGTAATGATTTTTATAATCTATGGTTAGATCAGACCATGACCTACTCTTGTGGTGTTTTTAAAAATGAGACTGTATCTCTAGAACAGGCCTCGATTGAGAAATTAGACCGTATTTGTAGAAAATTGAAACTAAGTAGTAGTGATAAAGTATTAGAGATAGGGACCGGCTGGGGAAGCTTTGCTTTGCATGCAGCAAAGAACTATGGATGTCATGTAACAACCACAACCATATCAAATGCTCAATATAATTATGCCAAGATCCTATTTAAAAAAGAAGGCCTTGATTCAAAGATCAGCCTATTAAAAAAGGATTATAGAGATCTCGATGGAGAGTTTGATAAATTAGTATCAATAGAAATGATAGAAGCTGTTGGATACGAGTTTATCCCAAATTTTTTTAAAACTGCATCCTCGCTCTTAAAAAAGAACGGACTGATGGCCTTGCAAGGGATCACTTATAATGATCATAATTTTGAGGTATACAAAGATTCAGTGGACTTTATTAAAAAGTATATCTTCCCAGGATCATGTTTGATATCAATAGCTCAAATAACAGATACAATAAAAGAGCAAACAGATCTAGCTATAGTAGACATGGAAGATATTACAAAACACTATGCTCATACACTTCGTCTATGGAGGTCTAATTTTAATGCTGTTCTTCCAGAGATTAAAAACCTTGGTTTTTCACAAGCATTCATAAACATGTGGGAGTTCTACTTTGTGTATTGTGAAGCGGGATTTTTAGAGAGAAATATAGGAGATGTGCAACTTGTTTTTGCTAAATCGGAAGCCCTAGATATTGAGATTTCTTATTAATAGATGCTAAAACGACTTATTAAAATGGCCGAGGATGGATACTTACCAGACTCATTGATCAGGTTAGGGATAAAGAGACTATGTAAGGTTCGAATTGACTGGGCTGAGTCTGTTGGTCCTGATGCTGTAGAAGAGCATCATCAAAAATGGGTAGACACTCTAAAACAGAGTCCTATTGCGTTGGTTCCGGAAAAAGCAAATGAACAACACTATGAGGTTCCACCGAAGTTCTTTGAATACGTCCTTGGGTCACAATTAAAGTATAGCTCCGGTTTTTGGCCCGATGGAGTGACAAGTTTAGATCAGTCTGAAGAAAAAATGCTACAACTGACCTGTCAACGTGCTGAGCTTATTGATGGACAGGATATCCTTGAGCTGGGGTGTGGTTGGGGATCACTCACCTGTTTTATGGCGACACTTTTTCCAAACAGCAATATTACAGCAGTGAGTAATTCCAAAGATCAGAAAAAATTCATATTAGAACGATGCGCATCATCGGGTATAACGAATGTTGAGATAATAACAGCGGACATGAATGATTTTAATATTAATAAAGTATTTGATCGAGTTGTATCAGTAGAGATGTTTGAACACATGAGGAACTATAAGACTTTACTAGGGCGTATTAACTCCTTCCTGAAAGATGAGGGTAAATTATTTATACATATATTTTCTCACAGAGATCTCGTTTATCCCTTTGAAGACAAGGGAGAGGGTGACTGGATGGCTAGAGAGTTTTTCAGCGGCGGTATCATGCCTTCTCATCACCTTCTTCTTTATTTTCAAGAAGATCTAAAAATAGAGTCCACATGGAAATTATCAGGTGAGCACTACCAAAAGACATCACTAGAATGGCTAAAAAAAATAGACCAAAATAAAAAGAAGGTCCTTGAGATTTTTAAGGAAGTTTATGGCGATGAAAATGCTTGGCGTTGGTTTCAGCGATGGAGAATATTTTTTATGTCATGTGAAGAATTATTTGGCTTTCAAAATGGTACTCAATGGGGTGTTTCTCACTATAGATTTATAAAAAGAGAGAATTGACTTAAATGATAATAATAATATTTTTTATAGGGCATTGGTATATTTCCTTATTCTTACAAACTTTTTTCCTGCATCGTTATACATCACACAAGATGTTTAAGATGGATCCCCTGTGGGAGAGGGTGTTTTTTTTTATGACATTTTTAACTCAGGGTTCATCGTTTTTACATCCTGCAGCCTATGGTGTAATGCATAGGCGGCACCACTCTCATAGTGATACGCCCGAAGACCCTCACTCACCAATTCATGTGAAAAATATATTTAAATTTATGTGGAATACATTTGAACAGTATAGGGTCTTAGCCAATGAATTTTCTAATAATAATAGAAACGATAATGATCTCCCAAGGTGGTCTAGTATAGAGAAAGCGGGTGAGTCAATGGTGGTACGAACTCTGTTTATCACTTTCTATAGTTTGGTCTATTTTAAATTTGCGACAGCAGGATGGCAGTATTTGTTATTACCGCTTCATATATTTATGGGGCCCATCCATGGATTTATTGTGAATTGGTTTGGGCATAAGGCAGGATACAGAAACTTTGATGATCTTCCAGATAATTCAAAAAATACTCTACCAATAGATTTTCTAATGATGGGTGAATTATACCAAAACAACCATCACAAGAAGCCAAAAAATATTAATTTTGCAGTACGCTGGTTTGAGTTGGACCTGGGTTACATCGTTACCAGAACTTTTAAAAAACTTAAAATAATCTATTAAAACCAATGACGCATAACTTGAAAGATTACATTAAAGTGGTTGTAGTGGTACTGGTAGGGATGCTAGTCGCAGCTGCAGGATCACAACATGGATATAGCTATAATGGATATCCTATTCTATTTATTTGTATGGGTATTAGTTTTCTACTGCATTGGTTGGCATTCATCCCTTCATATTTAGCTAGGACTGAAAAATTTTATGACATATCAGGTACTGTTGCGTATGTATGTGTCCTATTTATTGCATCCTATTTAACCCGTATTGTTTCAGGTGATTATTTAGGGCTAAGGTCATTGATCGCTATAGCTTTAGTCTTTATATGGGCTTTAAGGCTAGGGGTCTTCTTATTTAAGCGCGTTCTTAGAGCTGGCGAAGACAGAAGATTTCGTGAAGTAAAGCAAAAGTTTTCTAGCTTTTTAGTTTGGTGGACAATGTCAGCATTGTGGGTCTTTCTAACTACTGCAAATGCATTGACCATGATAATCAATAATGTAGAATATTCTAATGATCTATACTTTGTTATTGGTTTAATATTCTGGATAATTGGGTTCTCATTTGAAGTTATTGCAGATGAACAGAAAAAAAGATTTAAATCTGATCCAATTAATCAAGGTAACTTTATTTCAACGGGACTCTGGGGCCTTTCGAGGCATCCTAATTATTTTGGTGAAATACTACTTTGGTTCGGTATGGCGATCATTGCTTTACCTACTCTCCAAGGGTGGCAATATGTGACTTTAATATCACCTATCTTTATTTTTATACTTATCACGAGAATGAGTGGAATTAACCTTTTAGAGGAACACGCAGAAAATAAATGGGGGGGCAATGGGGATTATGAATCATATAAGAGCAAAACACCAATCTTAATTCCATTTATTAAATAATGATATATAGATTCTATATTGGAATAATTCTTGTTTTCTTCTTTAATAATACTCTTATGGCAATTGAGACACCAAAATACCAAGTAATCCTTCAAGAGAATGGATTTGAATTAAGAGAATATGAGCCGATGGTCATTGCTCTGACCCAGGTAGAGAGTAGTTACCGAGAAGCGACTGTTACTGGCTTTCGCCGAATTGCGAATTACATATTTGGTGGTAACTCCAGAGATGTAAGTATTGAAATGACTGCGCCTGTTATCTCGAACACACCAAATTCTAATGATGCTTATGAGATATTATTTGTTATGCCTTCAGAGTATTCATTCAATGAGCTTCCCGATCCAAATTTTGAGAATATTGCTATAAAAGAGTTTAATCTAGGTAAAGTGGTTGTGCTTCAATTTGGTGGATGGGCAACCAAAGAGAGAGTCATAAAATATAAGAATAAGTTAAAAGATATAGTTACAGATAAAGGTTATAAAACAGATGGTAACTATCTGGTTGCTCAATATAATTCTCCCTATGCACTTCCACCATTCCGGAAAAATGAAATTTTAGTAAAGATCAAGTAACATTAAGTAATATAGAAAAGGAAAAAAAATGGAATATCTAATGTTTATGTCAGCTAGTAGCCTTATCGGGGCCCTGAAAATAATTGCTGGAGTATCAGTTTTTTTTGTTTGGGCTGTCAGATATGAAAATATAAAGAAAGAGTTTGATCATTATAATCTACCAAAGTGGGTGCGAGATTTTGTGGGAATTTTAAAAATATCTTTTACCGCAATGTTACAGTCTAATGATAATGAGCTGGTCTTATTTGGTTCGCTTGGTATTATACTACTTATGACCGCAGCAGTTATAACTCATTTTAGAGTTAATAATCCCTATAATAGAATGATTCCTGCAATTTCAATGCTAGTGATTGGTTTAATAATATTCCTCTATACAATGAACGTCTAATAGATAATGATGTCTGGCTAAAAATTTTATAATATATATTTTATCTATAAATATAAAAACGCTCAAAGCGCTCATTTAAAGCTTGTGATATAAAAAAAAACTGTTTAGTTTATTTATGTGGAATCAGTTCATAAAAAAACATATAAGCAAAAAGTTTATCTCAAAAATGTTACTCCTTTTGAAGTAATAAAATCTTTTCATAATTATGATTTTGTCAAATTCCTTACGGCCTTTCAGCCTGTAAAAATCAATTCTTGGACGGGAATAGACAATAATAAAAGTGCTTCATTTTCGTTTTGGTTTTTTGGATGGAAGACCTTTTCTGTTATCCACAAAAATTATGATGCGAAAAAAAATCATCTATACTTTGAAGACCATGGTGTAGAAATACCTTTTGGATTAAACACGTGGAAACATGTTCATTCAGTAGAGGAATATCTAGGCGGGTCAGTAATCTATGATAGTGTTACCATTAATAGTTCTTCATCTATTAAAAAAATCTTTATATATCCAATAATGTTATTTCCAATTTTTATAAGACATCTCAGCTATAAGGTGTGGTTTTATTTCAGAGAAGGTCAGAGTTAGTACTAAAATGAAAAAAATCATTCCTCTACTTCTTATAATAATGAGCTGCTCACCCTCAAAAACTGAATATTCAGAAGGTCTTCCCCCTAGATGGACCTCTTCTGATAATGGCCATTACTCGGTCTGGTTTCAAGATTGGTCTGATTACACTCGTCTTGTGATCATCAATAGCCAAGACACTTTGAAGATTGAACCCAGTAAGTATGCAGTTAGAACCCAAAATAAACCATACCTGTACCCAAAAGGATTTGATCTAGTAACAAAAAAACAAATGATTGGTAACATTGAGTGGAGTGAGTCACCAAAATGGGATAATGAGATTGTTAATTCTTTTATATGGAAAGTTGATAGAGCAAATCCTAAGATCAATTTGCCTAAAATTCTTAATGGTAATGGATCAATCATTGATGGTGAACTGCATTTAAATGTATTTGATAATTCTAATCAATTATTTAGCGTTACACTTAGACCACTAACTATTTATTAAGATATTTTTTTAGATGCAACACATTGGTAAAGAAGTATATAGTAATCAAATTTTGACCCTTATAGAGGGTGAAAAAAGAAATCCATCAAATATAATTAACGATAAAATTGTAACTATCTCAGCGCCTACTTGGGTAAATATCATTCCAATAACAGCGAATGAAGAGGTCGTTTTTGTAAAGCAATACCGTTATGGAACAAAAAAGTCAACTCTTGAAATACCAGGAGGAATGGTTGATGATGGTGAGTCTTCACTTAAAGCTATTCAACGTGAATTATTAGAAGAGACTGGTTATTTATCAAACGACATTACCAAATTAGGTGATGTCTCACCAAATCCAGCTCTTTTTACAAATAAGGTCTCATCATATTTAGCGTATGATGTTCAAAAAATAAGTAACTATGTTAGTGAGGAAAGTGACAAAATAGAGGTTATTACAATTCCTATTAAAAATGTTCCAAATCTGATAGTCAATGGTGACATTGATCACGCTCTTGTGATTGCTGCATTTTATTTATATGAAAAATTAAATAATGATATATAAATCGTTCATAACGCTCATAATGTCCTTGACAATTACCCATTGAGGTGCGTATAATTGTGTTCAATATGGAGTTGATATGACAATATTACAATCAGTAGCAAATGGATCAGATCTCAAACATGCACATGAGAGAAAAGAGTCTACACGCAATTTTGATGCAAGAAAAGCTGACCAAGATTTGAGAGTATGTCCCGAGTGTAGTGTAGTCTGGGAAGTCATGGTATTTAACCAGACAACCGAGTATAAATACTACCACAACTTTCCGAAGTTCGGTAAGAAGAGAGGAGTATGCCATAGTTGTGTGGTTCGTATAAAAAATAAATACTACCATAATAGTGAAGTGGTAAATCCGTAATGAGCCTTACCCAAATCGACCATCTAGCTCTAGAATCAACTGATATTTCTAAATCAGTACAGTGGTACATTACAAAGTTTGACTGTTCAGTGAAGTACCAAGATGAAACATGGGCAATGTTGGAGTTTGAAAATATATCCCTAGCTCTTGTAACGCCAGGGCAGCACCCTTCTCATTTTGCTGTCGTTGATTCGGCTATATCATCTTCCAAAGATATACAGTACCACCGAGATGGAATAGGTTTTGTCTACGAATCTGACCCAGATAAGAATGTTGTAGAAATAATTAATCAAAGAACGTGAAAATAGATGGGTAACTTAAAAATTTTTATGCAAGAGAATTACTGTATTGTATGTTCATTTTCAGAAGATGCAGATGAACTAACTACTAAAGTTCAAGATTTAGTTGCCACTGGATGGCTAATCTCAGGCGGATTAGCAGCCTCAGGTAGTAAGCTATATCAAGCGCTTAAGAAAACATGAGTGAAAATATCATTATACTTGGAGCATCAGGCGGTATTGGATCTCAACTAGTCGACGACTTAGCGGAGACTTCCTTCAATCTCCTCCTAGGCTACCACAAGGTTTTACCTTCAGTAGCCACCTCTGCTGAGTCTCGACCGGTTGATGCAACAGACTTTAACTCTGTCAATTCGTTAATAGAATATGGCCTAGATACATACGGCTCTGTTGACGCGATTGTTAATTTACCTGGAAATCTAATACTAAAGCCTGCTCATTTATCTAGCGAAGAAGAATTTTATACGACGATTGATTTAAATCTCAAATCAGCTTTCGGAGTTGTTCGGTCTGCGGGTAGATTATTAAAAAATTGTTCAGTTGTTTTGATGTCAACTGCTGCTGCTAGCATTGGATTAGCAAATCACGAACTTATCGCTAGTGCAAAATCAGGAGTAGAAGGACTTGTTAGGTCTAGTGCCAAGACATACGCGAGAAAAGATATAAGAATTAATAGCGTCGCTCCCGGCTTAGTTGAGACTCCTTTATCATCTAAAATTGTAAGTAATCCGATAGCCCTCAAAGCAAGTGAGAAAATGCATGCACTTGGCAGAATTGGGAAGCCAAAAAATATTTCAGATATGATCAGGTTTTTAATAAATCCAGAGCATAATTGGATCACAGGACAAAATTTTATAATCGATGGTGGTCTATCATCAACAAAATAGGAAAAGAAATGAAAAAACCAGCATTAAGAGAAGAAAGGTATGAAAGAGAAATCTTCAAAGAAACCAATTGGACAAAATCATCCGAAGATATTGGTCAATATATTTTTAGGAGGCTTTCTCTTGATCAGTCAAATGAAAATTTTTCTAAGATCAGACCGAGGCATCAACTTAGTAAGTTATTTGTTACAAGTAAAGAAATAGGGATGTACGTCAATGATTATTTAAAAATGATGGATGAAAAGACCTCCAATACCGCTAGAGGAATACATTTACAAAAAGATAAATTTCCTGTTTTTACTGATAATCATAATGATGAATATCCAATTAGTTAGTTCATGGAACAATTAACTAATAATATTTGGATCAAAACTTCATTATTATTAAGTGTAACGGTCCTAACAAGTTTTTTTTTATTTCTAATGTTCTTTTTTAATAGTTCTCTTTCCGCTTCTCCAGAGAATCAATCAATTAGTTCAATTTATGATATAAAACTGGAATCCATATCTGGTGTTGATCTTGATTTGGAAACATATAGAGGGAAAAAAATACTCATAGTTAATGTTGCTTCTAATTGTGGATTTACTTCACAGTATAAAGCATTACAGGATCTCTATGATCAGTATGGTGATAAGATTGAAGTCATAGCAATCCCTTGTAATGACTTTGGTGGACAAGAGCCTGGAAGTAGCAAAGAAATCATAGAGTTCTGTAGTCTAAACTATAGTACAACATTTCCTTTTATTGCAAAGAGTAATATAAAATCTACACCACAGCACCCACTTTATACGTGGTTGTCTGATCCAAGTCTAAATGGGTGGAATAAAAAACTCCCTTCCTGGAACTTCTGTAAATACCTTATAAATGAAAAGGGTGAGCTAACACATTTCTTTAGAAGTAATATTAGTCCTACAAGTAAAAAAATCACATCCTTACTATAATTAATTATATATAAAATTTGGATACTGTATTAATATATCCGAATCAACTATTCTATAATCATCCCGCTCTTTCTAGAAAGAGGAGAATAGTTTTAGTACAAGACCCTTTGTTTTTTGGAGATGAAACATATCCAGTTGCATTCCATAAACAAAAAATCTTGCTCCATCTTTTATCAATAGAAAACTATGGAAAAGAGTTAGAGCAAAGAGGCTATGATACAACAATTATTAATTATGATAACTGTAAAGGGAAGGACTATATGTCGAATCTCTTTAGAGATCTAAATATTTCTAAAGTGTTTTTGGCAGAGGTTGTTGATTGTATTCTTAAAAAAAGAATAATGAATGCTGCTCATTCATTTGGTATTCAAGTAAAATGGTATGAATCATCAGGTTTTTTATTATCTGAGTCTGAAGTGCAGAATGATTTCCAAAATAAAAAGACTCATTTCATGGCAAAATTTTACAAGAAGCAGAGGCGTAGATTTAATATCCTTATTGAATCAGATGGAAATCCTACGGGAGGCAAATGGAGTTATGACACTGAAAATAGGAAAAAGTTACCAAGGGTTATAGATATCCCTGAGATCAAAATGAATTCATATAATAAAGATTCACTTTCTAGAGCACAAATTTTAATTGATAAATCTTTTCAAAATAATCCAGGTCAATATAAAAGCTTTAATTATCCTATCTCTAGAAAGCAAGCGTTAGAATCCTTCAATAATTTTTTGCACGAACGTTTTAGTCTTTTTGGAAAATATGAAGACGCAATTTCAAAAGAGAATACATTTCTATTCCATAGTCTCCTAACTCCCTACCTAAATATTGGGCTAATTACACCAAAAGAAATAATTGATCTGACACTTTCTTTTGCCGAAGAGAATAAGACTCCATTGAATTCTCTAGAAGGGTTTTTAAGGCAAATAATAGGCTGGAGAGAATTTATTCGAGGGATATATACTGTAAATGGCGTAAAACAGAGGAACAGTAACTTTTGGGGTTTCAAAGATGATATTCCAAACTCTTTTTATACGGGTACTACAGGTCTACAGCCTCTAGATACTACAATCTCAAGATGTTTAGAATATGGTTATTCTCATCATATAGAGAGACTAATGGTTCTAGGGAACATAATGGTTTTATCCAGTTTTACTCCT
>TARA_B110000438_G_scaffold28757_1_pt1 | contig 15261 bp, 14 predicted proteins | sample TARA_B110000438 | Tara Oceans TARA_B110000438 (sample SAMEA4398413) | marine metagenome | biome: Polar Biome; feature: [MES] marine water layer (ENVO:01000295) within the mesopelagic zone...; material: water (ENVO:00002006), including particulate matter (ENVO:01000060) such as...... | reverse complement strand
CGATCTCAGTTACTGCGAATGTCGCACCAAACCTTATGGCAGAAATGTGCAGCCTGGCACTCGCTGGCGATATTGCAGGAGCAGCAGAGGTAGATCGAAAGCTGGCTGCGCTGCACAGTGCGCTTTTTCGCGAAGCTAATCCTATTCCGGTAAAATGGGCACTAGTAAAAATGGGTCTAATTGAATCGGGTATTCGCTTACCATTAGTGGAACTTACGAGTAAGTATCACATCCAAGTATCAGATGCTTTAGAGCAAGCTGGCATTTCATTCCCAGTGGCAGCTTGATAGAGGAAATAAAGTTTGAAGATTAGAGTTGTTTTGGCCTTGATGTCTTTGAGTATACTTAATTCTTGTAATTATCTAATGGGCGATGAAGGTTTATTTCCCAACCGTGATGATGATTATTTAGAGGCTCAAACTTTGCAACCTATGGCTATCCCAGACCAACTCGATAGCTATACCTTAGATCAGCTTTATGTAGTACCTGAGCGATTTTCATCGTTAGCGGCATTTGAAGATATACCTATGCCCAAACCGATTGAGACCCGTCGGCGAGAAGGCGTGATTATTCAAAGTCTATCTGATAATCGTTGGATCGTAATCGATGCAACACCTGGTCAGGTCTGGCCTTTGGTTAGAGACTATTGGACCGAACTTCAGATTATTCTAGACCACGAAGATCCGAGTAACGGTATCATGGAAACTTCTTGGGTCGAAGTCGGTAGTGATGACGAAAAGCGCCACAAATACAGAATAACTATCGAACCTGGGCTGCATTCTGGTTATTCTGAAATTTATGTATTGCACCTTGAGAACCTAATTTCTGATCCGGTGCCGATTGCAGCTAGCTGGCCTGAAAATTCTGTTTCTCCAGATTTGGAACGCCAAATATTAACATCTATTTCTCAATACCTTGCTGATAGAAATGATGTCTACCAGGCGTCATCTGCCAGCTTGTTAGCGGGCAGCATTGAAGCAGCATCAAAAGCCAATATAATCGAAAATGAATCCGGTGAACCCATGTTAGAGCTAAGAGTGGATTACAATCGCGCGTGGGTTCAAATTCGTCAGGCATTAGAAAGTGCGGAAATTACAATTGTTGAAAGTGATCGAGATCAATCATTTTACAATGTTCTATTTGCGGGCATCATTGAAGAAGAAGACGAACCTGGGTTTATTGGTCGCTTGTTTGGGGCGGGAAGTGATGACCTAGCAGAAGCGAAAGGTTTTAGTGTGCGGCTAATGGAAATAGACGATGTTATTAATGTCGTTACCGAATCGATAGAAAGCTCAGAGGATTCGGGCCAGCTCACACAAGAATTATTGCAAGTTATTGACGAAAACTTAAGTTAGTCTTTTTAACAACTCTCCAAAATAATCATGGATATACTACTTTTAATTGCTGGCTTAAGCATGCTGCTTGCGGCGTTGGCAGTTATCGCTTTGCTTGTTAAACAACTGCAGACTGCAAGAATTAATGAGGCAGCGGCCAATGAGAGATTTTCGGCAAAGCAATCAGAAATGGAGCTAATTCACCAATCTCAATCGCGATTATCTAGTGAGAACAGTTCTTTGCTCTCCGAAGTGCAAACCAATAGAGAAGAGCTGGCCTCAGTAAAAACAAGTTTAGATTTGGAGCGGACGCAGTTTGAAGAAAAACTCGCTTTGCTTAACGAGTCTAAGGAACAATTGGGAGAGGCTTTTAAAAATATAGCGAATGAAATCTTTGAGGATAAGTCCAAGAAATTCACTTCAACAAATAAAGAAAGTCTTAATGCGGTCTTGGCTCCGTTAAATGAAAAGATTCAACGGTTTGAAAAAAAAGTAGAGGAAACCTATGACAAAGAATCAAAGGAGCGTTATTCGCTAGCAAAAGAAATCGAAAATTTACAAAAATTGAATACTCGTATCAGTGAAGAAGCAGTAAACCTCACAAATGCTCTCAAAGGGGATAATAAGGCTCAAGGGAGCTGGGGGGAATTTGTCCTTGAATCTATTCTTGAAAAATCTGGACTAGTTAGAGGCAGAGAATATGAAGTTCAAGTGAGCCTGAAGGATGATCAAGGAGGTAATTCGCAACCGGATGTCATCGTGCATCTGCCTGAATCTAGAGACTTAATTATTGATTCCAAGGTTTCATTAAAAGCTTGGGATGCTTATTGCTCAGCTCAAGAAGAACTAATAAAGGCGGAGGCATTAAAGCAGCATTTAACTTCTATTCGCAGCCATATAAAACTTCTTTCGGCTAAAGATTATCAAAATTTAATTGGGGTTAACTCACTAGATTATGTATTTCTATTTATGCCAATTGAGGCTGCATATTCGGTTGCAATTCAGCAAGAACCGGAGCTTTTCCAATTTGCATTTGAGAAAAATATCATCTTTGTTGTGCCAACCACTTTACTAACTACTTTGAAAACTGTTCAAAATTTGTGGCGCTTGGCACAACAGAATAAAAATGCGAATGAGATAGCAGAAAAAGCAGGTGCGCTCTACGATAAATTTGTAGCCTTCGTCGAAGACTTAGATGAAGTTGGTAGTAAAATTGATTCTAGTAAAAAGAGTTTTGAAAAGGCTCAGAACAAACTCCTGTCTGGTCGTGGAAACCTAATCAAGCGGGCAGAAGCTTTACGAGAATTAGGTGCGAAAACTTCTAAAAAGCAAAAAATAGAGCTGCTGGCCAAAGTCGGAGAAGACGACGCGGAAGCGCTTCCAGATAAAAAAGCTGACTTAGAGCAAAGTAAAAAAACTCGCCATTAATTTCTCTCACTGATCTAAAATGACGAAAATATCTGCTGGAAAAATGAATACCTTTCTCGACTTCTTGCCTTGTGAAACACCCATAGCTTGGATTGAGGCAGCTCTTTCTAATCAGTCTCTATTGCTCATAGATCATGCAAATTGTGAGAAGAAAGCGGCGGTGACTGCTATGAACTTAATGTATCGCCACACGACTAAGCTTGAATTGCTCAATAAAATGTCACAACTCGCTCGTGAAGAATTGCTTCATTTCCAACAAGTAGTGCAGGTCATGACTGAGCGAGAGATTGAGTATGTTCGTCTTGGCCCATCCCGTTACGCAGCGAGACTTCGTGAGCTGGTCAGTGGCAATGAAAAAGAGCGGTTAATAGATACTTTGATCGTTGGTGCTTTTATTGAGGCAAGGTCCTGTGAGCGATTTTCTAAACTAGCTCCACTGCTTGATGTGAAATTAGAGCGTTTTTACAAAAGTCTTCTAAAATCGGAGGCTCGCCATTTTGAAGATTATTTACAACTCGCGCAGCTGTATAGTGATAAGGACATTGTTAATCGAGTAGAAGAGTTCAAAATTCTTGAGAACCAGCTAATAATTTCTCCAGACGATAAATTTCGATTTCATAGCGGCGTCCCTGTTAATTAGTTACTCATCACAGGAGGCTGGGGGTGAAAGATTACTACCCAATTTCTGCTCTAGTTCAGCTAGTTCATTGCAGGGTATTCTGTTATTTCCTTCTAGATTAACTGAGCTTAGGTTTGGCATATTAAATAGTGGCCCGATATCCGTAATTAAGTTGTTCAATAAGTTTACCCCGCTGAGGACAGCTAGATCCTCTAAGGGAGTAATGTTCGTCAAATTATTATTGCCTAAATCGATAAATCTTAATCGCGTTAATTCACTGATCCTATCTAGATTGCTTATCTCTGAATTTGCACATGAAAGTACTGTTAGCTCAGTTGGGTCAGAGAGGTTCTGCTGCTGTAAGGCGAGGTTAATACAGCCCTGTAGATCAGCATCCGCGACTTCACTCAGTATCAACCTGCCTTCTGGATCATAGATTGACTGCTCGTTGACGGAGACAACAAATTGATTTGAGCAGGCACTAAGTAAAAGCACTAGCGCGGATGTCAGGAGATTGAAATTTATGATTTGCATTAATTTATAATTTAGATCTTAAAATGACGATTTTTCCGATAGTTAGACCACTTCTTGAAGAAATTACTCCACTGGTAATTAATGAAGTTCCCAGTTAGTATGCGCAACTCGTATTTGCCGAAAAATCACACAAAAACACGGACTTGCGAGGGCAATTGTCCAATGAATCGAAGGAAATTGGTATGAAAACATTAAAAGAAGGTTGTCAGGTACTTGCATCAATTATGCTACTAGCTATTAGTGCTCCCTTGTTAGCGCAGGATTATGTGGACCTTGAAAATGAAGATAACCAAGTTGCTTATTCAATTGGTGTAAATATTGGTCAAAACCTAGTTGCTCAGCAAATCGTAGAAGGTATTGATCTAACTGCATTCATGGCAGGTATGTTGGATGCGCTTTCCGACGATGTGAAAATGGAACAATCTGTAATGATGGAAGTCTTGCAGAGCTTTATGCAAGGACAAGCAGACGAGGCACAGGCAGCGTTGGGTGAGAGTTTATTGGCCAGTGAAGCATTTCTTGCTGAGAATGCCGAGAGAGATGGTGTTGTTGTATTGGATTCAGGGTTGCAATATGAAGTCCTGGCATCCGGTGGTGGCGGGGAATCACCAACAACTACGAATACTGTGTTGGCTCACTACCACGGCACTTTGTCCGATGGCAGTGTATTTGATAGTTCAGTTGAGAGGGGAGACCCAGCATCGTTTGGAGTTTCCCAGGTCATAGCGGGTTGGACTGAGGCGCTGCAACTAATGACAGTAGGTGATAAGTGGCGTTTATATATCCATCCTGATATGGCTTATGGCGAAGCATCTCCGACGCCAGCTATACCACCAAATTCTGCTTTGATATTTGAAGTAGAGCTTTTGGAAATTAATTAATTATTTGGCTCTGACGTAAATTCTGATGAGTGTTGCTTCTTTTAATGGTGAGTTGCTGCAATTTTTGCAGCAATCACCGACACCGTTCCATGCGGTTAATAACCTTGCACAAAAGCTTACAGACAGTGGGTTTGTTCAGCTCCATGAGAGTGATCACTGGAATCTAAAAGCTAAGCAAAAATATCTTGTGGTAAGAAATAATTCTGCTTTGATTGCATTCAAAACAGGACAGAGTGATCCGGTTGAACAGGGTTTTAGAATTGCTGGTGCTCATACCGATAGTCCTTGTTTAAAAATAAAGCCTAAGCCAGAAATTCGAAAGCAAAGCTATTTACAGCTTGGTGTAGAAGTTTATGGTGGAGCCTTATTGCATCCCTGGTTTGATCGAGATTTATCCATTGCGGGGCGTGTGGATTTTGAGACAAAGAAGGGAGACCTAAGAACTAGCCTAATTAATTTTGAAGCCCCTATTGCTTTTATTCCCAGCCTGGCTATTCATCTTAATCGAGCTGCAAATGATGGTCACAAAATTAACAAGCAAAAAGAGCTGCCGCCGATCGTATTGCAGATCGCTGATAAAGCAAAATTTAGCTTCGATGATTTACTCTTAAAAACTCTCCGCAAGGACACCGCTAATAGAACAGCGGATACCATTCTCGCTCATGAGCTTTTTCTTTATGATACTCAAAAGCCTGCGTTGATTGGGCTCAAACAAGATTTTATCGCCTCTGCGCGCCTAGATAATTTATTAAGTTGTTTTTTGGCTTGCCAAGCGTTGATTAAAAGTAATTCGCGATCGGCTAGTGTATTGGTTTGTAATGATCATGAAGAAGTAGGAAGCGTTTCCACAACTGGAGCCCAGGGCCCATTCTTAAAGTCAGTGTTAGAAAGAATTGTGTATAACTCCTCAGGAGATAGAGACGCAATGGAACGGGCTATTCATAATTCAAGCCTATGGTCTATCGACAATGCGCACGGAATTCATCCTAATTATGCTGACAAGCATGATGATAAGCATTCACCTAATCTGAACGGAGGGCCTGTAATCAAGATAAATGCGAATCAACGCTATGCCAGCAGCAGTCAGTCGATTGCATTATTCAAATCAGTCTGTAACAAATGCAAAGTCCCTTATCAATCATTTGTAATGCGCAGCGATATGGCTTGTGGCTCCACGATTGGGCCTATTACTGCAGCGGGAATAGGAATTAATACAGTAGATGTAGGTATAGCTAGCTTTGGTATGCATTCTATTCGTGAACTGGCCGGTGTGAAAGATGCAGATTCACTAGCGAAAATTGTAACCGCCTTCTATAACCGCTAAGAAATCTGTTTTTTTAAGTCTCTTATAGCAAACCTAATTGGGTTTAAAGCGTCAAGAGTTTCTTGCCCGATAGGTAATTGCTCTCCACAAATTAGACTCGCAAGTATCTCGGCGCTATAGCTGCAGGTAGCTAAACCATTAGAGCCATGGGCAGCACTAATATAGAGTCCGGGCCAATAATTCTGGTCCGTATCAAGGTTATCGAACTTTCTATTCGCATTTCTCTTCAAATCCCCATAACGACTCTTGATGATATTTAAATTGGGAACTGCACCAACTAACGGAGCTCTGTCAGGAGTTGAGCTTCGAATAGCTGCCTGTGACTGTAAAATGTCATTCTGCAATAACGATTTATTCGTTAGTGATTTTTGAATAGCTTTAAAATTTTCCTCATTATCAGAATCTGAAAAACTATCATTTGGAGTTAAACCATCAAAGTTTCGATAACTAGCCGCAACGAGATGACTGACTAATTTATTGTCGGTAGAGGGGAATAGGGTGCGCTCACCGGTAATTATGTGGTCAATATTGTTGCTCTCTGCCGTGCCTGCAAATCGAGTAACTTGACCGCTCACAGACTCAATCGGGAGCTCTTGTAATTGCTCAAACTGTGAAATGTTTTGACTATTGGCGAAAATGACTGCATCTACTGTATCGATTAGGGCGCCGCTATTGCCCCGCAGTTGCCAACCATTATGTCCTTTATATATGTTAGGGCTTCCTGCTTTGCTCTCTCGCGGAATTAAAGTAGCAACCGCAGTGTTTAAGTGAACGGGAACTTTGCTTAAGGCGCAGTAGGCTGCGCACAATGACGCAGGAGAGACGAACCCTCCTTGTGGGAAAAATAAAGCAGTTTCTATATCAGCGATAGACCTTAGCTTAGTGCGCGAATAATCAGTTAAATTGTCCAGCACCGAAGTGGGATAAAGTTCAGTTAAGCTTAGAGGTTTAAGAGGGGATTTTTTGTTTAGAGCGCTTTGCAGTTGTACTACGCCACATTGATTCCAAGTTAATTCACCTAGCCGAGTTAGAGATTGCAGCATTTTGCTGCTGAACAAGAAACTATGTAGATAATATTCAGCAATTGCAGAGCTAACTTGAAATAAACGGGGTCGCAAAGAGAAGAGAGATATTCCTGAAGCGCCTGCAGCAATCGTGCCGGCAATCTCATAAATTTTAGTCTCTACTCCTCTTCGACTTAAGCTATACGCTAAACTGCAGCCTGATAGACCGGCGCCAATAATGGCAATTTTTTTCTTAGTTGATGGTAGGGTGAAATAAGGGACTTTATTCCATGGTTCGCTCAGTGGTTGGTTCTGATTGTCAGTTTGTTCATAGCTCGCCTGGAGCATATGACGTTTCCGTCCAAAGCCTCGAATTTTTTTGATCGTGAAGCCAATTTGGTTTAGATTTCGCCGAAGGCTGCCTGCGACACTGTAACTACTTAAAGTCGTGCCTGAGTGGCTCAGTCGTGCAACTTGCCGCAAGATATTACTTTCCCAAAGTGCGTGATTGCGCTTAGGATTAAAACCATCAAGAAACCAGGCATCGATACCTGCTCGCTGTTCTAATTGGCTTAGTCGATCCTTGGCATTGCCAAAGTGCAAGTCCAAAATCACCGCATCAGACAGTAAGAAACGATGACAGCCGCTACCTTGATCAGCATATTGGGTAATGAATTGCTCACTAAAAGGTTGTAACTCAGGCCAGAGTGCATGCAGTTTTTGCATCTGGTCGAGTTGTAGTGGGTGCTTTTCGAACGCGATGTAATGAAGTCTTTGGCCTCTAGTCGGAGATTCATTCCATAGTTTGCAAGCCAGGAGAAAGTTAAGCCCGCTACCAAATCCAAGTTCAGCTAGTGTGAATTGGTCCTTGTCGAGTTGTTGCCATCTTTCAGGTAACAGATTCCCTCGTAAGAAGACATGTTCACTTTCGCCAATGGGATCTTCTGCGGAAAAATATATATCCTCATAATCTTCTGAAAATGGATGGCCAGTTTCTTGCCAGCTAATATCTGGAGTTACTAATTTCATTGCATGATATGGGATTAATGAGTCGGTATTAATAGACAATTAATTGAGAAAATACTCTATTACGATTTAACTATCAGAAATTTTGAATCAAAAATAATAGTAATTGTAGTAATTAGTAGATTTTTGCGAGTAAGTTCTCAGCTTTAAAGGCTTTGACAATATAACTGTTATCACCGATATGCGCAGCCCATTCAAATTATTTTTTTTGCCTTTTTTCGTAGATATATCTGAGCAGTAATAAGAAGACTTTCTGTTTTACGGTTCCTATTATTTAGTATTTCGAAAATAGGCTAGCGATAATGCGCCTTGCTGAGGGTTGACTAATAGAATTCTAATTTTTAAAAATCAGGCCCTTTAGACGAAAATACTGTTGGGGCGTGTGTTATTGCGCAACCAAAAGAGGCTATCGAAGAAGCAATGGGGTAAAATGCAGACTTCCGTGAACCAAGCAGTGGATTTTCCCAAATGTTAGAAATTAATAGCCAGCTGAACAAGATAAAGGAGCTAGAAAATCGCACCGATAGTCTCAGGGGGTATCTTTGACTACGAAGTAAAAAAGGACCGCTTGGCTGAAGTTGAGCTAGAGTTGGGGGAATCCATAGTTTGGGAAAACCCTGAATACGCTCAGGCATTAGGGAAGGAGCGATCCAACCTTGAAGAAATCGTCCGTACCATTGATATTCTCTATTCTGGAATAGCTGAAGTCCAAGAATTATTCAGTCTCGCCTTCGATGAATCCGACGAAGAACTTTACGAAGCAGCTGATAAAGATCTAGTTAGCCTGCTTGAGCGACTGGAAGCATTAGAATTTCGTCGGATGTTCTCCGGTAACTTGGACGATTCTAATGCATATGTGGATATTCAGGCAGGATCTGGCGGCACTGAAGCTCAAGATTGGGCAGAAATGCTATTAAGGATGTATTTGCGTTGGGGCGAGAATAAGGGATTCTCTACTGATTTGGTGGAGGTCTCTGGCGGAGACGTAGCAGGAATAAAAAGTGCGACTATCCATATTAGTGGGGAATTCGCCTTCGGCTGGCTTCGTACAGAGACTGGAGTGCACAGACTCGTCAGGAAATCGCCATTTGACTCAGGGAGCCGCAGGCATACCTCTTTTGCTTCGATTTTTGTCTCGCCGGAAATCAATGATGATATTGAAGTAGATTTGGATATGTCGGATGTGCGAATTGATACTTACCGTTCAAGCGGTGCCGGCGGTCAACATGTCAACAAAACTGACTCGGCAGTGCGCCTAACTCATGAGTCTTCCGGTATAGTTGTGCAATGCCAGAGTCAGCGCTCTCAGCATAAAAATAAAGAGATGGCTATAAAACAACTCAAAGCCAAACTTTATGAGTTAGAAGAATTAAAGCGCAAAGAAGAAGCACAGTCAGTTGAAGAAGCAAAGGCTGATATAGGCTGGGGCAGCCAGATCCGTTCTTATGTTCTGGATTCGTCGCGAATTAAGGATTTGCGCACAAACATCGAAGTTACTAATACGGGTGCAGTTCTCGACGGGGATTTAGATAAATTTATTGAAGCTAGTTTGAAGTTGGGGCTTTAGTTGCAAGATTATGAATGAAGAAAATAACAATTACGAAAAACAAGAAGATGAAAATAATCTGATTGCGCAGCGACGAGAAAAACTCAATAGCATTCGCATGAAGAGGGGGGCTTTCCCTAACTCCTTTAAGAAAGAATCTAAAGCTGTTGAATTAGTTTCTGCTTATTCAGGAAAAGAGAAGGTCGAGCTAGAAGAATTGGCAGTTCAGGCTAAAGTGGCGGGGCGTATTATCCGTATGCGTGGCCCTTTTGTTGTTATTAGTGATGAAGGCACACAAATTCAGTTATACATGAATAAAAAATCATATTCGGAAGCAATGGCTGATGAATTAAAATCCCTTGATTTAGGCGATATAATTGGCGTCAAAGGCCAAGTGTTTAAAACCAATCAAGACGAATTGACCGTGCGTGTCATGGAATTCGAGCTGTTGACTAAATCTTTGCGGCCGCTCCCAGATAAATATAAAGGGTTAACTGATACGGAGATGCGTTATCGGCGACGCTATCTTGACCTTATAGTAAATGAAGACTCTCGCTCAGTATTCAAGATACGTTCCAGGATAATTCGTTTTATACGCCATTATTTTGAAGAGCTCGGCTTTATGGAAGTCGAAACACCAATGATGCAAGTAATTCCTGGCGGGGCTACTGCGCGGCCATTTATTACGCATCATAATGCGCTTGATCAGGATATGTATCTTCGAGTAGCTCCAGAATTGTACTTAAAACGTTTGGTTGTTGGTGGTTTTGAAAAAGTATTTGAATTGAATCGTAACTTCAGAAACGAAGGGTTATCCACAAGACATAATCCTGAATTTACGATGCTTGAGTTTTACCAAGCTTATGCGCGCTATGATGATTTAATGGATTTAACAGAAGATTTGTTTAGAAGCATCGCACAGACAGTTATTGGTAGCACATCGATTTCATATCAAGGATCCGAGTATGATTTTTCCCAACCCTTTAGTCGACTCACAGTTCACAATGCAATTGAATCTTACTGTGGTTTGCAGAGTGCTGATTTAGTATCCAAAGTTGCAGCTATAGCTACGGCCAGTAAGTTGGATGTAAGCATTGATGAGTCTTGGTCGTTGGGTAAAATTGTAATGGAGATCTTTGAGCAGAAAGTGGAATCACAGTTGGATCAACCAACATTTATCACGGAATACCCTATTGAAGTCTCTCCTCTGGCGCGACGGAAGGAGGGTCAACCTGAAGTTACTGACCGGTTTGAGCTAATTATTGGTGGCCGTGAATTAGCAAACGGGTTTTCGGAATTAAATGACCCTGAGGACCAGGCAGAAAGGTTTTTAGAGCAAGCTGCACAGAAGAATTCTGGTGACAATGAAGCTATGCATTATGATAGCGATTACATCACAGCCTTGGAATATGGATTGCCACCAACCGCGGGAGAAGGTATTGGTATAGATCGATTAGTTATGTTGTTTACAAACACACCCTCGATAAAAGACGTGCTGCTATTCCCACATATGCGACCACAGCAAAACAGTGACTGATTCACCAGCTCAGAATACAAGAGATATCAAGCTGGAAGCGTCATGGAAAAAAGCCCTAGCTGATGAATTTATTTCTGACTATATGGTTCAGCTACGTAGTTTCTTATTGCGCCAAAAACAGGCGGGAAAACTTATATATCCACCTGGCAATGAAATCTTTAGCGCGCTAGATTTTGCGTCAGTAGATTGCTGTAAATTAGTTATTCTCGGTCAAGACCCTTATCACGGTGCAGGCCAGGCACATGGTTTATGTTTTTCGGTCAAACCAGGAGTAGCAGTTCCGCCATCATTGATGAATATCTACAAGGAGCTTAAATCTGATACCGGTTTCCTGCCACCTAATCATGGTTGTTTAAATTACTGGGCGGAGCAGGGGGTATTGTTGCTTAATGCCGTGCTAACAGTAGAGGCAGGGAATGCCGCTTCTCATCAACGGCAAGGTTGGGAAAAATTTACCGACAAAATTGTTGAAGTTCTCAACATTAAAAGAAAAGGTTTGGTTTTTTTACTTTGGGGAAGTTATGCGCAAAGGAAAGGTTTTATGATTGATAGAGAGAAGCACTTGGTGTTGGAGTCAGCCCATCCATCGCCACTTTCTGCAAGCAGGGGATTTTTTGGAAATCAACATTTTTCTAAAGCTAATGCCTATTTAGAAAAGCAAGGTGTGGCGCCAATCGATTGGCAGCTACCACAAATTCGTACGGATTAATCGAGACAAAGATGAGCAAAAAGGATTGTGTAATTATTGGTGCTAGTCATGCAGGTGTCACGCTAGCGATGCAGTTACGAAAAGAAGGCTGGAAAGATGGAATTATTTTAATAGGTGAGGAGCCAGAATTGCCATACCACCGGCCACCATTGTCTAAAGAGCATTTGGCTGGAGAAAAGGCAATAGATGCGATGCGTTTACGACCCGAAAAAATGTTTATAGACAACAATATAGAATTAAAGCTTGGAATAACGGTATTGCAGATTGATGTGGGTAAGAAAAACATTATGCTAAGTAATGGGCAAGAAATTAACTATGAAAAATTAGCGTTGTGCACAGGCTCAACGGTTAATAAGATTTCAATCGGCGAATCTCTGGATAATATTTTCTATGTCCGGACAGCCGCAGATGTTGCTCTTTTAAGTCAACAGCTTTCGAATACTAAAAATGCAGTAATTATTGGTGCCGGCTACATAGGGCTCGAATCGGCCGCGGTACTCAGTAAGCTAGGGTTAACTGTAACCGTTATAGAGCGTGCCGATCGAATATTGGAGAGAGTCACAGGAGAAATAATGTCTTCCTATATCTCGGCGCTTCATAAAAAAGAGGGCGTGAACATTCTGACTTCTACCACTGTTGAAAACGTCGAAGGTGACGGCCGAGTAGAGAAAGTGATATGTCAGGATGGTAGGGAGCTGTTGGCAGACATCGTGATAATTGGTGTGGGTGTTTCTCCTAATATAAATTTGGCGGAGGCAGCAGGATTGGAAGTTAATCATGGGATTGTAGTAAACAAATTTACTCAAAGCAGCAATACAGATATTTTCTCTGCTGGTGATTGTACGATTCATCCCAGTCAAATATATAAGCGAAATATTAGATTAGAATCTGTTCAGAATGCGAACGATCAGGCTCGTTGTGCAGCTGCAAATATCTGCGATAAACAAGAAACTTATGATGCGGTTCCGTGGTTTTGGTCTGATCAATTTGGAACTAAACTGCAAATGACAGGCTTGAGTACTGGCGCAGATGAAACCGTTCTTAGAGGTGATCCATCACCCGAAAACGAATCAGGATTTGTAGTTTTTTATTTGAAGGAGGGTGAGATAATTGCTGCTGACTGTGTGGGTAGACCAAAGGAATTTATGCTAAGTAAGCAATTAGTGAGGGAGAGGGTGCGCATACCTGCTTCGGTGCTTGCAGATGAATCTGTGGAGACATCTTTATTATTGGGTAAGGCAATTTAAACGCTAGTTAATTATCCCCCATGTAAATACAGCCGCTAGAACATGTTTCTTTGATTTCGATCTCGCAAAGTTCAGGCAGGTCAGGTTTGAGCCGGAACCATATCCATCGAACAATGTTTTCACTGGTGGGATTTTCCAACCCTTTGATCTCATTGAGATAATAGTGGTCCAGTAATTTTCTAATAGGTTTAAACGCAGCTGTAATCTCTGCATAGTCCATCACCCAGCCAGAATTCTCTCCCGGCTGTCCCTCTACCGAGATTCTTACTTTGAAAGAGTGGCCATGAAGACGGGCGCACTTATGCTCAGCGGGAACATTAATTAGTCGGTGGGCGGCTTCAAATGTAAATTCTTTGTAGATTCGCATTACTTTTCAGGATTAATGACCAGGAAATGGGGCGCAATGGTACAAATAGATGCATTTTATGTACAGTACCATTGGCAGATAAGTCCTTCAAAAGATAAGGACATAGGGCCTGTAATCACTATATCTCCATGGCTTTGGTAAACTCCTTCAAGCCTACCTCCTATTTGATCTCTGGCGATCAGGAATCGCTTAAATATTTAAGGTTATTTTTACTGTTTTTGTACCTTAGGTTTTGCCAACTGCCCCTTTTACACATGCTGTCTAGTAGACTTACCGCGAGTTATAAGAATTGGCTGAACACTGCGTCTTTGTTGACATGAGGGCTTAAATCAGTACAATTCGCGTTCTCCAATCCGGGGTGGTTAGCTCAGTTGGGAGAGCGTCGCCCTTACAAGGCGAATGTCGGGGGTTCAAATCCCTCACCACCCACCAATCTTCCTTATATAAATCAGATTCTTAGATGATTATTTATTATCATGAAGAACGATTTTTAAGAATTTTGCACACTGTTCCTTCAGATGGGGATCTGCCTTGAGCTGCACAGGTAGGTTCGCAAAGCCTTCACTGGATACGCCAGGATTCGATTTTAAACATCCTTCAGTCGCTTCATTTCACCAGTACCTCTATAGATTTAGAGAGTAACGCATAAAATCATCTTGTGACTTGTATTGAACTTAAAGGTAGTTTACTAGTAGTTCTAAAGAGAGCCCGCTTAGGTTTATGAGCAAACGACTAACAATAACCCTACTATCCTTCTTCCTAATTATTGGGTTGATGTCTTGTGGGTCATTGACCGAACCTAATTTTTATCGGATGAGCGAGGAGGAGCTTACAGCCTATAATTTAACTGTCCTCGGCCCAGAACAGGTAAGGTGTGTGACAGTGCAGATTACTTTTAATAAAGCTGCCGAAAGGGTGTGTGGAACACTGGATGAAATTCAAAAAGCTTCTCAACCAATAGCTCCAGGAGCAAAAATTAATCGGTTTTATTCACCTTATTTAAATGACTCTCGATCACGAGCTACTAACCCCTCCGTAAGACCAACGATTCAGCAGGGGCCGATTTTATAGCGATAGATGACGCAGTGATCAAGATTAAATTGAACATCAAGAATAAGTAAGCCTCTAGCTATAAAACCTTAAGCCTATTTTTTCAAATTAAAATAAAATATAGAATAGCTACCAGCCTGATGCAGCGAGTATTATTTTGGAGATAATTTATGGAGCGCATACTAAATATTATTGGAGTTTCGGCGGTCGTTGCATCTTTGGTATTTGTTGGATTGGAGCTCAGACAATCTCAGAAACTTGCTATAGCTGACCAAATGAATAATAGAATGAATGTTTTAATTGAAATGAATAGTTCTTATACGGAAGCCAATTTAGATTATTACTCTGCAGCAACAAAACAACCGCATAAAGATAGTTTATTTTCAAATGCTGAAAAAGGCGCAAGGAACTCCACTAGTGTCCAATGGAGTCTTCATGAAAATGATTATTTTCAGTATAGGCAAGGCTTGATGACAGAAGATGTATGGCAAGCAAAATTGCTGGCAACTAAAAATGATCTTTTAACATGCGACATGCAGGACATTTATGAGTGGCGCATTGCTCTGGTTGAAGCTGGATTTAGAAAAATTTTAGAGAATATGCAAAGAGACTGCAAAGAATGAGTCTCACAGATAGAAAGCTATTGATATTGGAC
>TARA_B110000438_G_scaffold302602_1_pt1 | contig 15266 bp, 15 predicted proteins | sample TARA_B110000438 | Tara Oceans TARA_B110000438 (sample SAMEA4398413) | marine metagenome | biome: Polar Biome; feature: [MES] marine water layer (ENVO:01000295) within the mesopelagic zone...; material: water (ENVO:00002006), including particulate matter (ENVO:01000060) such... | reverse complement strand
CCCGTTATCTGAGTATTTCACGAGTTTGTCGGCCACTTCAGTGCCAATATTAGCCTGGGCCTCAAGAGTGCTACCGCCAATGTGGGGTGTAAGAATTACGTTTTTCATTCCTTGCAGCGGGCTATCAAAGGGTTCCTCAGGAGACGCTGGTTCTTGAGGAAAAACGTCAATCGCAGCCCCAGTCAAATGGCCATCACGCAAGCATGTCGCAAGTGCATCGATATCAACAACATTACCTCGTGAAGCATTAATGAGGATCGCTCCTTTCTTCATTGATCTAAGGTGCTCACTACCCATCATCCCGGCTGTAAGGTCTGTCGCAGGAACGTGTAACGACACTATATCCGCCAATGAGAGGAATTCGCCAAAATCCCTTACAGGTATTGCATTCCCGAGTGCAAGTTTTTCTACTATGTCGAAGAAAACGACACGCATGCCAAGAGCTTCCGCCAATATGGAAAGCTGCGTTCCTATGTGACCATAACCGACAATGCCTAGCGTTTTTCCCCTAATTTCGTGAGAACCCGCTGCAGTCTTTTGCCAACCTCCTTCATGGGACAGCCAAGACTTCTCGGGAACACCCCGGAGCAGAATAATCGCTTCGGCAAGAACCAATTCGGCAACAGAACGGGTATTCGAATAGGGCGCGTTAAAGACCGGTATTCCTGCCAACTTGGCGGAACCACTATCGACCTGGTTTGTGCCAATGCAAAAACACCCTATAGCCATCAATTTCTCAGCTGCAGCCAAAATACTATCTGTAATTTGAGTACGAGATCGGATACCAATCATGTGAGCATCTGCAATTCTTGCTTTTAGGTTTTTATCGTCCAGTGCTTCGCCAAGCACTTCCACCTGCCTGTAGCCGTGACGGCGAAAGAGGTCAGCCGCCTGGGCATGGATATTCTCTAGAAGTAGAATCTTTATTTTATCCTTTGGAAGAGAAAGCCTATTCACGGTCTAAAAGCCTTGTAAATCGTATGGTTTGGGACAATTTTCTATTGGATTTGCGCTGGCTGTCCTGGAATGGCAAGTATAGAGGTAGTTTACACTTGCCAACTGGTCAGTAGCACACTCGCACTCATGCTTGGAGCCCATTCATGATCGATTCTTTTGTTCGAAATTTGCGCCTGGATGTTTGTCATGACGATCTCAGTCAATGACCGTCTAATTGAGTTACGGATTACAGTACCCCAAATCGTACCCCCCATCGCAAATTACGCACTCTTTGTTCGAACCGGCGCCCTTCTATTCATTTCTGGACAGCTGCCAATGAGTAACGGCGCTCTTATTCACACGGGGAAAGTTGGTGCCACCGTGAGCGTCGAAGAAGGCATCGCTTCAGCACGCCAAAGTGCGTTGAACGTGGTCGCTCAAATAAAGGCCGCATGTGGCGGTGACCTGGAACGTGTACAACGAATAGTTAAAATAACGGGTTTTGTAGCTTCAACACCGGATTTCACAAACCATCCGGGGGTAATTAACGGTGCGTCTGATCTTCTTGTTAAAATATTTGGGGAAAAAGGCCGCCATGCTCGCGCGGCTGTGGGGTGCCCTTCCCTACCGCTTGACTCCCCTGTGGAAGTTGAAGCAATCGTTGAGTTGATCTAATTAGATGACCGGCGAAAGTAAAGCTTTAGAGGCGCTTTCTATACGCGTTGTTGCTTCTATTCATACCATCGATGCCGACCAATGGGATGCCTGTGCTGGCGTGAATAAAATGGATGCCAACCCATTTGTTCGACACGCTTTTTTAGCTGCACTAGAAGATTCCGGCTCAGTGACATCTGAAACGGGCTGGCAGCCTCAGCATCTAGCTCTAGAATCACCAAATGGAGTCATCCTCGCCTGTGCCCCTCTGTATCTCAAAGATCACTCATATGGGGAGTATGTTTTCGACTGGGGATGGGCCAACGCCTACGAACGCGCTGGAGGGAAATATTACCCAAAGCTTCAGTGTTCGATTCCTTTCACGCCGGCAACAGGCCCTCGCCTCATGGTCCGCGAGGACTGCACTCAAAGTGAAGCTAGCGACCTCAAGAAGTTCCTACTTGCCGGCATGATCGAATTGGCAGACCGGTTAAACGTATCCTCTCTGCACATCACATTCCCAAATGATCAAGACATCGAGGTAGTAACCGGCGCTGGGCTTTTACCGCGTGTAGGACAGCAATTTCATTGGAAGAATGATGGATACGACTCATTTGATGCTTTCCTAGATGCACTATCTTCACGGAAAAGAAAAAATATTCGCAAGGAACGCGAGAAGGCAGCTGCAAGCGATGTTAAAATCTCGGCGGTCTCCGGTAATGAAATTACACCCCGCCATTGGGATGCTTTTTACAGATTTTACCGGCTAACATCAGATCGAAAGTGGGGGCAAGCCTATTTGTCTCGTTCATTTTTTGATCTTTTATCTGAACGAATGGGTGAACAGGTTGTTCTGATAATGGGGGAAGAAAACGACGAGTTCGTATGTGGCGCCCTTAATCTCCTAGGTGGGGACACCCTTTTCGGGCGCAATTGGGGCACCGTTGTTCATTATCCTATGCTTCATTTCGAGGTCTGCTATTACAGAGCCATCGAATTTGCTATCGAACGCGGACTCTCTTGGGTCGAAGCGGGCGCACAAGGACCCCACAAACTTCAGCGTGGCTACCTCCCGCGTAAAACTTACTCAGCTCACTGGATAGCAGACCCAGGATTCCGGACAGCAATCAAACAATACTTGGAGCAAGAACGCTGCGCTGTGGAAGAAGATGTCGAAACCTTCGGCGAACTCGGGCCGTTCAAACGAACAGGGAAATCCTAAGTCTAAAGCCCAAGGTTTGACCGATTGAATCGACGGTCAGGGTCCAACATGGAATGGCAGGCTCAGCCATATGTCAGTCCTATTTTAAGTCTGGTTCGATGACAGCTGGTGCCCCATCTTTATCAATTGAAACGTACGTGAAATGTCCTGCAGTAACCATGAGCGGAGAACCATGGCGTTCTCGTCTAACCCACGTCTCTATATGGATGGACAATGACGTCTTTCCGGTTCGCTCAACAGACGTATAACAAGAAACCTCATCTCCAATATGGATTGGTTTATGAAATTTCATACTGTCCACAGCAATTGTAACAACGCGGGTCCGCGTGAGACTCGCTGCATGAATTGCTCCAGCCATATCCATCTGGCTTAGAACCCAGCCGCCAAAGATATGCCCAGCCGGGTTTGTATCGCCGGGCATCGCGATCGTTCTAATTGAAAGCTCTCCGATAGGTTCTTTATAATTAATTGGTTCTGTCACTTTCGCTCCATAATCACAACATATTGGGAGTCATTTTCAACTACATACTTTATATAGTTGTTGCTAGCGTTTCACTGGATATAATGCGCCCATGTCTGACCTTTTCCAACAATCCGCAACCCATAAAAAGACGAATTATACAGCTCAAGATATTGAAGTGCTGGAGGGGCTTGAGCCGGTCCGGCGTCGGCCGGGTATGTACATCGGTGGCACGGATGAAAAAGCGTTACACCATCTTGTTGCCGAAGTGCTCGATAACTCTATGGACGAAGCTGTAGCTGGCCACGCCAGTATAATCGAAGTTCATTTAGGTAAAAACAATGAGGTAACGGTTCGAGATAATGGACGGGGCATTCCAATCGATCCACACCCTAAGTTCCCAAAAAAATCAGCACTTGAAGTGATTATGACGACGCTTCACTCAGGTGGAAAATTCTCAGGACGAGCATACAAGACGTCAGGTGGTCTACATGGGGTAGGTGTATCTGTTGTCAATGCATTGTCAGAGGAACTAGTCGTCGAGGTTTCAAGAGACAAAGCCCTGTGGACTCAACGCTTCAGTCGTGGCGACGTAAAGTCAAAATTGAAGAAATCGAAACCGGTGGCAAACCGCCGCGGCACACGCATCGTGTTTCGGCCTGATCCAAAAATATTTGGGAAAGAGATCTCTTTTAAGCCAGACCTACTCTACAAAATGGCGCGCTCTAAAGCCTATTTGTTTGAAGACGTAAAAATAAAGTGGTCTTGCGAAAAGTCTTTACTTAGTCCTAAAGACTTGGCCCCTTTACAAGACGAACTGCACTTCCCGAAGGGGCTCCAAGACTATTTGTCTTACGTAACCGCCAAACGGGAACTCGTCAGTGGCACCTTTTTTGCAGGATCGGTTGAAGCGAGTGATGACAGTGGCCGCGTGGATTGGGCCATCTGCTGGCCGGAAGATCAAGATGGTTTTCTAAATTCTTATTGCAATACGGTGCCCACACCCGAAGGTGGAACACACGAAGCTGGTTTTCGGTCTAGCTTGGGGCGTGCTTTAAAAGCGTACGGAGAAATGGCCGGTAATAAAAAAGTGAGCGGGCTTACGGCTGAAGATGTTGTTGGCGGTGCTTGTGCGATGCTTTCCATATTCATCCCCGAACCGCAATTTCAAGGTCAGACCAAGGAAAGACTTTCCTCAGCCGCAGCAACCAAGCTCGTCGAAAGTATTATGAAAGATCATTTCGAGCATTGGCTATCGGGTGATCCTGAAGTGGCGGCTCAGGTCCTTGAACTTGCACTTTCCCGTGCCGATATTCGTCAGAGAAGAAAGCAAGAAAAAGATTTAGACCGAAAATCAGCAACTAAGAAGTTACGCCTCCCTGGGAAGCTATCTGACTGCAGCCAAGCTAGCTCAGAAGGCACTGAAATATTCTTGGTTGAAGGTGACTCCGCAGGTGGGTCGGCAAAGCAGGGACGAAATCGTCGAACTCAGGCAATTCTGCCTTTACGCGGAAAAATTCTCAATGTTGCCTCGGCAACCCGAGATAAATTACGCGGTAACCAAGAGCTACAAGACCTCATGGAAGCTTTGGGATGCGGAGCAGGAGAAAAAACGAACCTGAGCAAGCTTAGATATGAGAAAGTCATAATCATGACTGACGCGGACGTCGATGGAGCTCACATTGCAGCCCTTTTGATGACATTCTTTTTCCAAGAACTGCCTGAATTGGTGTCGCGCGGGCATCTTTTTCTGGCTATGCCCCCACTTTATCGACTGAGCCAAAGGGGAAGGACGTTCTATGCAATGGACGATGCCGATAAAGATCGCATTACCAAGGAAGAATTCGATAGTCGTGGCAAAGTCGAAGTGAGTCGTTTTAAGGGTCTAGGTGAAATGCCGCCTAGCCAGCTAAAGGAAACGACAATGGATCCGTCCCGCCGGACTTTACTGCGCGTCACCCTTCCTGATTTACAAGAGCGGGCTCTTAAAAGCACGGCAACCGTCGTCTATCATTTGATGGGTAAAAAAGCCGAAACGCGATTTAAGTTCATTCAAGAAAATGCTCAATTTATACAAGAACTCGACATATAGCGTGTTTCTACCGATTATTCCTAACCATCCTTGATTGATTGTAAGAAAGATAATGATACTTCGTACAAAAATACTGAAGCGGCTCTTTCTTAAATTTTTGCAAAATATTGAGAAAATAAACACTAGTTCTTCATTTTTGCTAATAGCCCTATGGGCTTGCACGTCTTCAAGCTTGGGTATGGCTGAAGACATTCTCCGCGTGGGTGTCGTTGCATTTCCATCCGGTGCTGCAGATCCCCATCGTTCAGTGAGCGTCTTTTCGACGTACACGTGGTCTCCCACTTTTGAGACACTTACGACTTTTACGGATGATGGTGAACTCATAGGCGAATTAGCGACGGATTGGAAACAACTTGAGCCAAACTTGTGGACCTTTTCGTTGAGAAAAGACGCCGTTTTCTCAAATGGGCGCCCGTTTACCGCTCATGACGTTGCATGGTCTTTCAACTACCTTAGAACACCGCATGGATTGACCGCCGCTGTTAACCGGGATTTAGCTGTGATCGAAAGCGCTACAGCTATAGACGATCATACGGTATCCATCAAAACTAAGATTCCTTCGGCAGTTCTGCCGCGACTCATGGCTCCGCTCTATTTTGTTGAACCTGACCATTGGGAAAAAGTCGGGCCGGAACAATTCGCGTTCGAGCCTATAGGCACAGGACCATTTACAATTTCCAAATGGCAAGAAGGTAAAGTCACCTACAAATCCAACCCACAGTCTTGGCGACCTCCTATTATCGAGGGAATAGAAATTCTTTTGCTGCCAGAGGTAACAACACGCTTACAAGCTCTTTTAACAGGCAGAGTTGATGTTGCCATTGGTATGGGACCAGATGACTCAGGCTTTCTTCAATCGGTAGGCGGTCGCCTCCACCAACGGCAACCGATTGATGCGATGTCAATTACCTTAGTCATCGAAGAGGGCCGCCCTGCAGCAGATATTAGAGTAAGACGCGCTCTTAACTACGCGGTCGATAAGGACGCCATAGCGGACGTCCTATTGAACGGATACACCAAACCGGCCACACAAGGTGCAGTTAGGGGATTGTTCGGGTATGACCCTGATCTTAAATCCTACCCTTACGACCCTGAAAAAGCGCGGGCATTACTGAAGGAAGCCGACTATGAAGATGGGTTCTCTTTGGATGTAGAGGTCATAACAGGGTCAAACGCATCTGACAGTGCGATCTACCAGTTGGTTGCTTCAAATTTAGCCGACGTCAATGTTGAATTAAGAGTGATGCGAATTCCAACCTCACAGATGGTTAGAATAATTCTACAAGGCCAATGGCGCGGCGATGGATTTAGTCAAATTTTCGGTTCTTGGCCCTCGTTTGAGCCACTGCGCACCATCAGACTACATTCTTGCGCTAATCCCACGCCTTGGTTTTGCGATGAGCAAATCACCCCTACGATACAGGCAGCAAAAAGCGCGATCAGCCTGGAGGACCGGCTGTTACTTACTCAGAAAGTCCTACGTTTCTATCATAATCAAGCCACGACCATATTACTGCATGAAGTGCCTCTTCTAGACGGTGTCACAGCTCGGGTTGCTAATTACGCGCCCAACAAAGGAAAAATAAACTACGAAACTATTTCATTAGAGAACTGAATGTCAGTTTGGTGGATCGGGAGCAACTCTGCAGAGCTTAATACCTTTATTACCCCCGGTGAAAAGGCTTTGTAACGTTAGTGGCATTGTTTCAAGACCGTCATCAACGTCTTCGCAATTAATCAAAGCTCCCGCACTAAACCATTCACCGAGCTTAGCCTCAGCTTCATCGAAACGGTGGCGATAGTCGAAAATAAAAAACCCTTCCATTCGTGCGCGCTTTTTAACTAAGTTCGTGTAATTTCTTGGCCCCATATTTTGGTCATCGCGATAGTCCGTGGAAATAAATCCGCAAATAACAATTCTGGCGTTCAGCGAAATATGCGCCAAAACGACGTCTAGTATTTCACCGCCAACGTTGTCAAAAAAGACGTCGATACCGCGTGGACATAAGGCATCGAGCCTGTTCCCGATATTCTCATTCTTGTAATCGATCGCCGCATCAAAATTCAGGCCTTCGCACAGCCACCGGCACTTCTCTGGTCCACCTGCTATTCCTATAACCCGGCAACCTGATAATTTCGCGATCTGCCCAACAACTGAGCCAATCCCGCCCGCGGCTGCCGAAATCACAACCGTCTCGCCCGCTTTTGCTAGCCCAACATCCAGCAACCCGAAATATGCTGTTGCGCCAGCGCTTCCTAGGATTCCCAGAGACATCGTAAGAGGATGCACCGGGTTTACAACTTTCCGAATACTCAAGACATTGGGGTTCTGAGAATCGGGTGTCTGCAAAGAGTAGTCTTGCCATCCCGTCGAAGCCACGACGATATCACCGTCCCGAAAATCTGGGTGCCGTGACGCTGAGACAACGCCTACGCCACGACCGCGCATAACTTCACCGATCGATATTTTGTCATGCATGCTCAAGCCCTTTGAGATGTACGACCTTTGCGCAGGTGAAGTTCCAAGAGCGATCGTCTTTAGTACTAATTGACCTCCGTGAGGACTTGCAATATCCGTCTCAATAAGTTTGAAATGTTCGGCACCGATGATTTCGTCCGGATCAGGATGGCGGTCTAAGAGCCATTGGCGATTCTTTTTCATGCAGCAGCCTTTTCGTCTCACGCTCTATGAAATCAGCAGTACTAAACCGTATCCTAACCTTCTTCGCCAAGCACCATTGGCGTGGTTTGCCACTCAATTGGGCAACAAACCCCGACAAGAGCTAACGCGCTTTCATATTTCAACAATGCAAGGGTGTGGCAGAATGGAATTGTGTGCTTTGTGTTTGAACGGGAGCCCATCGTAAGTCTTTGGAATACTAACGAGAAAATGGTGGGCGCGACAGGGATCGAACCTGTGACCTCCTCGATGTCAACGAGGCGCTCTCCCGCCTGAGCTACGCGCCCAATTCGGATAAATCCGAGTAAGGGCCCCCTGTTTTCACATTTTGCACGAGGAAGCCCTTTTAGGTGGACAATTCTTCTATTGCAAGTATTTCAGACAGGGTTGTTTGCAGTATTCTGGACCCTAGGCTGTGACAGAGGACCAGGCACCTTTATAGGTTATAAGCGTCTCTCGGGAGGAATACCAATGAGTGTGATACGTGATATTGTTGATCCCACAGAGGTGTTGGATCCAGAACATCTGTCCTCTCCCATTGTTGTCGCCTCTCCACACTCTGGAGCCTACTATCCGGCAGACCTGATAGCTGCATCAAAGCTGAGTAAGGCTTCACTTAGGCGATCCGAAGATTGCTATGTAGATGACTTATTTGCGAAGGCGCATGAACTAGGGGCTCCTTTGCTGACGGCAATTTATGCGCGCGCTTATCTTGACCTTAACCGCGAGCCTTTTGAGCTTGATCCGGATATGTTCTCTGACCTTCTTCCTGATCACTGCAATACGTCATCAGCAAGAGTCGCAGCAGGGCTAGGGACTATCGCAAGAATTGTCGCTAATCAGAAAGAAATATACGCACGAAAGCTGACATATAGCGAAGCAGAATCGCGTATCGGGTTGATTTATAAGCCTTATCACAACACGCTAAGACGACTGGTTAACCGGACGCGAGACCGCTTTGGGTTTTGTATACTAATAGACTGCCACTCCATGCCTTCTATCGGACTGCCAACCAGCACTAGAAACCCTCAAGAAACGATTGATGTTGTCATCGGTGACCGCAACGGCCTCTCCTGTTCAGCATCAATAACGGAAGAAACAGATCGCATTTTTGGAAGTCTAGGATACTCGGTCATGCGCAATAATCCCTATGCTGGAGGATATACGACACACCATTATGGGGACCCTGCTAATGGGATCCACGCTGTTCAGATTGAACTAAACCGTAGTCTTTACGTAGATGAAAACACGCTGAACCGGCGCCCCAGCTTTTCAAAGCTTAAAGCGGATTTAGGCCAATTTCTGTCTCTATTGGCCGAATTCGGTCACGGGGTCCATGGCGAGCTTAGCTTCCAACGACTAAGCGCCGAATGACGCGTTGAATAGTTTTATTCGTCCTGTAACATATTGGAATAATTGATATATTTCTAACTTACTTTGGGCGCAATGAGGATAAGTAAAGTAAAATACAATGCTTGTCGTATCGTGCCGGTACAATTAGAGTGTCGCCAGAATAATCTGAGAGCCCGCGCGCCTATTCCTCACCGCGCCACCGAGCGCCCTGTTAGATACGATGTCTGAAATCGGTAACCTTACGCTTTACCGGGAGGAATCTACGGCTCATCACTTCGCCGAATTGGGCGAAGAGAATATTGACGAACCCGTTCTGGAGATTTGTTCAAACCGGATAAAAGTTCCGCTAAAAATAGGTGGCGACACTTTCTTCTTTGGCTACTGCGCAGATGTTATGGAAGCTCTGACCATGGGAGTCTTTATGGAGCATGTTCAAAGGATGATTGACGATAACACGATTGGTGAAACAGGTAATACACCGACACAAATTGCGGCGACACGAAATCGAAGACGCGATCTCCTACAGCAGGTAGCCGGTTTTGAAAAAGCTCACATGGTCACTGACCGGCCAGAGCGGCCTTCCTTTAACTAACGTTTGATCCAGTAAATTGATAGAGACGCTTCCATCTCTATTCGCATTGGGGGTAGTTCTACTATTAACCGGTGTTTTGGCCGGGTTCACTGCCGGGCTCCTCGGAGTTGGCGGTGGAATCGTAATTGTCCCCATACTCTTTACCGCCTTTGACGTGCTAGGGATTGATTCCAGCGTCAGCATGCATATGGCCATAGGCACCTCCCTTGCCACCATAATTCCGACCTCAATCGCATCGACAGTCAGCCACAACAGAGCAGGCGCCGTCGATTGGGATTTATTCAAAGCCTGGTTTCTGTGGATTTTCTTCGGATGTCTTATAGGGACTTGGGTGGCAAACGCAGTCTTCGATGGATCCGCTCTTGTCACGGTATTCGGTTGCATCGCGCTTGTCATCGCCATCGACCTAGTCGTGCGAGACCGAGGTATTCGAGATACACTCACAAGTCAGAGAAGTTCTAGCTCGTGGCTCTACAAAAGCTACAAAGTGTTCGCAGTTCCGGCTTCAATCGGGGCCTTGTCATCTATGATGGGTATTGGAGGAGGCACCCTATCTGTCCCGTTCCTCAACGCTCTAAAATTTCCGATGCACAAAGCAGTCGGAACTTCGGCCGGGTTTGGCCTTGTCATCGCACTTCCGGCAACAGCTGGCTATGTATTAGGTGGTTGGGATGTAGCTCAACGTCCTGAGGGTTCGTTAGGATATATCAGTATTTATGGATTTATTCTCATCACTATGACATCCACGCTGTCAGCGCGTTTTGGGGCGCAAATCGCGCATAGACTAAGTGACAAAGCGTTGAAACTGTCGTTTGCAGGATTTCTATTTATTACGGCCGCAAGAATGCTGCTGGAGGGCTAGCGTAACGCCAATCAATCACTCGCAGTTCGAATGAGCACCAAAAGTAATACAAGGACAACGGCCACTGCTTGGGCCGTTACCCTTAGCTGCATCAATCGATTGCCGTGTTTGCGGTGAAATTCCCCCCCCTTCACAAATGCAAACAAGCCTGTAAACAGAACTCCGAGCACCGCCAACAGAGAAATAGCGAGCAAGATAACCAGAAGAGTTTCCATTTACACCTCACTACGAGCCGTGGGAACTAGAAATCTTGTGTTCTACTATGAGCGGTTCAATGCCCACTCGTGGAATGACATCATTCTAAGACTGTTCTGCATTCGACCGGATAAAGGGCGGCGCATAAATAAAAATAGCACTAAAACAGGACCACCAGTTCACGCACAATGCATGCAAAGGAACTGTATTGCTAGGTACCATTTTAGTCGCAGAAGACAATGCATTCGTGCACTAATCCTTCTGCCATATGCTGACGAAGCGCGGCTATACAGTTTTGGAAGCGGAGAATGGTGAAATAGCGCTAGAAATTATTCTCGAAGGAGAAGTTGATCTCGCCATCGTAGACATCATGATGCCTACGATGGGCGGCCTCGAATTGCGCCAGGCAATGGGCGAACATTCTCATCCAACTCCGACGATTTTGATAACGGGCCAACCAGAGCTAGTTGCTAGTCTCGTAGAGGATGATTCAGACTTCCAATCGGGTCCCATCAGCCTTCTTAAGAAACCCGCACACCCAGTAAAACTTTTGGCTGAAACCGAGAAGCGTTTAGCGCAAACTAAATAACGCCTTAAACGCCCTGCGCTATTTCTTCAGAAGCATCATTGGAGTTCACAGAGAAACTTTCGCCACACCCACAGCGACCCGTCTCGTTGGGATTTGTGAATACAAAACTACTTTCCATATTGCCTTCTTTATAATCCAACTCAGATCCAAGCAAGTACATGACTGCCATAGGATCAATGAAGAACCGGGTATCATCTCGCTCTACAACATCCTCAAATTTCCCAGGTCCCTCGGCATACTCAACTTTGTACGCAAATCCTGAACACCCTTTTGTTTCAATACCAACCCGAATACCGGCCACTGGACGATCTGCGTGCTCAATGAGGTGCTTCGCGCGTGAAAAAGCCGCATCAGTAATGGTAATTGGCGCTGCTCGTTCTAATGTGGCCATGCCACGTCTCCTAACAATTATAACTTCTTGTTGGCCCTAAAACATATCAAGCGCTACGCGCGCGACCTCAGACATATTTTCAGGTGTCCACGGCGGATCCCACGTCATTGTCACAGAGATCTCACCCGTTCCTTCGATTGCAGACACTGCGTCTGCGACTTCTCCGGGCAGAATACCTGCCACAGGACACGCAGGCGCCGTCAATGTCATTAAAATATCGACGCTCCCCGTTTCCTTTAAAGACACGTCATAGATCAGCCCAAGATCATATATATTCACGGGAATCTCAGGATCAAACACGCTCCGCAGTGCCTCAACGACTGCCGATTCCGTCGCAACCGATTCTTTTGCGTCTTGCAGTGGAGAGCCTCGGCGAATGACTTCACCTTCTTCGGGCGGCTCAACGTCCATCGCTGGCATTGAGTATGGAGGCATCATACTTTAGGTCTCCTCATGGTCTTGGCCAACTGGCTATTTCTGTTGTTGCGGTACTTTTGCCTTCTAAGCAAGACATGAACGCATACCAAGGCAAAGTTGCACACTTCACCCTAACGGGAAATTTCCGCACCCCTGAAAGTGCCATTAACTCTTCTAGTCTCTGGTTAAGCTCTTCAGAAAACTGGCTGTCCCTTTGGCTATTCGCAGTATCTTCAGTACAAATACTTTTTACTGACTCAAATATTTGCGTCGCCTGGTCCCTATTTAGCCCCACCAATGACTCAGTCATCATAGAAGCTGACGCAATCGAAATTGCGCAGCCTTTACCGTCGAAACGAACATCGCGAATATTACCATCGTCGATAGACGCTGTAACTGTAACCCGGTCCCCGCATAGCGGGTTTCGACCTTCACTTATACAAGTGTGGTCTTCAACGATTCCTCTATTTCTCGAATTCTTACTGTGATCAAGAACAATCTCTTGGTATAAAGACATTAAATCTTCGTCTGGTGCAGAAGTTTGCGTCAACACAGGATCTCCCGTGCTTTCTCCAGCGCACCTACTAGTGCGTTAATCTCTTCACGGGTGTTGTACATACCTATAGAGGCCCGCAGAGTGGCCGGATACCCCATGCTGTCCATGAGAGGCTGTGCGCAATGATGTCCAGCCCTCACACAAACGCCAGATCGATCAAGTATGGTTGCAACGTCGTGTGGGTGGGCACCATCAACAACGAATGCAATTACCGCCGCCTTATTTTTGGATGTACCGACCAGCCTCACACCGTTGATCACCTCCAAACATTCCATAGCATAGACCATCAGGTCATGTTCGTGACGGGCGACCTCGGCTCTATCAAATGATGAAATATATTCGATTGCCGCTCCAAGCCCGACTGCCGGAACAATTGGCGGAGTCCCGGCTTCGAATTTTGCTGGTAAATCCGCCCACTCAGTATGGTCGAATGATACGGAACTGATCATCTCACCGCCGCCTTGATAGGGCGGCATATCATGCAGCAGGCTTTCCTTGCCAAAAAGAACGCCAATTCCGTTTGGGCCGTATAATTTGTGCCCCGAAAATGCGTAGAAATCACAATCTAGATCCTGCACATCCACAGTTTCATGCACTATGCCTTGGCAACCATCTATCAAAATGCGCGCGCCAGTTGTGTGAGCGACCTCAGCTATCTCCTTAATCGGCAGAATTGTCCCCAACACGTTGGATACATGTGCCACGGCAACAAGCTTCGTGTTCGTCGTTACAGCCGCTTTAATAGCCTCTAGCGTCACATCACCTTCGGGTGTAACCGGCACGACCTTAAGCTTCACTCCTGTTTGAGTCCTTAGCATTTGCCAAGGTACTATGTTGGAATGGTGCTCAAGTTCAGTAATAACGATTTCGTCATTTGGCCCAAGATCTTTGCCAAAGCTATGAGCAACAAGATTGATCGCTTCAGTCGCACCTTTAGTAAAAATAATTTCTCGATCAGACCGTGCATTTATGAAATCACGAACCGCTTTGCGTGCTGCTTCATATTTGTCTGTCAGCGTTTCACTTAGCCAATACGCTCCTCGATGAACGTTTGCATACTCATACTCATATTGATGCTTGATAGCTTGAATGACTGGCTGCGGTTTCTGCGCAGATGCAGCACTATCCAGATACACGAGCGGCTTGTCATACACAGACCGTGATAGGATCGGAAAATCAGACCTGACACTCGAAACGTCAAATGATCTCAAGGACGGCAATTGTGATTTTTCAGCAACTGCGTTCATCGAGACGATCCACTGCTTGCCTGATTCTGTCGTACAAGCCAGGACTTCACAGTATCTAAAATTAAGCGTTGGGACGGCTTATGACTGATGTTCAACACGACTTCATTCAGGAAACCCTCAATCAACAACGCTCTGGCAGTACCTTCATCAATACCGCGGCTTGCTAGATAGAAAATCTGTTCCTTATCAAGTTCTCCAGTGGTCGCGCCATGCGCGCATTGAACGTCGTCAGCAAATATTTCGAGTTCCGGTTTGCAATCGACTTCAGGACCTTTGTTTAACAGAAGGGCTTTATGAAGTTGCCGGCCATCAGTTTTTTGTGCCTCGCGTGCGACGTGCACCCTGCCTTGGAAAACACCACGGGACTCGCCACTTAGCGCTCCCTTAACGACTTGGCTTGACAAGGTATGCGGCGCCTTATGAAGCATTTCTGAAACAATCTCGCTGTGCTGCTTGTCTGCAATGCCGTACACGCCATCCACGCGTGCTTCACCATGGTCTTCTTCAAGGTTAATCTTGACCTCTCTTCTGACAAGCTTTCCGCCCATTGAAAGTATGAAAGACTCATACTTTCCTGCTCGGTCGATAAAAACTGCCGTCTGCCCTAAATGGTAAGCATCGGTGTCATCGTTAATAATCGTATAATGCCCTAGTTTGGCCCCCTCACCCACCACCACTTCAGTTACGGCGTTGGCCAAATAAGGCTGGCCGGGCAAACCGACGTGACTTTCAATGAATGTGGCTTGAGATGATGCTTCGAGTTCCACTTCAAAACGGGGATGGAATGATCCCGGCGCAACGCCCGACGCTCCAATTGAAACAACATGTATAGGTTCTTTTAGCTCGGTTCCCGCTTTAACACGCAACAATAAGCCGTCTTCGATAAATCCAGTATTTAGAGCGGCGACTATCGAACTTCCGGTTTCTGAGACAGACCCCAATATCTTTTTAAGGTCTTGAGGAATAAAACTGAGCGCCTCGGACAGGGGCCGGACCACTGCCTCATCACTAAGCTGCTCA
>TARA_B110000438_G_scaffold301738_1_pt1 | contig 15337 bp, 11 predicted proteins | sample TARA_B110000438 | Tara Oceans TARA_B110000438 (sample SAMEA4398413) | marine metagenome | biome: Polar Biome; feature: [MES] marine water layer (ENVO:01000295) within the mesopelagic zone...; material: water (ENVO:00002006), including particulate matter (ENVO:01000060) such... | reverse complement strand
TCTCCATTCCGGGAGGAATCGGAGCAGCTATTGGCTGCAGTTCTTCATTCACCTGAGCGGCAAGACTATTGCACCAAACAATCAGCGACAAAAAAACTAGCAAACTAACTCTAACTGGCATCATAAAATTTTCAAAGACCGAAATAATATTCAGGTTTATAGCATTTTTTTTGCAACACATCTGCGGTTGCCAGTGTTGAACAGCTCTCAGCAATGCTATATTTTCTAGCTTCTAACTACTATATAAAATTTTACATGCTCAGCAATTGGATATCACAGCTATTGTTAACCATTTTATTCGCATCTGTTACGAGTTTCGTAGCGGTCGCAGAAAATGGCGAACAACTTTTCCTAGAAAACTGCGCCGAATGTCATCAAGCTGATGGGAAAGGTTTAGCTAGTATTTATCCTGCTTTAGCAGGAAGTGAACTAGTGAAAGGCAGTGGAGTGGATGTTGCACTAGTTTTAATAATAGGAAGAGGAGAAATGCCATCCTTTTCTGGCTCAATATCCGATGACGAAATCGCAACAATTATTAATTATGTTCGTAACGCTTGGGGTAATTCTGGAGCCTTCATTTCCGCGGAAACCATCAACTCATTGCAGAAATAAGCCAGTATTTTGTTGCATTCCAGGGCGAATTTCGAAAAACAATTCCCCCTCTTGGACAATAGTTTTGTCCAATTCATTGCCGATTAGATCCTGAGCCGGGCTATTCTCCTCGTAGCGTTTTTGTAGTACTAAAGATTTAATTTGCTGTTGCCTATCAATGGACATTGCGAACTCCTCTAAACCCGATTCGCCCTCAAATTCTTTGTAAGCCGTCACACAGAGAACCGGCGGATACCAATCCACAGACAGCTGTTCCAAACTGGAGAAGAGTAGCCCTCTTCCATGCAGCACACGCCTAGCCTCGGGCTGATCCAATGAAAAGAAATTAGCCAAGGTTTCTTTGAATAATTTATTCACTATTTAATTACAATCCAGATATTAAATTGGTAAAAACCCTCCGGCATTAAATAACTCAACTTTATACAGTAGATATATCAAGGTATGATGACATAAAATACCTCCAATAATTTCTTTTTGTGTCCAATTACTAATGCAAAATTACGACTACATTATTATCGGCGCAGGGACAGCTGGCTGTGTGCTCGCAAATCGCCTTTCGAAAGATCCTAACTGTAATGTGCTTCTCTTAGAAGCTGGAGGTAAAGACAACTACTTCTGGATCAATATACCAGTTGGCTATCTCTACACTATTGCGAATCCTAGAACTGATTGGTGTTATAGCACTGAACCAGACCCAGGCCTGAACGGTCGTTCTATTGGTTATGCCAGAGGAAAAGTGTTAGGCGGTTGTTCATCGATTAACGCCATGATATACATGCGCGGTCAACGCAGTGATTTTGACTACTGGGAATCTCTAGGCAATCGTGGCTGGAGTTGGAATGATGTACTACCGGTTTATATCAAGTCAGAGAGCTATGAACATGGTGCCGATGAATTCCATGGCGCCGATGGTGAGCTGAGAGTCGAAGATAGGCGGGTCAATTGGGAAATTCTCGATGCCTGGCGAGATGCTGCAGAGGAGTGCGGCATTCCGAAAATTGATGAATTCAACCGTGGAGACAATTTCGGTAATGCCTATTTCCAAATGAATCAACGCCGGGGCAGTCGCTGGAGCGGAACTAAGGCATTTTTACGACCAGTATTATCACGACCGAATCTTACCGTAATAACTCATGCCCACGTCCAAAAGTTAGTTATCAACTCGCAAAGTGGCAGCAAAAAAGCGACAGGGGTCGAAGTTCGAATTAATGATGATAGTGCCAAAGTTTTTAACGCCAGCAGAGAAGTCATACTTTCTGCTGGCGCCATTGGTTCACCGCAAATATTGCAGCTAAGCGGAATTGGCTCAGGTGACTTCGTTAAAGAAAAAGGCTTGGAAGTGGTCCATGATTTACCTGGTGTTGGAGAAAACCTGCATGATCATTTGCAAGTCCGAAGTGTGTACAAAGTTGAGAACACTGTAACCCTTAATAAAAGAGCTAATTCACTATTTGGTAAGATGAAGATGGGGTTGGAATACTTCATGTTCAAAACTGGCCCGCTCACCATGCCGCCTTCTCAGCTTGGGGCTTTTGCCATGAGCGATGAAACGCAGGCTTCTGCCAATATAGAGTGGCATGTGCAACCTTTGTCATTAGAAAAGTTTGGCGATCCTCTCCATCAATTCAATGCAATAACTCCGTCTGTATGCAATTTGCGTCCCACTAGTAGAGGACATGTTCGCATACGAACAGCAAAGGCGGAAGACTACCCTGCAATTACATTAAACTACTTGTCTAGCGAACAGGACCGCGACGTGGCTGTCGCTGGATTGAAATTTACCAGGAGAATAATGGCGGCAAAGGCATTGGAACGATTCAATCCCCAGGAGTGGAAACCAGGCCCGGAACTTAAAACGGATGAAGACCTTTATCAGGCTGCTGGCGATCTAGGAACCACGATTTTTCATCCAGTTGGAACCTGCAAAATGGGTAATGATGAGCTGGCCGTGGTCAATGATCGTTTGCAGGTACACGGCATTGCTGGATTGCGCGTAATAGATGCTTCCATCATGCCACGTATCACCTCCGGAAATACAAACGCGCCCACCGTGATGATAGCTGAAAAAGGCGCGGAATTTATTCTGAAAGATCATCAAAATAGACTATCTAAATAATTTTCTATTATGCACGCTATATTGTTTCCATCACGCCGCATATTGCATTGGGTTCATATTTTCCATCAAATCAAGCTTCCCAAATCTCGTTATCGTTATCACAATTGTACTGCTCGCAAAATTGGTGAAAGCTGCCGTCAACATTCAGTGCCCGGGTTCCTCTGAAGTCTTGCTCAGCACCGGCAGAGTTATAAATACTGCCTTTGAACATCATGGTGCTATCTCTTAATCCACCAACAATATCTATTGAGTAAACACCGCAAGCACGCTATTCATGCGCGTTGATTTAAATTACCGTGATATCACTTTAGAGCAAATAAGCATATTCCAGAACGGCACATTCGGTAACAAATAAATGTTTGCAAAGATCAGAGGGACTTGGCACAGTAAGCCTCAGAATATAAAGGAGAAATTGGGGGGAAATTATGTCTAAGAAACTCTCGTTAACACTCATTCTGGCAATCTGTGCCAGTTTTTTTTCATTACTAAAAGCCGCCGAGCTCGAAGATATAGGCAGGTTCGATTTCCCTACTTCAGGCGACCCTGCCGCTCAAGAGCATTTCCTTCGTGGAGTTGGCTTCCTGCATAGTTTCGGTATGACTCAAGCAGGTGAAGAGTTCCGCAAGGCACAGGAAATTGATGGCGATTTCGCCATGGCTTATTGGGGTGAAACATTCACCTATCAGCACCCATTCAATGGCGCAAAAGATGAACGCCCCGGTCAGGCTTTAATGAAACTTGGCGCTACCAGCGCAGAGAGACTTTCAAAAGCGCCAACTGAACGAGAAAAAGGTTTTATTCGCGCGGCTGAAGCCTATGCGCTAACCGTCGGAGGCATGTCCGAGCGACGCCTGGCATGGATGAATGCCATGGCTGATCTTTATCAACAATTTCCTGATGATCGTGAAGTAGCAGCATTCTATGCAGTCTCAACCTTGAGCGGGGCTAGGGCTACTGCTTCTGGAACAGCAAGAGAACGCTTAAATATGCGTGCCGGAGCTTTGGCCCTGGAACTATTTAAGGAAAATGAAGATCATCCTGGAGCTGCTCACTATGTAATTCATGCTTTTGATGATCCTGTCCATGCGCCAATCGCCTTAGAAGCTGCGTTCAAATATGCTGACACTGCACCGGCAGTATCCCATGCGCGACATATGCCAACTCACATTTTTATTCAGCACGGAAAATGGAATGAAGTTTCACAATGGAATGAATCAGCTTTTAATGCGGCCTATGAACTTTGGAAACCAGGTGACACTGTCGGTGATCAAAACCATTCCTCCGCTTGGGGCCAATATGGAGACCTTCAGTTAGGGGATTTAGAACGCTCGAAGTTATGGATTTCCCGCGCGGAACAAGTTTTGAAAAACAATCCTGGTGATAATCGTTCTGCTGGCACACTCAGTACTATGCGAGCCCGCCATACTATTGAATCGCAGCATTGGAATCTCCGTAGCTATAGCGAAGATCTGAGCGCGACAGAATTATTAGCCCTTGGATTAAGTGCTGTGGCACTTGGCGATCTTGAATTAGCCAACAAGGTAGCAGATCGCATGGCAGAAATGGTGTCCGATAGTCCTAACAGTGGAACCTTGAAAATCAGTCAACTGGAAATCGCCGGTTTAGCCAAACTTGCGGAAGCCAAAAATCAGATAGCCAAAGGCATGAGCGCTGCAGGCCTGCCAATGCAGACTGAAGCTTTAGCTCTATTAGAGGAAGCAGTAGATTTGGCTAATAAAGGTGAAATGCCTAAGGGAGCCGCAAATCCATTAAAGCCAGCGCACGAATTGGGCGGTGAAGCGTTTTTGGCTGTAGGTCAGGCCGAAAAAGCGGCTAAGCTATTCGAACAATCATTGTTACGTATGCCCAATCGACCGCTATCATTACTAGGCGCAGCTCGATCATACAAAGAAATGGACAATGCCGGCAAAGCATCAGAGAAATATGCTGCCCTGCTAGCGGTGTGGTCAGATGACAGTCATCCTGCAGTGCAGGAAGCAAAAAAATATCTAAATTATTAGTTTCTTTGATGTAAGAATAAAAAATTAACGCTTGAATTTATTGAGAAGAGAAATGACACAGGAAAAACTGGAAAGGGTTGCAGGCAATGGTCTGCTGAGTCGCAGGCATCTACTAGGAATGGGGCTCGCTGGCGCAGGATCGGTGATGACGAATTCAGCGCTAGGAGCTGATGCGGGCCTACAAATTCCGAGTTGGTCTAAATTTCCTGGACCTGGCGCCAGCGCCTATGGCAATCGTTCCGCTCATGCCGAATACATGCAACGCATGGCTGGCGAACCTGACCCCCTCTACCCTGGTGGTGGGGCATCAAGATCACCTCTGTCTTCACTACAGGGCACTATAACGCCCAATAGTTTGCACTTCGAAAGACACCATGCGGGCATTCCTGATATCGACCCTAGCATACACAAACTAGTTATCAACGGCTTAGTCCAGCAACCATTAGTATTTGATTATGATGACTTACTGAAGTACCCCATGGTCAGCAAAATTCATTTCTTGGAATGTTCTGGTAACAGTGGTGCACTCCTAGGACCAAATCCCGTAAATGGTTCAGCACAGAGTCTTCATGGTCTAGTTTCTTGCGCTGAATGGACTGGGATTCCATTATCCACCCTACTTGATGAGGCCGGCATTGACCCTGCTGCTCGATGGGTCAGTGCTGTTGGCGCTGATGCTGCAAGTATGGGAAGGTCCTTACCAATAGATAAAGCATTAGACGATGTTTTAGTTGCTCTGTTTCAAAATGGTGAGCCCGTTCGCCCTGAGCAAGGCTATCCAATACGATTATTCTGTCCTGGTTGGGAAGGCAATATCAGCGTTAAATGGTTAACTCAATTGAAGCTCACCAGCGAGCCCAGTCAGTTCCGTGATGAGACTAGCAAATACACCGACACACTCCCCGATCGAAGCAGTCTGCAATTTACTTTCCCAATGGGGACCAAGTCTTTAATTACATCGCCATCAGGGCAAATGGAACTCACTCGTCAAGGAATATACCAGGTAACTGGTATTGCTTGGTCAGGCCGAGGCAGCATTCGCCGGGTCGAGATTAGTGCCGATGGTGGACGCAGTTGGGCCGATGCCGAAATCGAATCTCACCAAAGTGATAAAGCTCTTGCCAGATTCCGCCTTCCGTGGGAATGGTCCGGGGGCACTGCTGTTCTGCAGAGTAGAGCGACCGATAGCCAAGGCAATATCCAACCTACTCGAGATGCTGTATTGGCTGACCGTGGTCGACTTAGTTTTTATCACAATCATTGCATTCAATCCTGGGCAGTGAACAGCAATGGGAGTGTCGCTAATGTCTATGTATAAGCGTGCCCTTCTATTAATAGTTTCAGTATCACTCGCATCTGTAGGGCTCGTCTCTTTTGCACAAGATCCTGTTTTAAGATTAGGCTCTCCTATAAGTGAAGATCAACTTAGTGAGTTTGATCTTATAGCAGGGCCTGATGGCATGGGATTTCCTCCCGGTAGCGGCACCGCAGCCCAAGGGAAACAGGTCTTTGATACTCGATGTTCTGCCTGCCATGCTTTAACCGGCGAAGGTACATCGGGCAGAACGATCCTCGTTGGAGGCGATATGCAATCTGAAGGTTCACCATTGCGAACTGTAGGCAGCTACTGGCCACATGCCAGCACCCTATTCGATTTTATTCGCCGCGCGATGCCTGCTAATGCTCCCAAGTCTTTAAGTAATGAAGAGGTCTATCAAGTTACCGCTTATGTGCTTTATATAAATGGCATCGTGGATCAAAACACTGTCATAAATCGCGAAACTCTAATTGCTATTGAAATGCCTAACAAGGACGGATTTATAGATAGGAGTCAGGTGCGTTAATCATATAAATTGAAACTTAAGTAAATAGATCGCTCGGAATCTAACTCCGAGTTCCTCCCCCCTTTAGAGCAACCTAAGAGAAGAACCATGAGCATTTCACGGTTGATGTTTTGTGCATTAAGCACTGTCATAACATTTACTTATTTCAGCTATGCCAATGCCGCAGAGAGTCAACTGACAATACCGCGCATCCAATACGAACCCTCGCTGAATGACTTTAAGGATATGCAGGCAAATACAGCTTTAGCAAGATCTATGGGCAGAGTTGAGAACTTTGTCCAGCGGACTCCCTATGACGGTCAGGTATCGGCTCAGTTAACTGAAACTTACTTTGGATATGATCAAAAAAATATCTATGTGGTCTTTCTTGCCTTTGATACCAACCCTGAGCTTATAAGAGCAAATCTCTCTCCTCGAGAGAACGTAGGTCAAGATGATCATGTTGGTTTTATGATTGATACCTTCAATGATCAAAGGTCTGCTTTTAGCTTCTACTCAAACCCTCGAGGCATTCAACTTGACATGAGATGGACGGAAAGTTCTTCTCGGAGAGGGGGCTTTGATGCGACTTTTGATGCGGTTTGGTTCAGTGAAGGAGAATTAACCGACCAAGGTTATATGGTCTTAATGACGATTCCAATGAGAAGTTTACGGTTTAATGAAACTGATGAGCAAACGTGGCGAATTCAATTTAATAGAAGCATACCTCGATACGGAGAGGAATCATTCTGGCCCGAATATTCACTAAATATCGATGGGCGCTTAAACCAGGCCGCTACGTTGCGAGGCATCCAAGACGTCTCCCCCGGAAACAACTATCAAATCATTCCTTTTTTCTTTGCTCGCGAACTTGATGCATTAGATCGCTCAGCTTATGGCGGACCCAAGTTTGATACTTCATCAGAGCAAGAGGTCGGCGTCGACGCTAAATTCGTCTTCAACGACAGCTGGGCATTAGACCTAACGCTTAATCCAGACTTCAGCCAAATTGAATCGGACGAACCTCAAGTTACTGTGAATGAACGCTTCGAAGTGCAATTCCCCGAGCGTCGCCCATTTTTTATTGAGAATGCTGATTTTTTCGCGACAGATTCAACCCTTGTGTTTACCAGAAGAATAGTTGATCCAGAAGGCGGCATCCGGCTTACAGGACGATCTGGCGAATATGGCTTCGGTAGCATCCTAATCAATGACGCCGCACCAGGTCTCAATAGAGAAGCCAATGATCCGCTTAAGGGTGAAAAAGCTAACATAGCAATAATCAGAGGATTCAGGGACCTTGGAGAACAAAACCGAATAGGATTCTTGGCTACAGAGCGCCAGTTAGGTGACGGCTATAACAGAGTGCTAAGTTTCGACGGCCGTTTTAAATTCAACGACAATTGGTCGACGCAAGTGCAATTAATCGGAACTGAAAGCGAGCCTTCGGTTGGAGGTGCGGAAACTAAAGGCTACCAGCGCAACATTATGGTAAACCGAGAGGGGCGGACCTATACCAATCACACTCACTTTTTGGAAACAACCTCAAATTTCAGGACCGAATTAGGTTTCCAGAACCGCTGGTCCAAGCCAAACACTTCAGGGGTGCACCAAAATTCTAGCCTGAATTTTTATCCTGAGGGCTCTGCTTTGAATAGATGGGGTGGTAGCGTCTTCGGAGTTTATTTGGAAGATAGGAAAGGAGAAATAATTTATACACAGCTCGGGCCAGCACTAAACTTTCGCTTTGGGACTACTACTTTAAATTTCAATTGGACTGATTATGAAGAAAAACTCAAGCCTGGCGATTTTCTAGGATTGAATTCAGTCAGATCTTACGACTACGATACATGGCAAGTAGGATTCAATAATAACACGCTAGAAACATTGCAAGTCAAAGCCAACTACCGGCAAGGTTCGGCACTAAACTTAGTTCCGCGAGTTGGTTATCTACCCTCTGTTGCTGACACTAACAGGATAGATTTCAACATACTGCTCCGACCAATAGAACAATTAAGTATAGCTAATACCTACTTTCTCACAGAACTTAAAACTAAAAGTGGCACTAAAATATTCTCTAATGAAATTATCCGTTCGAATTGGAATTATCAGTTTACACGGGAACTCTCTTTAAGGTTTATTGCGCAATATGACAAGACCGAAGCAGGCGCTGCGACGCGTTTAAAAGATGATGAAAATTTAAACTTTGATGTTCTACTTCGTTATGTAATTAATCCCTGGTCAGCTTTCTATGTGGGCTATAATTCTAATCAGAGTAATTTTGATATTGTAGACATAGAAGGTGAACGAGAATTAATAGTCGCTAATGACCTTCGTCGTGACGGAGATCAATTCTTTGTCAAATTCTCGTATCTTTTTCAGCGTTAAAAATAGCCATCGATCCAATCACTGCAATAAATCACAGGTCGTTAATTGCAGTTGAAATGCTTGCAAAGCAGGATTTATAAAAAAGGAGTCGAAGCAGTAGCTGCATGATTTTAAACTTAAGTAAGCAGTTCACTCGGACTATAAATCCGAGTAGAATCCTCCCGGCTTTGAAAATCACCTAAGAGAGGAATCATGATAATGCGACAGTTGATGTTGTGCGTAGTGTGCACAGTTGTAACATTTACTTTTATAAGCCCCATTTATGCCGCTGACAGCGGTCTTGTAATCCCAAAAATTGATAGCGAACCAAGCTTTGCTGACTTTTCTGGCATGAATCCAGCTTCTGCTTTGGCACGGTCCATGGCCAAAGTAGACAATTTTATTCAGCGCACTCCAAATGACGGTGATTCCGCCACTCAGCGCACAGAAGTCTATATTGGCTATGATCAGGAACGGCTGCATGCCATCTTTCTAGCTTTTGATACTAACCCTGATCAAATCAGAGCCAACCTTTCCTCTAGAGAGAATATCGACGGCGATGACACCGTGGAGATGACCTTTGATACCTTCAATGATCAAAGAGCCGCCTTCTCGTTTCGAGCTACGCCTCTTGGCATTCAGTGGGATGCTCGCTGGACAGAAGGCAACTCTCAGCGTGGTGGCTTCGATACTACCTTAGAAGCTGTTTGGGATAGTGAGGGGGAGCTCACAGATCAGGGTTATATGGTCAAAATGTCTATCCCACTGCGAAGCCTGAGATTTCCCGATGCTTCCGAACAAACCTGGCGAGTACAATTCGCCCGTCAGATCCCCCGTCTCAACGAGGAAGCTTATTGGCCTGCTTATTCCATAGCCATTGAAGGACGTTTGAATCAAACTGCTTTACTAACCGGTATCCGCGATGTTTCTCCCGGTAATAACTATCAGATCATTCCATTTATTTTCGCTCGCGATGCTGAGGCTCTAGATCTCGGCGCAATTAGCGGACCAAAATTTGGTGGCAATACGGAGCAAGATGTTGGTATCGATGCCAAGTTTGTCTTCAATGATTCGATGGTTTTGGACCTCACGCTGAATCCTGATTTTAGCCAGGTAGAGTCAGACCAACCCCAAGTCACTGTGAATGAGCGTTTCGAAGTGCAGTTTCCTGAACGGCGTCCATTCTTTGTGGAAAATGCCGACTTCTTTGCCACTGATTCAAATCTGGTTTTCACCAGACGCATCGTCGACCCTGAAGGTGGCGCTCGATTTACTGGCAGACAAGGTGATTACGGATTTGGTGCTATCCTAATTAACGATGAAGCCCCTGGGTTGAATCGAGATGCCACAGACCCACTACGTGGAAAAAAAGCCAACATCGGAATACTGCGTGGCTTTCGGGATATTTCCGAACAATCTCGAGTAGGTTTTTTGCTTAGTGACCGAGAGCTAGGTGACGGCTACAACAGAGTCGCTAGCATCGATGGGCGCTTTAAGCTTACTGATAATTGGATTACCAATATGCAGTTTGTAGGAACAGAAAGTGAGCCAGTGTTCAGCGGTGCAACGACCACTGGCTATCAAAGAAATATTCAAATTAATCGGACCGGAAGAACTTTAAACACCCACTCGCACTTTGTCGAGACAACAGATAATTTCCGCACTGAGTTGGGTTTTATGAATCGATTTTTTCGGCCTGATGTCTCCGGCATCCATAACCGTGCTAGATTCAATTTCTTTCCTGAAAATTTAGATATTAATACTTGGGGGTTCCAGATATTCGATGTCTATTTGAAAGACACTGATGACACACTGATCTACCATCAGCTTGGCCCAACAATCGACATGGAGTTTGACACAACAGGTTTCGGTCTAACCTACACCGACTATGTTGAAGTTCTACGCCCACAGGATTTTCCAGGAATCATTTCTAACACACGCTACAATTATGATAACTGGCAGGTGAGCTTCGAAAACAATACTTTAAGCACAGTTGATTTTAGTGCCAGTTATCAATTCGGAGAAACTATTAACTTGGTTCCGCAGGTTGGAAGCTTGCCGACCATCGCCGATACGAGCCGTATTTCTGTGGATATGCTATGGCGCCCTATCGCCCGGCTGAGAATTGAAAATACTTATTTCTATACAGAGCTAGAATCTCAAAATGGTGGTGGGAAGATTTTCAGTAATGAAATTATTCGAAGCAATTGGAACTACCAATTCACTAAGGAATTATCCTTACGATTTATAGCTCAGTATGAAGAAACTGACGCTGGCCCAGCATCTCGTTTGACTGATGACGAAAATATGAATTTCGATCTTCTACTTCGCTATGTAATCAATCCATGGTCGGCTTTTTATGTGGGCTATAACACCAACCAAAGTAACTTTGATATCGTTGATATGGAAGGTGAGCGCGAACTTATCGTCACTGATCATCTGAAGAAAGATGGTGACCAGATCTTCGTGAAGTTTTCTTACTTGTTACAACGCTAATATCTGTAATGAGGGGGTAGCCATGCCCGCTCATTCAATTTAGTTAAATCTGTCTGTATGCCAGTTCAATAATTGGCACTTTCTATACCCCCTGATTGCCATTAACACTTCCCTATCTCTTATCCATACCACCCCCCGGCAGATTCAATTTTTTTCAACATCAACATTAGGCTAGCTCCACGGGCCCTTTTACAGCGCGCGCCGAATGAGATAGCTTACATATTCTCCCTAAGCCAAGATTGCCGACTAAACTACTGGGCGCAATTTACTACACGCAGCAGAAGGAAAAATAATAATGGCTGGACTTCTCTCCAAAGAAAGAATTATCGCTCCTCCTGGCTACAATCGTTGGTTAGTGCCTCTGGCCTCAGTGGCCATCCATTTGTGCATTGGTTCGGTCTATGCCTGGAGCATCTACAACCCTTCCCTCACACGGGTATTTGGAGTAGTTACTAGTGCAGCTGATGATTGGAGTCTTAGCGAAGTCGTTTGGGTATTTACTGTCGCAATCATCTTTCTTGGATTAGCTGCAGCTTTTGCCGGTCGTTGGCTTGAAAAAGTAGGCCCACGCATGGTTGGCGTAGTAGCCGCTTGTTGTTGGGGTGGTGGTTACCTAGTCGGCGCCGTCGGCATCATGACTCATCAACTCTGGCTGCTATATTTAGGCTATGGGGTAATCGGCGGTTGTGGCCTTGGCTTGGGCTATGTTTCTCCAGTAAGCACCCTCATTCGCTGGTTCCCTGATCGCCGAGGCATGGCAGCCGGCATGGCTATCATGGGTTTCGGCGGAGGTGCCATGATCGGTACTCCAATCAAAGAATATTTTATTCGCATGTTTTACCAGGCACCTGAATATCTCGGTACTGCCGCTGAAGTAAATCTAGTAACAGAAGCAGGACGACGCTTTGCCGAAATCGGTGGCGCCTTACAAGAAGTCGTTATTATTGGTGCGGCCGAGATTAGAGACATGACTATAGCAGGGCCGGAAGGAGTCTACGTGGTCAATAGTGGCGCCACCGGTGTAGCTGAGACATTCGTGGTAATCGGCATAATCTATTTACTAGTGATGCTACTCGCAGCTTTTTCTTATCGAATTCCAGCGGCAAACTGGAAACCAGAAGGTTGGGTTGAGCCTGCGGCAGAATCGAAAGCCACACTGATTAGCAGCAAAAATGTAGATATTGATGTAGCCCTCAAGACACCGCAGTTTTACCAGCTATGGATTGTACTTTGTCTTAATGTGACAGCTGGTATTGGTGTTCTTGGAGTTGCCCGCACCATGATCACCGAAATCTTTGGCTCTTCATTACCGGAAACAGTTGATGCTTCTTTCGCTGCAACCTATGTGGTAATGATTAGCGCTTTCAATATGGTAGGTCGGTTTATATGGGCGAGCACCTCAGATTATATCGGGCGGCGCAACACCTATTGGATTTTCTTTGTTCTGGGCATTGCACTCTATTTGTCAGTACCCTATTCCGCACAGCAAGTCAGTGTAAACCCTTCGACAATCTGGCTAATTTATTTTTATGCCGCCACCATGATTATTTTTACAATGTATGGGGGTGGATTTGCCACAATTCCAGCTTATCTGGCGGATATCTTTGGTACGAAATACGTCGGTGGAATTCATGGAAGACTGCTTACTGCATGGAGCACTGCTGGAGTCCTTGGCCCTCTGGCCATAACTTCATTACGCCAGAACTCAATCAACAATGCCATAAGTGACCTGGTGTCAAAAATTGAGCCCAGTGCATTTCTAGCTCAATTTGGCGCACCGGTGGAACAGTTAGATCTATTGGTTTCCCAAAATTCCGTAACTATAGCCAGATTAATGGAAATCGCGCCTGCCGGCACAGCTGATCCAACTAGTAGTCTCTACAATTCAACGATGTTTTTAATGGCAGCCCTGCTGGCCATAGCGTTGGTAAGTAATGCCCTGATGAAGCCAGTTAATCCAAAATATCACTTAGCAGAGTAAGAACAGCAATCTCATCACAAAAGAGTTGCGGTTGATGATCCTTCCTTAGCTCATTCGCTTCAGTAAACCGTTGCGATCAATAAATTGATGCTTCAGTGTTGCAAGAATATGAATTGCAATTAATAGCTTTAAAATATTCGCTGTTGTTTCATGAATAAAGTGAAACATGGCAACAATAGATTCGTTATGTTCTAAGGTGATATTAATAAAGCCAAAGATTCGGACTTCTTGCTCGAAAAATATGCCCTGCCCTATTCCACTTAACACCATCAACAATACCAAAGCGTACATTGTTAGGTGCGTTCTAACGCTCCAAATTCTCTCATATGGCTTGAGCGCAGCTGAAGGAATAACAGTATTAGCCAACCGTAATCGAAAACGGAAGATCATTAAACACAAAATAATAATTGCGCCGCCTGAATGAATTGGCAAAATCATTGCTTTATCTGCGCCTTCAGATGATTCAACAAGCGCGCCACTGACGAAAAGCCAGAACAACACGAGAAATGCTAACAGCCAATGCAATATTTTTTGTGATTTCTTGTAAGTCTGGCTCATAAGCAATACAGAAGAAACTCCTTCTGCCCTCAGGTATTGTTTAGTTTTAGTTAACTATAAAATTAGTCTCTGCTTTTTAGCAAGACTCTAAGCTCGCCATTGGCCGGAAACCTGCCTACGCTATGCTTTGAAAACACCCGCTCACCATCTCGCACTACATCAAATATACCTCCACTGCCTGCGATTAATATTGGTAATTCACCGCAAGCTAAATCTATTTCGGCCGACGCACGGTCTGCCTCAGGTCTATAATTTCAAGCCGCACAATAGGTGATTTCGATCGACATTGTATTTCCTTTAGTAGTCTATTATTGCCATACTATTAGTTCTCGGTCTGACAGCTAAATCACTAAAGCCATATTTTAATTACTTAAGGATTCAGTTCGTAATTCATGTAAGATTGGAGCATATTTATCACTAAATTCAGACAAGAACCTTTGGGATTACACTATGAAACGTCGCACTAATGACATCAAAGCTTGTTTGTTAGGTTGCTTGCTGGTGACAGGAATATCTCCACTTGCTCAAGAAACTTCGCAGCCTTGGTATGCCGACGGGCAAGCCGCAATTCAACGAAACAAGGCTCTTAGGAATGCTATCCCCGCAGATGCAGTAGCCAAGAATGTGATCTTGTTTGTTGGTGACGGCATGGGGATTTCAACAGTTACTGCGGCACGAATTTTTGAAGGTCAGTTACGCGGCGAATCTGGTGAAGAAAATGAACTCTCCTTTGAATCTTTCCCTAATGTGGCTCTCTCCAAAACTTATAATACCAATGCTCAGGTTGCAGATTCAGCAGGCACAATGACCGCAATGGCAACAGGCGTTAAAACTGATCGCGGCATGATCAGCGTAAATCAAGATGTCATTCGCGGAGACTGTGATTCACAAACGGGTAATCAAGTCTTAACTTTTCTCGAGCGAGCTGAAATGCGCGGACTGTCCACAGGCGTTGTTTCTACAGCCAGGATCACTCACGCCACTCCAGCTGCCAATTATGCCCATATAATGGATCGTAATTTCGAAGACGACCGTGATGCAGAAAACCTCTCCAATCCTGGCAATTGTGCTGATATCGCACGACAGTTAATTGAATTTCAAACCAAGATCCCGGGGTCCGATGGCCTTGAGGTAGCTTTGGGCGGAGGGCGCCAGAGTTTTATACTGCGGGAAGAAGGAGCAGACCCCGAGACAGGAAATATGGGTCAACGATTAGATGGGCGCGACCTTACTCAAGAATGGCTAAGTGAGCACGACAATAGCCAATATGTTTGGAACAAAGAACAGTTTGACGCAATTGATGTCGACTCCACAGATCATTTGTTGGGCTTATTCCAGCCATCACACATGAACTACAATTTCG
>TARA_B110000438_G_scaffold58065_1_pt1 | contig 15342 bp, 12 predicted proteins | sample TARA_B110000438 | Tara Oceans TARA_B110000438 (sample SAMEA4398413) | marine metagenome | biome: Polar Biome; feature: [MES] marine water layer (ENVO:01000295) within the mesopelagic zone...; material: water (ENVO:00002006), including particulate matter (ENVO:01000060) such as...... | reverse complement strand
AAATCGATGGATATATTATTCCAAAAAATGATGCATATTTTTCAGAATTTGCTTCTCCAGATCGATTAAAAATAATTTCTAATTTTAGTGGCTCTTCTGGCTTCGCTATAATTTTAAAAAAAGAAAATTTATTATTTGTTGATGGAAGATACACTATACAAGCGGAAATAGAATCAGGTAAATATTTTAAAATTGTTGAAATACCTAAAATTTTACCAAAAGAAATTTTAAAAAAATTCAAAAAAAAATTAATTCTAGGATTTGATCCACAATTATTTACTAAAACAAATTTAAAAAAATTATTTGAAAATACTTGTAATTTATTTGCAATAGATTCTAATCTTATTGATCAAATTTATAAAGAAAAACCAAAAAATTATGTTAATTCTTTTTATCATTTAAATTCAAAAATTACAGGTGAAAGTACAAATCAAAAAATAAATAAACTAATTAAAAAAATAAAATATGATAATATTGATAATATTTTTATAAGTGCTTCAGAAAATGTTGCTTGGTTATTAAATTTGAGAGGAAAAGATAGTCCGTTTAGCCCCATACCAAATTGTAAGATAATATTGACAAAAAATAAAAAGATATTTTTTTTTTCATGTCCAAAAAAAATTGGACTTATTAAAAAAATTAATCCCTATAACAAATTTCAATTTTGTAAATACAGTTCGTTTTTAGATATAATTGAAAATTTACCAGGAAAAAATTTTTGTATAGATGGCTCTACATGTTCCATATCAAATGAAAATATTATTAAATCAAATTTTAATATTAAGAATTATATTGATCCATGCTATATGATGAAATCAATAAAAAATTCTACGGAAATCAAACACATGGTAAGTTCACATGTTAAAGATGGTTTGGCACTAACTAAATTTATTTATTGGATGAAAAAAGTTAATAAAAAAAAATTAACTGAACTTGATGCTCAAAATAAGTTAGAAAAATTTAGAAAACTTAATAATAGTTATTTATTTCCTAGTTTTAATACTATCGCTGGAACTGGGTCTAACGGGGCTATTGTTCACTATAGAGCATCAAAAGAATCTAGTAAAATTATAAAAAATAATGATATTTTTTTGTGTGACTCTGGAGGGCAATATAAATATGGAACTACAGATGTAACAAGAACAATTTGTTTTACTAAACAGAAAAGTTCAATTAAAAACGTATTTACCAAAGTATTAAAAGGTCATATTGCAGTTGCTGTTGCAAATCTTAATAAATGTAATAATGGAAAAAAACTTGATATAAAAGCGAGACAATTTTTAAAAAAAGATGGTCTTGATTATTCACATGGTACTGGACATGGTGTTGGTTTTTTTTTAAATGTTCATGAAGGTCCCCAATCAATATCGAAATATAATACAATAAAACTTCAAGAAGGTATGATTTTAAGCAATGAACCAGGTTATTATAAAAAAAATCAATATGGAATTAGAATTGAGAATTTAGTTTATGTTAAAAAATATAAAAATAAATTAAAATTTGAAAATTTAACATTAGCCCCAATAGAAAAAGATCTAATTAATTTAAATTTATTGAATAAAATTGAAAAAGATTATTTATTTTCTTATCATTTAAATATCTATGCCAAGCATTCACAATTTTTAAATAAAAAAGAAAAAATTTGGTTAGCTGACTTTATTCAGCATTTTTAACCATTCCTCTTGGGAAATTACATTTATTTTTAGTTCATTAGCATTTTTTATTTTTTTCATCGTTGGTTTTTCTCCAGCAATTAAATAGTCAAGTCTTTTATTAACATTACTAATTATTTTTCCTGAATTTTTCTCTATTAAAGACTTAGCTTCCGCTCTACTCATTCCTTGCAACTTGCCAGTCAGCATAAAAGTTTTATTTTGTAAGATTCCATTTTTATTATTTGGAATTATATTATTTATATTAAGAATTTTTTTAAGTTCTGACAACATTTCTAAATTAATTTTATTATTAAAAAAGTTTTTTATTGACTTAGTTTGTGTTTCGCCAATTCCATCTATATTCACTAGCTCATTCATATTTTTATTGAAAAATAGTTTAAAAAAATTATCTGAAGATTTTAAATGTTTTGCTAGAAGTTTTGCATTTTCTTGTCCTATGTGTCTTATTCCTAAAGAATATATAAATTTATCTAGTGGAATTTTTTTTTTATTCTCTATAGAATATTTTAAATTTGAGGCAGATAAGTCTCCCCATCCATCTAGATTTGCTATTGTTATATAATTTAATTTAAATATATCCTGTGGCATTTTTATTAATTTTAGTTTCCAAAAATTTTCTACAATCTTTTTTCCAAATCCATCAATGTTAAATGCTTCTTTTGAAACAAAATGTTTCATTTTTTCTATTGCTATTTTTTCGCATTCAAACCCTTCTCTAACACACCTTCTAACAGCATCTTCTTTTTTTGTAGTTTCATTAATATCTTTTACTGTAGTGGATCCACATGAGGGACATTTTTTAGGGAAAATGAATTTTTTTGAATTTTTTTTTCTTTTATTTAAATCAACAGAAATTACATGTGGTATTACATCTCCAGCTCTTTCTACAATAACTATATCTCCTACTCTAATATCTTTTCTTATTATTTCATCTTCATTATGTAATGTTGCATTGGAAACTATCACACCACCTATATTTACTGCTTTAATTTTAGCAACCGGCGTAAGTGCTCCTGTCCTACCAACTTGGATTTCAATATTTAATATTTCAGATACGGAGCTATTTGCTATAAATTTATGTGCTATTGCCCATCGTGGTGCATTAGCAGCAAATCCTAGTCTTTTTTGTAAATCAAAATTATTTACTTTGTAAACAATTCCATCAATATCAAATTTAATTTCTTTTCTTTTCTTTTCTAAATTTTTATGATTTTCAACTAGATTATCAACACCTTTAATAATTTTGTTAAATTTATTTAATTTAAATCCCCATATCCTTAAATTATTTAAAAATTCTAACTGTGATCTAATATTAATATTTTTTGCATATCCGTATGTATAAGCAATAAATTTTAATGGAATTTTACTTGTAACCATAGGATCTTTTTGTCTAAGAGATCCCGATGCTGCGTTTCTTGGATTTGCAAAACTATTATTTATTAGCTTAAAATCATCATTTTGAATAAATACCTCTCCCCTTATATCAATTTCAGATGGAAAATTTTTATCTGTTATTTTTTTTGGTATATCTTTTATTGTCATTAAATTTTTAGTTATATCTTCTCCTTCTTTTCCATCTCCCCTTGATAGCCCTTGAATAAATGTTCCATTTTTATAAATTAAAGAAGCCGATATTCCGTCAATTTTTGGTTCTGCACTATATTCAATTTCTTTTGATAGATTTAAACTCAAAAAATTTAAAATTTTTTTTTCAAAGTTAATCAAATCATCTTTACTAAAAGCATTTCCAAGTGAAAGCATTGGAATTTTGTGTTTTACTTTTATGAAGTTTTTAGAAGGTTTAAAACCAACATTTAAAGATGGTGATTCTTTACTAATTAAATCAGGACTATTTTTTTCAAGAACTAATATTTCTTTTTTTAAATCATCATATACTTGATCATTTACAATTGGATTGCTTTGATCGTAGTAAAACTTATTATATTTATTAATTAGTTTAATTTTTATTAAATAATCAGTTTTAATCTTTTTTTTATCCATAGATTAGTCAAATATGGACTTAAATTTTTTTAGTAAAAAATTATGCGTCTTACCTTTTTCTTTTTTATTTTTCCCAATTTTTGCAGGTTTATATGTCTTGTTAAATAATTTATAAGAATTTTTATACCATTCACTAGATCCATAGTTATAGCCTAGCGTATAAGCAATTTTTTTTGCTTCTTCTTCATATCCAATTTTAAAGTATATTTCTACCAGTCTGTGTAAAGCCTCATCAACAAAAACTGTATCATCATAATCTTTTACAACTACCTTAAATCTATTTATTGCCCCAATCCACTTTTCCGTTTTCATATAATATCTTCCAATATACATTTCTTTTGCTGCTAAAATATTTTTAGTTAAACCTAATTTAAACTTAGCATCAATTGCAAAGTCAGAGTTTGGATATTCAACAATAATATATTCTAATTTTTTTTGGGTATTTTTTAACGGAGCTAAATCTTTTTTTTCATCTGATAATTGTTCAAAATAACAAATACCAATTAAATAATGTACATAATCTAAATTTTTATCCAATGGATAATTTTTTAAATGTCTTTCTAGTTGAAAAACTGCATCGTCATAAAACATTGAAGTATAAAGTGAGTATGCTGCCATGAGTGAAGATTTTGGCGCCCATGAAGATTGTGGATATAAAAGTTCTGCTTCAGAAAATTTTTTATAAGCAGTTAAGCCATCTCCTAAATCTAAAGCTTCTACTCCTTCCCTGTAAGCAACAATCATTTGCATTTCAATGTTTTCTTCATCTAAAATTTGATCAACTTTCTCTTTTTTGCCACAAGCAACAAATATTAAAGAGATAATTATAATCAAAAAAAATTTTTTTATCATATTTTACAGTATCAGATTTATTTAGTTTTTTAAATTAAGAGATAATTAGGCGCTTGCAGCTAAAGGCTTAACAAAGGAAGGTGAATTAAGAACTTTTTTTTCTTTGAATTCAACTATTGAATAATTTTTTTTGTCAAAAAAGAATTTTCTTAAGAATTCATTTGTTATTTTATGTCCGCCTTGACTACAGTTAATTTTTCCAAAAAATCCAAAATTGGCTAAAGCAATATCCCCCATACAATCTAAAATTTTATGTTTTACAAATTCATCTTGATACCTTAATCCATCTTTGTTTAAAATTTCTTTATCTTTTACAATTATTGCATTATCCAAGCTACCACCAATTCCAAGTCCCATTGATTTCACTTTTTCAATATCTTCATATAAACAGAATGTTCTCGAATTATAAATTTCATCCATATTATCTTTGTGCAGATATGATTGTTTTTTTTGTGTTCCTATAAGCTTATTTTTATAAATAATTTCAAAGTTAATTTCTAATTCATTGTCCAAAGGTTCAAATGACATAAATTTTTCACCCAACCTATATTCAATTTTTTTTAATACTTTAATAAATCTTTTTGATACTTCGTAGTTTTTAATGCCGGCACTTCTAATACCTTCAATAAATTCTTTTGCTGACCCATCCATGATGGGCAATTCTTGAGAATCAACTTTGATGAGTAAGTTGTCTATTTGTTCGCCGAACAAAGCACCCATTAAATGTTCAATGGTAGAAACGGTAGCTCCATATTTATTTTGTAATGTTGTACAAAGCAAAGCATGCTTGACATTGTTAAAATCTGCATTTATCAAATTTTGATTATTTAAATCAGTTCTTTCAAAAACAATTCCATGATTAGATTCGGCAGGAACAAGCTCTACGTTAACTTTTTTACCAGTATGAAGGCCCACACCTTCGAAATGAACATTTTCTTTAATAGTTTTTTGATTAAAACTTAACATTAAAGGTATTATAGATTTTTATCAGTTAAAATTAAAAACAAGATATATTTCAGTAAAATACACTCTCAAAACTAAACAAAAATATTGAAAAACTTAGCAAAAAAACCTTTTTTTTGATTTTTCATTGGCAGGGCAACTGCTTCCGTGCTCCATCCATTAATAAATAAATTTTGTCCAGAAATGCAGTTTAAATAACTTTTGTTGTCTGGTTGATTCGAAATAGATGATTGATTAGAAAATAAATTATTAAATAAAATTAAATTTAAATTATTTGATAAATCGAGTATTTTTGAACCTCCCCCTACTAGTAAAAAATTATTTTTATTTACAAAGGACTCATTAACTTCATCAATATTTTTTTTAATTAAGTTTAACATTTCTTGTATTCGGGAACTAATTATATCTTTAATTAATTTTATTGGTATTTTTCTAAAAGTTGATTCTTTAAAATACTTTTTTGAAAGATATTCATCATAAATTTTCTCTGATGAAAAATCAATTTTAATTTTTTCAGCTTCATTTATTTTTAGATAGCAAATTTTTGAAATATCTTTAGAAATATGATTAGATCCAAGAGGCAAAGTTATTGTTTTTATTAATGATAAATTTTTAAATAAAGCTATAGATGTTTTTTCAAATCCAACATCTATCATGGCACATCCAGCCTCTAACTGATCGTTATTAAATAGAAACAAACCATTTGCATAACTAGATGATATAAATTTATTTATTTTAATATTACAGGCATCAAATACATTTGTAATATTTTTTATAATATTTTTTGGAACGCTAACAAAAATATTTTCTAAGCTAAACTGATCACAAGATATATTGATTGGTAAATTTTTATATAAATTATTGTCTAGGATATATTTATAATTAAACATATGAATTTGAGTTAATTTATCATCATTTTGTTCAAGTTGTTTTTTTGATTCTCTTAAAAGAAAATTAATATCTGTTGTTTCAATTTTATCTCCATTCATCTTTTTAAAATTTGTTAAACTTGTGGTTATAGCCTGTATAGGTTCAATTAAAACAGTCACATTATCTATTTCTAAATTAGCTTTTTTTTCTAAGTCTGCAATTATAATTTTTATAGAATTTTTAGCATCTTCAAAGTTAGTTATTACAGAATTGCTAAAACCAGATGTTTTAATTTTTGATGATGCTACTATGATATTTCTATTATCTTCATTTTTAAATAAAACAGATCTAATTTCGTGTGAACCCAGGTCTATTATAACGTTAGTGTTTTTATTATCCATTATTTTTTATTATTATTTTTTCTTTTATTCTAAGATCAATAATTTTTGAATTTAAAAATTCTTTATTCTCAATTAATTTTTTGACTATTAATATAGATTGCTCAACATTCTCAGCAGGAAACTTAATTACTAAGTTATTTTTTAAATATAAATCCCATCGGTTAATCTGAAAATAATAATAATCTTCAATTAAGTTTAGATTAAAGTTATTATTTTCTAATTTATTTTTAAAATCTAAAAAAAATTTTTCAGCATTAATTCCATATAGTTTGGGTAATTTTTTTTTATTCAAATCATCATTAAATAAGACCAACTTTTGATTATCTGCTAAAAAATATTTAGTATTATTTTTCATTATAATTGCTATAAATTCTACCTCGTCTAAATTTATTTCTATTTTATTTGGATAATATTTTTTTATTTTAATACTTTTTATTAAATTAAATTTAAATAGTTCTGTCTTAATTTCATCTATATTTAATTTAAAAATATTTTGACCATACAATTTATTAACATTTTCAAGTAGGATATTTTTATCAATTCTTATATTCCCATTAATATCGATTTTATTGATCGAAAAGAATATTTTTTTATTTTCTTTTTTAGAGTTGCTAAAATTAACTGTTGATAAAAGAAAAAATAAACAAAAATAAAAAAAAAAAATTCTTTTCCTATTACCTGTTGCAACTAGCATCTTTAACCATCCAATCTACAAGTTCAGAAAATTTTATATTACTATAAGCAGCAATTTCAGGAACCAAAGATAGTTCTGTCATTCCTGGCTGGGTATTAACTTCTAATAAATAAAATTTATTTTTATAAAATCTAAAATCAGATCTTGTTACACCTTTGCAGCCTAAAATATTATGTGCCCGTTGTGCAATATTTAATACTTCCTTGTATTTGCTCTTTTCTAGTGGAGCAGGCATAATATGAACGGTTTTAGATTTTTTATAATATTTTGCATAATAATCATAAAATTTTCTTTTTGGTTTTAATTCTATAGCTCCTAATTTTTTTTTTCCCAGGATAGCTACCTGAATTTCTCTTCCTGGAATATATTCTTCTATAATAATTCTTTGATAATCTTTAAGTAATAATAATTTTTTATGTATATTTTTTTTTGTACAAATAAAAACTCCTAAACTTGAACCTTCATTTATAGGTTTAATAACTACAGGAAAATTAATTTTTTTCTTTTTTAACTCAAACAATATTTTTTTATTATTTTTATAATCATAGATAAAATACTTTGGAGTATTAATATTATTTTTAATAAATATTTTTTTTGATATTTCTTTATCTATTGCTATGCTTGACGCCAAAACTCCTGAATGTGTATATTTTATTCTTTCTGATTCTAATATACTTTGAACAAAGCCATCTTCTCCATACCTTCCATGTAATGCATTAAATACAATTTGGGGTTTATTTTTTCTTATTTCATTAATGAAATTTCCCTTAGGGTCTAATGTTAATACTTTGTATTTTTTGTTTAATGCTTTTACGCAAGCTTTGCCTGAAATTAAACTTATTTTTCTTTCTCCTGATATTCCACCCATTAATACTAATATTTTTTTTTTCATATCTTTTTACCTATAACTTCTAATTCCAATTCAAGCTTTATACCAGTCGAAGAAAAAACTTTTTTTTTAACATTATCTATTAAATTTTCCATATCACTAGCAGTAGCATTCCCATTATTTACAAAAAAATTTACATGGTGGGGTGATAAAGATGCACCACCAAAAGTTAACGATTCGCAACCGGACTCTTTTATCAGCTCCCATGATTTTTTTTTGGTTTGATCAATTGGATTTTTAAAAGTACTGCCACAAGTTTTTATTTGAGACGGCTGACTCTTTTTTTTTTTTGAAATCAATATTTCCATTTTTTTTATTATATTTTCTTTTTTTTCTTTTTTCCCTACAAGGGTTGCACTTAAAAAAATTAAATCTTTTTCAATATCAGAGCCCCTATAATTAAAATTAATTTGTTTAGAATTTATTAGTCTTACTAATCCACTTTTATTGATAGCTTGAAGGGATAATAAGCTTTGTGAAATATTATAATCGTAGCAGCCTGAATTCATTCTTATTGCACCTCCAACCGAACCTGGTATGCATGATAAAAATTCAAATCCAGATATTTCATTTTCCATTGCAAATTGTGACAACTTTTTATCTAAGATAGAAGTGCCTGATACTAATGTTTTGTCGTTAATTTTTGAAATATGGGAAAATTTTTTTCCAAGTTTTATTATTATACCATCATATCCTCCATCTCTTATTAACAGATTTGAACCGGCTCCAATAATTTTGATTGAAGTATAATCACCAAATTCCTTCAAAAATAATGATAATTCTTTTAAAGAATTAGGTTGAAAATATATTTTAGCTGGTCCACCAATACCAAACCAGTTCATTTTTTTTAATTCATATTCTGTATGTAGCTTGCCAGATATATTTTTTGAAAAATCTTTAATTTTTTTTGAAATATTCATTTTGTGAAATATCTTTTATCCATGTTGAAATAGTTCCTGCCCCCATAGATATTATTAACTCATCTTTAAATAAGTTTTTTTTAAAGTATTTAAGTAAATCATTTTCATGATTAATTATGATCAAATTTACTTTTGAATTTTTTATTATTAAATTTCCAAATTTATAGCTATCATAATTTTCGTCATTTTTTTCTCCAGCAGAATATATGGGACATAAAATAACCTCATCACAATCATTAAAGCATTTAGAAAATTCTTTTTTTAGCAATCTTAGTCTCGAATACCTATGTGGTTGAAAAATACTTATGATTTTTCTTTTTTTACTTACTGCTTTTACACCTTTTAATAATTCTGTTATTTCAGTAGGGTGATGAGCATAATCATCATAAAAATCATTTTTTTTATGTGTAAAAACTTTAATAAAACGTCTTTGTACACCTGAAAAATTTTTTAATGCATCTTTAATTATATTAATTTTTATTCCTATAGTTAAACAGATAGCAATTGCAGCGGTTGCATTTTTTATATTATGGTTACCCAATAAAGGAATTTGAAAATTTTTTATTAATTTTGTTTTTTTTCCTAATAATTTTATTTTTAAATCAAATTTTGATATTTTGCTATTTCTTAATTTTAAGATTATTTTAAAGTTAGATTTATTGTTAAATCCATATGTATAAAAGTTATTTATTGTTAATTTATTTAGTAATTTCTTATTATTTGTATCATCTATACAAATAAACGATTTACCAAATGGTGGTGTTTTTTCTACAAAAATTCTAAAGCTCTCGAAAAGATTTTTAAAACTTTTATAATAATCTAAATGTTCTTTATCGATATTTGTTACCACGGAATATGTTACAGGGATTTTAAGAAAACTACCATCAGACTCATCTGATTCCAACACACTCCATTCCCCTTTTCCTAATTTAGCTGAATTTTGTAGTTGATTAATTACACCTCCATTTATTGTTGTTGCATCAAATTTTGCTAAATTTAAAATTGTTGAAATTAATGAAGTTGTTGTAGTTTTTCCATGCGAACCTGAAATAACAATATTTTTTTTTAGTGAAAATATATTTGCAAGCATATCTCCACGTTTATAAATTGGTAATTTATTTTTTTTTGCAAATTTTAATTCTGGATTATTATTTTTAATTGCTGATGAGATTACTACTACAGAAGATTTTTTCAAATTTTTATTTTTATGACCTATAAATATTTTAATTCCTAATTTTTTTAATCTAATTATATTTTGATTTTGATTAATATCACTGCCCTGAACATTAAATCCAATATTCTTCATTATTAAAGCTAAACCACTCATTCCTATTCCCCCTATACCAATGAAGTGAATTATTTCTTTGTTAGCTAAGTTAAAATTCATTTTAAATTTCTATTTCTTTTTTTATGATTTCTAAAGTGTTTGTTTTTCGATTATAAATCATTTTTTTCTTTTTATTTTGCAAATCCTTAGGTTTATTAAAAATATTTATTAACAAACTGCTCAATTTTTCGCATGTAAAATTTTTTTGTTCTAATATCCAACATTCATCATTTTTCATATAATATAAAGCATTTTCATACTGATGATTATCTTTTGCAAAAGGATAGGGAACAGCAATAAAAGGAACTTGTAAACATTCAAGCTCAGCAGTAGTTGATGCTCCACTTCTTGAAATAGCAATATCTGATTTTGAAATTAGCTCTGAAATATTTGACTTAAAGTCAAATACATTACAGCTTATATTATTTTTATAATAAAAATTTTTCAACATTTTAATTTGATAAGGTAAAGCTTGTTGAATAATATTAACTTTAATATTATTTTCAATTAGATTTAAAATTGCTCTTGGTACTATTTCTGCAAAGATTTGGGCTCCCTGACTTCCTCCCAGGATAATAATATTTTTTTCTTTATTATCTTTTAGAAGCTTGTTAACTGGGAAAGAAGTCACTTCGTTTCTAATTATATTACCGACCTCAATAAATTTATTTTTATATTTAATAGAATAATTTTTAATTTTATTTGTGCTTGTAAATATTTTTTGACATGAGCTTAAAAAAAGTTTATTTGCTCTTCCTATAATTAAATTTGGTTCGTAAAGATATATTTTTTTATTTAATAATTTTGCAGAAATTAAAATGGGAACTGATATATATCCACCAAATCCGAAAACAATATCTGGTTTTTCTTTTATAATTATTTTAATTGATTTTATAAATAAATTTAATAATTTAAATATTGAAAATAAATTATAAAAAAAATTTTTTTTTTTAAACTGTATTCCCTCAATTATTTCAGTTTTGAATTTAATTGATTCTATATATTTAAGTGCCCTTTTATCTGTTACGAGTACAGTTTTATAACTATCACTCAGATAATTTAACATTGTTACAGCAGGAAAAATGTGTCCTCCAGTACCCCCACTACAGAAAATAATTTTTTTCATTGTTAATTTTACTTATTCTTTTTTTGTTAATCCAATAATTAAACCTGCAATTATTGAATTTCCTACTATTGATGAACCACCATAACTTATGAATGGCAGAGTCATTCCTGTTGTTGGAAATAATCTTATATTTACCCCTACATGTATAAAAGTTTGAATTAAAATAATTGACATCAAACCTAACAAAGTTAATTTTATAAAAATACTATTTTCATTTATTGTTTTTTTAATTACATTAAAGCTAAAAAATAAAAAAATTATCATCAAAATTAAAATAAATAAAATACCAAACTCCTCTGCTATAACTGCTATAATATAGTCTGTATGCGCTTCAGGAACTCTATCTTTTAAAACTCCCTCTCCTATTCCTTGTCCAAAAAATCCACCATTGATTATAGACTCTAATGCTTTATCAGATTGATAGCTATTACCTGTTTCGGGGCTAATAAACGTCTTAAGTCTTAATATAATATATCCAAATTTATCTGGAAAAGAAAATAACAACATAACAACTGCTATTAAAGAAATTAAAAAAAATGATAATAAAATAATTAAATTAATACCTGATAAAAATATCATTATTAACCAAGTGCTAAATAATAAAATTGATTGGCCTAAATCTGGCTGTACAATTAATAATATAATTACAAATGAAAGTATTAATAAAGTTAAAAAATATTTGTTATATAAATTTTTATCAATGCTCAAAGAAAGAATTTTCGCAATTATAAGAACAAAAAATGGTTTCAATAGTTCAATAGGTTGGAATCTTGGTAAAAAAAATAGGTCCAACCACCTCTTGGAACCTTTTACTTCCGATCCAATCAAAGGAACCAATAGAAGTAAAAAAAATGCTAAAAAGAAAAAATATGGAAACACTTTATATATTAATTCTTTTTTTTGAAATGAAATCCCAAAAAGAAAGAATAAAGCTAAAAATACAAAAAATAAATGCCTTGTAAAAAAAGCATATTTTTCTGTATTGAGTTTATCAGCTACAACAGATGAGGTAGAAGAAAATGAAAAAAATAATCCTAAAAAAAATAACAATAATATTGTCGACAATATAGTTTTATCTATATTTCTAAACCAAATAGCGAAATTACTATTATTGCGTCTACTAAAATTAAACATAAATTAATCTATTTTTTTTTATAAGTTTTTTAAATTTTGTTCCTCTTTCCTCAAAATTTCTAAATTGATCGTAAGATGCTGCAGCGGGACTTAATAAAATTGTACTGTTTGTTTTTTTAAAAAATTTAATATCTCTAGAAATATGATTAATTACATTTTTTAAATTTTTAGAAACAATATATGGAATTTTTCCTTTAATTTGTTTTTCAAAAAAAGTAGTGTTTTTACCAATAATATAAGCTTTTATTATCTTTTTTTTTAATTTTTTTAAATTAAAAATATCATTTTTTTTTGGCAACCCACCTAAGATCCAATATATATTTTTATTATTTTTTAAGGCATTTTTTGTTGCTTCAAAACTTGTGGCCTTTGAGTCATTAATAAATTTCATTTTTTTATTTTGATAAAATATTTCATGTCTATGCTCCAATCCTTTAAATGAATTTACAGATCTAATAAATGAATTATTACTTATATTAAATTTTTTTGCTATTTCATAAACAAAACTCATATTTTCGTCATTAATTTTAGATTTTAAATAAATATTTTTAATCTTATTTCTAACTAAAGTATAACTTTTCATTGACACAAATTTTACCTTTCCTTTAAATTTTTCTTTTTTATACTTGTCTATAAATTTTTTATTATTAACAAAAGCAAAATTATTTTTTTTTTGATTTAAAAAAATTTTAAATTTAGCATTTGCATAATTTTTCATTGTTTTGTGCCAATCTAAATGGTCTTTAGTTATGTTTAATATAATTGCATAACTTGGTTTAATAAATTGAGAATATTCTAATTGGAAAGATGATGCTTCAATTATGGCTAATGAGTTTTTTTTTAACATTACATCTAATATTGGTTTACCAATATTTCCGCCTAATTTAGAATTAATATTATTTTTGTTTAATAGATGTTCAATAATCTTGCATGTAGTTGATTTTCCATTACTTCCAGTAACAACTATTGTTCTTATTTTTGAATTTATTAAATAAAAAATATCTAAATCAGTGATAATTTTATGTCTATTTTTTAATAGTTTTTTTTTTAATTTTGACTTTTCAATACTTATACCAGGACTGAGGATTATATAATCTGACTCATCTAATTTTTTTGCAAAATAATTTTTGCTAATTAATTTCTTAAAAGGGTTTTTTACTTTGTTGTCATCAAAATATGATAAATTTTTTATTTTTTTTTTATTTAAAAATTTTATAACTGATCTACCTGTTGCACCCAATCCGTAAACTGCGAAAGATTTTTTATCTAAAGAAAAACTTTTAGGATATGTTTTATCAACTGGTTTTTTTGTAAATAACATTGTTTAACGTAATTTAAGTGTAGCTAAACCTATAAGTGCTAATATTATAGAGATTATCCAAAACCGAATAACAATAGTAGATTCTGCCCATCCTTTTTTTTCAAAATGATGGTGTATTGGGGCCATTCTAAAAATTCTTTTTCCAGTTAATTTATATGATATTACCTGGATAACTACTGATGTGGTTTCTAACACAAATAGTCCCCCTATTATTGCTAAAACAATTTCATGCTTTGCTGTAATGCTTATTGCACCCAATGAACCACCTAGTGCAAGAGAACCTGTGTCTCCCATAAATATTTTAGCCGGCGGTGCATTGAACCATAAAAAACCTAAACAGGATCCCATGATCGAACCGCAAAAAATGGATACCTCTCCCACATTTTCAATATAAGGAATCTGTAAATAATTTGAAAAAACAATATTTCCAACAACATAGCAGATAAAAGCAAAACTAGTAGCAACCAATATTACTGGAACAGTTGCTAAACCATCAAGTCCATCGGTTAAATTTACTGCATTCGAGGAACCAACTATTATAAAAACACAAAAAGGAATAAAAAATATACCTAAGTTTAATACTAAATTTTTAAAAAATGGAAAATATAAATTTGTAAGATGCTCATGATTTATAACATTGTTTAGATAGTTTATGGCAATTATTGCTAAAATTATTTGTATAAAAAATTTTAATTTTGAAGATAGACCTATAGAATTTTTTCTTTTAATTTTTAAATAATCATCTACAGCTCCCAAAATACCAAAGCTGCTAACTACAAAAATTAAAAACCAAGTATAATGATTACTTAAGTCAGACCAAATTAATGTACTAAACAATATTCCTATTAAAATCATTACTCCACCCATCGTAGGTGTGCCAATTTTTTTTATTAAATGTCCATCTGGACCATCTTTTCGAATTGGTCCTGTAATTTGATTATTAGAAAAATAATTTATAATTGGATTTCCAATAAAAAATACTATTATCATTGATGTAAACATTGATAAACCAGTTCTAAATGTAAGGTACTTAAATACGTTTAAAAAAGAATACTGATCCACCAATGATACTAAGAAACTATAAAACATTAATTTTTCCTTTTTTTAAACTTTGCGTAATTTTAAATAACCCTGATGCATTAGACCCCTTTATCATAACTAAGTCTTT
>TARA_B110000438_G_scaffold63851_1_pt1 | contig 15366 bp, 19 predicted proteins | sample TARA_B110000438 | Tara Oceans TARA_B110000438 (sample SAMEA4398413) | marine metagenome | biome: Polar Biome; feature: [MES] marine water layer (ENVO:01000295) within the mesopelagic zone...; material: water (ENVO:00002006), including particulate matter (ENVO:01000060) such as...... | reverse complement strand
CCGAATGCGAGAGATTTACGAGCAATCTGTAAGTGAGCTTTCGGGTGCGCTATCAACAGAATTGAGAGAAGAGCTCCAACGTTTGGCTCTTCCTTTTGACTCTGAAACTCCATCTGAGGCGGAGTTGCGCGTAGCTCAAGCTCAACTCGTTGGTTGGCTTGAAGGTCTATTTCATGGTATTCAAGCAGCCGTAGCTGCGCAACAGATGATGGCGCAAAGGCAACTTCTAGAGATGAGGCAAGGGGCATTACCTGCAGGGTTAACGAATCCCGAAGATGTTGAGACCGAAGGTGCTGATAAGCATCCGGGAGGCGTCTATTTGTGATGAAAACGTTTAGCTCAAAGGTTCAAGTTTTGCTCGCTGAGCTGTATGCTCTAACGGTTCAATAAATGAGGGCTTCTTCGATATGGCTATGACCTCAGATACTAAAGACTGCACTGCTCTCAGTGACGCTGAGATAGAGGAGATGGCGGATTTATTGTCCGACCAAACTCTTATCCTCGATATTGGTGAGATTTCTAAGCAAAGTCAGACCTGGGTGCTTTCCACGCAAGTGAGAGATGGTGACAAACTAGCTGCCTATGGGTTTTGCACATTGGAACGTGTTGGGGGAGACCCAACTGTGCTAATTGGTTTAGCTGGAGTAGGCCGTTCAAGCGAGCGAGACAGCGCTTTGCGTTCCTTGATCGGAGAGCAGCTCCGTCGGGCAGTTCTCGCCTTTCCAGATGAAGATGTTTTGGTAGCAGCGCAGATGACTGATCCTGCAGCATTCGGAGCTTTTAAGTCCTTAGACAGGGTTGTTCCGCGACCCGGTTATGAGGCGAATGGCGAAGATCGCGCTTGGGGAAAGCGATTAGCTAAGCGTTTTGATGTACGCGGCGATTATAAAGCGAAAGAGTTTAAAGTGTGCGGAGAGGGAATCCCCTCGTTGGTCATAGACCATATTGCAGCGGATCCAGAAGATACCGAATTGGAACTTCGCGAACTGTTTAGCGGACATGATGCTAAGAACGGCGACGCTCTTTTGGTGTTCGGTTGGGCTACCCGCGAAGACTTAGCGAAACTGGTTTAGTTTCATATAGCGAGTTGTCAGAAGGTTTCGAAGGAGATTTTTAGAATGGACTTCGATGACCTAGTTCGCAGGCGAAAAATGACTCGGTCTTTCTCCGACTTATTGATAGAGCCGAGTTTGCTGCGGCACGTCCTAGATCAAGCGAGGAGAGTTCCCTCTGCGGGTAATAGCCAAGGGTTCGATTTCGTGGTTCTTCAAGGCGCAGAGACTAGTCGTTACTGGGACGTCTCCCTACCAGCGGAGAAGCGAGATACATTTAAATGGAAGTCATTGCTTAAAGCCCCAGCGATAGTGACAATTTGGGCTGATCCAGATGCGTACTTAGAGCGCTACTCAGAAGAAGACAAGGCTTCAACAGGACTTGGAAAGTCTAGGGAAGCTTGGTCGACTGAATACTGGCTTGTTGATGGGGCTTTCGGCGCCATGGCCCTTCAATACGCTGCTATAAATGCGGGCCTTGGGGTTCTATTTTTTGGTATGTTCGATAAGGCCCCGGCTATAGCCAGGGCCCTGAATATTCCCCCTGGCCGGGTGCCGGTCGGCACAGTTGCGATTGGGTGGCCTAAAATATCTGGTGAGGAAGATGGAAAAAGCGTCAATCGTGAGCGACGACCATTAGATGCAGTTGGCGAAAACGGAATTGTTCACTTTGGTGGTTGGTAAGAATCAGACCGGCTAAAGGTTATTGATTTGAATGAGGTAGCCCTGGCCTATTTCGGGTACAGCATTTGTTTAATCATCTAGCTTTGTTCAGCTTCTTAGTTCTGACGGCAATAATTTGATATCTATTGAAAATATTACGGCGATTAAAAGTGTCGCTACAGGAGGTAGCTGTCACGATGTAGCTATGAGGACAGTTACTGAGTCGCATGAAAAAGACAATTCGGCATTAAGTGATCTATTCCATCATTACTTGACTGGCGTTCTGCTCACATTATTGTCTGAGAAGGATGAGGATTGCGCTGCTGAGGTAGTTCATGCACTATTTAGACGACAGCACCATGAAAAGTTTATACCTGGACTTCACAAGCTGGGGCTAGCTCAAGAGTCACACGCAGTGGCATGTGCTAAGTATCACTATCTTTCAAATCATTTGGGTGGTGTGTCGGTCGCATTTGTTGCTGAATCTGAAAAAAAAGCTTGGGTGAGGTATTTGCCTCCTAGATGGATTTTTGATGGGACAGCGCTGGCTTCGGTCCCAACTAAAGTCGCACGGGCAATGTTGCATGGTTGGCATGGCCATAATGGAGTCTCATTAGGGAATCGGCGTCTCGGGTTCGTATGCACTGGCCAAACTATGGATGGATTTCCTGGTCTCGAGGGTTATTACATCGAAGAGGACTATGAATTAGATCCGGACCAGCGCCTCCGATTTCGCTTTGGTGAGCAGTGCCCGCCTATTGATTACGGGTCGTTGCCTCAACTTTCATCTGAGGAATGGCCAAGGGAGCGAAAAGCGAAGGCATCCCGTAAATACTCGATGGAATACATCAGAAATTTGTTACCAGTGTTGTCAGAGGTTCTGGGACCTCTCCAAGCCCAAGGGATTCTCTACCGAGCAGGTCGTAGAATTGGGATGCAATTTTCTGCAGAGACTCAGAAAACGCTTGGAACTAACGACCCGATTAAGATGTTAGCCAGCTTATTTAGCGCTCAAGGTGACAGAATCACGATAGTGGGCACTCGGATACAACAAGATGGTTGGCGACTTGTGGCAGGCCTCGAAGAAGAGTGCGTTCCAGAGTGGATGGATGGTTTAGCTGGCCTTTGGGAAGGTCTAATCGCTGTAGCGGACTCTCGCCGCCGGTTAGTTCTCGGCGATCGCATGGATCTGGGAGATAACTCATTTACGTGGGATTTACGGCATGTAGCAGAACCAAAGACGTTTTAATCTGAGCCGTTAAATGTCGCTATAACTTCAGTGAGTTGATCTAGGTAGGTTAGCGTCTTGTCTGCCGATGGTAGGTCAAAGTTCACTGGTGTGAAGACGAACTGTGTAACACCAGCTCTAGCGTATTGCTCTAACCTTTCCATCTTCGGTTGGCCCCAGATGTAGAGACTTATAGGTATAGATTTACCGTCCCTACCCGCTTGATCTGCTAGATCCGTAAATCGTTTGATTCCGCCCATGACATCAGGTTTACCGTCTGTGTTCATTATGCCTACGTCAATTGGACACCATTCGTCTGCGTATTCGGCTGCATGCTGTATGCCCAAGGGTCCGGCGTTGCCTAAAGCTATCGGAACAGTTCCGTTTGTCGGTTTGGGGTATACCCAAGAACGGGAGTAGCTGTCCCACACTCCATCAAACTCAGCTTCTTCATTAGCCCAGGCAACTCTGAGCGCCTGCACCCTCTCTCTCATAGCGCTATAGCGCTTAGCAAATGGTAGATCAGGGCGGTGGTTCTCAAGCTCTTCTTTGTTCCAGCCTACCCCGATTCCCATGGTTACTCGACCGTTGGAAAGCGCATCTGCTGTCGCTACGGTGCAAGCTAGGTCGAGAACATCATGTTCTAAGAGCAAGCAAACTCCAGTAGCTAATTGAATCTTAGAAGTTACTGCTGCGGCGGTTGCGACTGAAACCCAGGGATCCATCATATGAATGTAGGAACCCGGGAGTTGACCACCGTTAGGATAGGGCGTTAATTGCTCAGTGGGTATGTGGGAATGTTCAGGAAACCAAACTGAATCGAAGTTTCTGTCCTCTAGCTCACGCGCTAAATCTCCAGGGTGAATCCCATCAATATGATTGCCCGTTAAATATCCAAATCTCATAATCGAACTATAGGCCAACTTTCTCTTCTATGGTTCCTATATGGATTTACGTTTAGATGGCAAAGTCGCATTAGTTACTGGTGGTTCAAAAGGTATTGGTCGCGAAATAGCGACTGCATATGCTCAGTCTGGAGCCAAAGTGATGATTACCTCACGCAAGGCAGATGCGTGTGAGCTTGCGGCCTCAGAAATAGGCAATGGATGCGAATGGTTTGCTTCAAATGTGGGCTATGAGGACCAAGTGGAATCGCTAGTAGACCATACATTGGATACATTCGGCGCCATAGATATTTTAGTCAATAATGCCGGAGCTAATCCATATGCAGGTCCGACCATCGAAGTTGATGTCCCTCGTTGGAATAAGACAATTCAGGTCAATATGACCGCTCCGTTAGTTCTTACTCAGTTGTGTTGGAACAAATACATGAAAGAGAGCATGGGGGGTTGCTCTATCATCAACATCAGTTCGGTCGGAGGATTGACAACGAATGAGCAGCTGGGAGTCTATGACGTGGCGAAAGCCGGACTGATTCACCTAACGAAGCAGTTAGCAGCGGAACTGGGTCCTAAAGTGCGAGTCAACTGTATAGCTCCAGGTTTAATAAAAACTGACTTTGCCAAGATCCTGTGGGATGGCGAGCGAGGCGCAGAAGTGGCTGCAAGCTATCCAATGGGCAGGTTGGGAGAAACACAAGACATTGCCGGTTGCGCTACTTGGTTAGCCGCTGAGACTGGTAGTTGGATTACCGGGCAGACGATAGTTATGGACGGTGGGGGTCTGATTGCTTTCAAAAAGGATACTGAATGAAAACTATTTCGAAGTGGCTAACTGGAGCAAGGCCTAAAACCTGGCCAGCAGCAATCGTGCCCGTAATCGTGGGAACGGCAGCTGCTGAAAGCGAGTTGACTTATTGGAGGGCGGCAGTTGCACTCGTAGTTTCTTTGTCTTTGCAGATTGGCGTAAATTTAGCTAACGACTACAGCGATGGGATAAGAGGAACAGACAAGGATCGCGTTGGTCCAATGCGCTTAGTAGCGTCGGGTTTAGCTTCGCCACGGTCAGTGAAGTTAGGGGCCCTTGTCGCATTTGGAATTGCCGCAATTAGCGGTGCAGCGTTAGCCATTGCTGTTTCCTACTGGTTAATCGCTGTGGGAGCTGCCGCTATAGCTGCGGCTTGGTTTTATACCGGCGGCACTAAGCCTTATGGATATTTAGGTTTAGGTGAAGTTTTTGTTTTTGTTTTTTTCGGATTAGTTGCTTCATGCGGTTCGACGTTTCTTCAGGATGAGCGGATTACGGCTTTGGGAGTTGGGTGCTCTATCCCAGTTGGCCTTTTTGCTGTTGCGTTGTTGATAACAAATAATCTACGTGACCGACCAGAAGACTTGCTCAGCAATAAGAACACCCTTGCGGTTCGAATGGGAGACGGTCCAACAAGAATCTTATATTGCGTGGTGGTTAGCATCGCATTTGGCTTTTTGCTCTATCTGGCGTTACTACGGCCTTGGGTGTTGCTCGGGTTGTTGGGAATTCCGATGGCTGTTTCGCCAATAAGAACAGTGATAAAAGGAGCAAAGGGGCAAGAGCTCATAGCGGTACTTGGTGCAACAGGCAAGGTGCAGATGGTCGCAGGACTGGCTATGGCAGTTGGTCTGATAGTAGGAAAATAGCTTGACTCAAATGTCTCTTGTCGCAGTGATCATTTGTGTGATACCGCCGCTTAGCAACTGGCGCTTGGCATCGCTGAACCCTGATTCTTTGAGCGACTGCATCATTTCATCGGGTGGGGGTAGATAGCTCACCGACTTCGGGAGGTATCTATATGCAGATTTATCTGAAAGAGCTGAGCCGATTAGTGGTACTATCTTCCCGAAATATAAGCCATGGCCAGTCCTCAAAATTCTGCTCTTCGGTTGGGCTACATCAAGAAGAGCTATTCGTCCTGCAGGCTTCACGACTCTACTTATCTCTTGAAAAAAAGAATCTAGATCAGTGAAGTTTCTCAACGCGAATCCACAGGTCACGCCGTCAATGCTATTTTCAGCGAGAGGCAGACATAAAACATCGGCGCGAACGAGTGAGGCCAATGTGCGGGAGGCTCCTAGCATTCCTTGGCTGAAGTCAACGCCAATCGGAGATAAACCAGCAGCTAACAAGTCATTACACATGTCGCCTGTGCCGCAAGCAAGATCTAAAATTTTGGATCCTTTAGGCAGTGAGAGCTCCCGTACTGTTTTGCGTCTCCACTTAACGTCTAGGCGAAACGTCATCAGCCGATTTACTAAATCGTACCGAGGCGCAATACGGTCGAACATATCTTCTACGAGCGCTGCTTTGGCTTTCCCTTGGGGGAGCTTGTCCATGGTGCTAGCCGACTCTCATGTGTAGACCCGGTAAATGCATTCAGCTACACAGGCTGGTCTTTCTGAACCTTCTATTTCAAATATTAATTCTACGATGTATTGGGCTCCGCCACTGAACTCTTCTACTGCTTGCAGCGTCGCTCCCATTCTCACTCGAGAACCAACTGGAACTGGCGCTGTGAATCTAAGCTTGTTTGCTCCATAGTTGACGCCCATCTTCACATCGCCGCCAATCACAAAAGCCTCTGACATGAGCATCGGAGCTAGAGATAAAGTCAGGTACCCGTGTGCGATTGTCATTCCGAAAGGACCGGCTTTTGCCCTCTCTTCATCAAGGTGAATCCACTGATGGTCACCAGTCGCATCTGCAAACAATTGCACCTGGGCAGGAGTAATTGTGTGCCATTCGCTAAAGCCTATTTGTTCACCGATTCTTGACTTAAGGTCTTCGATTCCGTCTATCTGAGTCGTCATAACAGTAAGTCTATTGGTGTCTTCGGGTTACCTAAACTTTAATGACTCAACGAAACCAAATTTTTTTGTAGGAACGACTATGAGGGTGAAGGAGGAGAACCACCAAGACGATGTCAAACATTAAGCGCAGTAGGAAACCCATGCCCAGACTAAAGTTTATGCCTACCCAAAGCGTGGCGAGGACAGAATAGCAGGCAGAGAACAACGCTAAGATATAGCCCCATTTCCGTTCGTTCGTAATCCCAATGCCGCCAGCGACAAAAGTTCCAGTAAGGAAAAGTGCGAATAGCGTTGCCACTCCCGAACCGAACAAGTCAAGCGGAAGCTGGCGGTAGTAGGCACTGCCAAATAGAACCATTCCCACAGCGCGAAAATATGAAAGCATAACTGCGCTGTATAGAGTTTGGGGTTGCGTTGGGTTTAGCCATCGTAAATTTTGCGAACTCACAGAATTTGCCTCCGGAACCTATGTTAGCTAGGTCGCTCGCAAGTCCTATGTATTTTGAAATTCCTAGCGTTAGTTCCGTAATTAGTAAAAATCGCTTGAACAAACTATTCACAAGTTTGCATTGCTTAAAGCCTTAGTTCTTGCGGTCATGCCAGTTCTGGTGCTTCCGTTGCCATGCACCCGTACGTGTCACCTTGTCGTCGATGGACTCCAAAGTTTCTGAAATGTCGTGCAGAACGACCACAACTTCGTCTTGGCTGGTTCCGCTCTCGCGTCGAAGCCGTTGAGCTATCAAAATGAAAATGCCAGTGATCGCAGCTGCTGCCGAAATGTGGGCGGCGCTAGAAACCTTCGAAGTGCGCTACCTTGGACACCTTCTCCCGTTCGCTCACTAGGGTATTTTCGATCTTCGTAGGGTCTGCCCAACCAAGACTCATACCGCTCACCAGCGACTCGTTGTCCGGAATCCCAAGGTGATGGATAACAGGTTTCTGGTAGGGGACCCATGCCGCTTGGGGACAGGTGTCAAGTCCTAGCCCTTTAGCTGCAAGCATGAGAGTTTGTATATACATGCCGACATCAGCCCAGTTCCCTCGACCCAAATACGAGTCAATTGTTACGAATATCCCCACGGGCGCATCAAAGAAATGAAAATTTCGCATAGCTTGCTTAGCGCTCCCATCTCGATCACCTTTTTCAATGCCAACTAAGTTATAGAGTGACCACCCCACAGCTCGTCGACGGCTGTTGTGGACGTCATCCCAAACAGACGGGTAGTAGTCGAAGTCCTCATAGCTGGCGCCTTGACCGCTCTTTGCCATTGCCAACACGTCATTGGTGATCGCAGTTTTTACTTGGCCTGCGCACAGATAAACGTGCCAAGGTTGAGTGTTGGTGCCACTAGGTGCACGCTGTGCAATCTCCAAGAGCTCCAGGAGCTTTTCTTTGGGCACGGGGTCTGATTTAAAAGCTCTGATCGATTTACGTTCTATTATTGCCTCTAAAACATCGATGCTTGTGTCATCAGTTGTTTCCACGATTCTGGTCTGCTTTCTCATAGGTCTCTAAACATCGGAGTAATACTATTATAACGATAGTTACTAGTTGTGGACGTTGTGGTTACCCAGTGCGATCGAGCAACCCCATAATGGCGTCAACATTGCTGTCTGGTTGATGATCTTGGATGAAGTGGCCTACCTCTTCAGCGGCGACATCCGCCTGATCGGCTGGGCTAACTTTCGCTGCGAGCCCCATTTCGGCCCTGGGTACTTGGATAGATTTTCACAATCCACGTGGACACACGAACCATCGAAAGGCTGGATGTTTAAAGTCTCGTAAATTTTTTTCAATTCATAATCACATGTGATGTGATAAGGCTACCTGTGGGTTAGGAACTACCAATTAACTTGATTTAGCCGATCGACGAGTTTTAAGCACTACTTGCTGTTCGGCGCGTAACTGTCCGCAGGCAGCGTCAATATCGCTACCTCTGGTATTTCGCACTGTCGCATTTACCCCTAAGGACTCTAGAAGGTCTCTAAATTCAAGGATTCTTTTCGGATCGGTCCCTTTGGTTTGGTAACCGGGAGTGCTATTTAAAGGTATTAGATTCACGTGCGCCCGCAGCGGAAGCGAATAGGAGGCTAGTTGTTTGGCGTCAGTGTCTGAGTCATTGATTCCTTCGATCATGGCCCATTCAAAGCTAATCCGCCTTGTTTTTTGACGCATATAAAACTGGAGAGAATCTGCAAGTTCTCTTAGAGGGTAAGTCTTATTTATCGGGGCAATTTTGTTGCGTGTTTGGTCGTTTGCAGAGTGAAGAGAAACTGCAAGGTTTATGGGTAAGTCTTCGTTGGCCAATCGTTTGATACCAGGTACCACGCCGACGGTGGACATGGTTATGTGCCTTGCTCCGATTCCCATGTCTGAATTGATGCGAGTAACAGCGTTCCAAACTGAATCGAAGTTTGCTAAGGGTTCTCCCATTCCCATGAAAACAATGTTGTCAATACGTTTATCTCCTGCACGTTGGGAAGATCGAATGACTTGTTCAACTATCTCTCCGGTCGTTAAGTTTCGGTCGAAACCAACTTGACCAGTGGCGCAGAAGCTACATCCCATAGCGCAACCAGCTTGAGAACTCACGCAGACCGTTGATCGGTGTCGATAGTGCATTAGTACTGATTCGACGAGTAGGCCATCGGGTAATGACCAAAGTTGTTTGACCGTTGCTCCGTTATCGGCTTCGGTCTCTCGGACAAGTGTTAGAGCCGGAGGTAACAGTTCGCTAAAAGCTGTTCGCAATTGTTTAGGGACGTTCGTAATTTCGTGTGGTTCTTTGCACTGAGAATAAAGCCCATCCCAAACTTGATCAACACGGTACTTGGGTTCGCCGTCTAAAAGTTCAGCTAACTCTTTTCGGGATAGTTCATAACGAGTGGTCACGCTTAAGAGGGTACGCCGATATTCTGTATTTCATGTCCGGGCACCGATATGACGACCATCATAGGAATATCGCCGGGGGTGGTGTCAGGGCCGCCGTGTTCGGTGCCTCAGATGGCTTAGTTTCAAATGTTCTTCTTATTATCGGACTCGCCGCAGCCAATGCGTCAGCTGGAGTTGTTCAAGCTGCTGGTTTAGCAGGATTGTTAGCTGGCGCGATTTCGATGGCTTCAGGCGAATATGTTTCTGTGCGAGCTCAGAATGATTTAGTGGAACGAGAAATAGATAAAGAGAAAAAAGCTCTTGCAGAAGATCCAGAAGAAGAAGCAGAAGAATTGGCGGAGCTCTATGTTGAGCGGGGGATGGCTCCGAAGCAGGCTCGCGAAATGGCTAATTTGCTAATGGAGAATCCTGAAGTGGCTCTAGAAGTTCACGTCCGCGAAGAGCTTGGTGTATCTCCAGATGAGTTGGCATCACCATTTTCTACTGCAGCGTGGTCATTTTTTTCGTTCAGTGTTGGTGCGCTAATACCGGTCCTTCCTTGGTTGGTTAGCTCGGGCAATACGGCCATGATTGGATCGCTCGGACTAGCAATAGCTGCGGCCGCAGCAATCGGTGTTGCAATAGCACTGGTAACTGGCCGATCAATCATTAGAAATATCTTTCGACACGTCGGTATTGCTTGCATGGCGGCTGCGGCAATCTATTGCATCGGTAGCTTGATTGCCGGCGTCGTGGATATGTGATTGATGTGAGGTTGTGTTCAACTAATTCGATTCGTATAGAGCCTACGTACTAAGCCAACTGTGAGGCCAATGTCTTTGTAAAGGGTTACAGCGGCAATGTTCTCTGCATCAACATAGAGCATTCCTTTTGTGATTCCGGTGGAATGTAAGTGTTGGTAGCCGGCAAGAGTTAAGGCTCGCCCAAGTCCCTGTCCGTGGTGTTTCGGGTCGACAGCAATGACGTAGACCTCACCTATGTGGGGCTTATCATTCTTGTGAATTTTAGTCCAGCAATACGCAGCCAGTCCGTCGTCGGTTTCATAAATTCGGAATCCTTCAGGATCAAACCAACTTTCTGATTGGCGTTCACGAACCATGTCTACAGTCCAGCCGCTTTGCTCTCTATGCCAAGAAAAAGCTTTGTTGTTTATGGTGCACCATTCTTCTTCGTCTTGGCCTGGACGAAATGACCTAGTCTCGACGTTAGTAGTTTGCTCCAGGGGTAACTCGCAGTCCATTCGAAAGAGGTCTCTCTGGAAATTGAATTTGAGTTGTTGCAAATCAGAATCAGTAGCTGGTGTTGGGTTATCAATCCAGAGCGAAATGTACCCATTGTGTTGATCTAAGATTTTTGTTAGAGCGCCAGCTAGAGCGCCTTTAGTCCAATGCTCAGCATCGACTTCTATGGTTGTTCCGTCTCTGTCGGTGCCAACTATGATTTTTGATTCTTCGTTCACTGCATTAAACTTAACTCATTTATTGACAGTCATCGAAGTAATAATAAACATGGTTCTGAATAAGTTCGATATTTGTTTAGGTGTGAGTGGGCGATGGGCAAACCAAGATCACCGGCAGGGCGGGCTGCTTTAATACATGCTCGTTTAGAAAAAGAATATGTTGCACATTGTGAGCTGGTTCACAGAAATGCTTTCGAACTTTTAGTTGCGACGATTCTGTCCGCTCAATGCACTGACGTTCGAGTTAACGCTACGACACCAGCTTTGTTTGACTATTATCCTGATCCTTCTGCAATGGCATCAGCCGAGCTTGCTCACTTAGAAGAATTGATTCGTTCAACGGGTTTCTACAGGAATAAGGCCAAAAATTTGTCGCGAATGGCAAATCAGTTGCTGGACTCTCATAGCGGCGAAGTCCCGGAGAGTAGGAAACAGCTCGTTGAGCTGGCGGGGGTAGGTAGAAAGACTGCAAATGTTATTAGATCAGTGGCTTTCGGCCTACCAGGGTTGCCCGTAGATACACATGTTGGGCGTTTGGCCCGTCGATTATCTCTCACGGACGAGGAGGACCCTGAGCGAGTTGAGATGGTGTTGAATCCGTTAATCCCCAAAAAAGAAAGAGGCGAGTTTAGTCTCAGACTAATTCTGCATGGACGTCAAGTGTGTTCCGCTCGAAACCCTAAATGTAGCGACTGTTTATTGAATGATTTCTGTCCCAGCGCGTTTATGGTCTAGACAAGTTCACTAAGTTACTACTAGAAGCTGTATAGCAAGGAGTAATTATGACAATTCGACGGGCGGCTCATTTCGTACCTGGGGCTAACGAGAAAATGTTAAATAAGGCGTTAGGTACAGAAGCTGACAGCTTAATTCTTGATCTTGAGGATGCTGTAACACCAGATAATAAGAGCACCGCTCGATCAGTCGTTGCAGGCTGGCTTAGCGATGTAGACTTTGGACGCCAAGAGAAGGTAGTGCGAATTAATGATTTGCATAGTCCTTGGGCTGAAGAAGATATAGCTGAGACTATGGCCCATCCTCCTGATGCATACCTTGTTCCTAAGGTTAATTCTTCGGCCGAGATTGATCAGTTAGATGAAATAATCGAAGGGCATGAAATTAGCAATGGATACGATGTTGGGTCCGTGAAGCTACTAGTTCTGGGAACCGAGACGCCTCTTGGGTTGCTGAACATAAAGGATTTGGCATCGCATAAACGTGTTGACGCGTTGACATGGGGAGCGGAAGATCTTTCTGCTGCGATTGGATCGCGAGGGAATAGGGACCTTCATGGGGCGTACCTGCCGGTCTTTGAATATGCAAGAATAATGTGCTTAGTCGGTGCGACGGCTTGGCACAAGCAGCCGCTTGACACGGTTTTTGTTGACTTTAATGATCCAGATGGTTTGAAAGCCGAATGTCTAGCCTCAGCTGCAATGGGGTTCACTGGGAAAATTACGATTCATCCGAATCAGATTAATATAGTAAATGAAGCGTTTACTCCATCTGAAGCTGAGGTGTCTGAGGCTAAAGAACTGTTGCTCTTGTTCGCCGAGAACGAGGCAAAGGGCCTTATGGCATTCAGCTATAAAGGTACAATGGTAGATGTCCCGCATCTGACAAGAGCTAAAAAAATAGTGGAACTTTCGGAGTTATTGTCAGGTAATGCAACTTAATTTTTTAATCCTTCGGCAGCTTTAGATAACCTTCGACGGGCCATTCTGAGGCTGCGGTCCACTTCGTAGAGATCGACAGCCACATTTTCGTTGACTGTGCCGAGCAATTCGTCTGCAGACGCGACCAAGCGTTCCCCTAGTTCTTGGACCGCAGTTTCAATAGAAGATAGCTCTGCTTTCGTAACCATGTTGGAACCATAGCGTTGAAATTGGCAATCAGTTTGTTAATCGGCATTAGGTCACAGCTAGTTGGGCGGTACCCTCGAAAGGGTGTTCAATCGGCTGGATCTTAGAGGAACAAAAAAACCGCTTGCTGAGCTGCTGCCTCAGTTGGCTATAGATTCGATTGCGCCTCGCGCGACTGTTCGATCGCTGCTAGATGAGGTGCGTCTAGGAGGAGATAATTCTGTTCGCGAATTGACCGTGAGGTTTGATGGCGTTGACGTGCCAGTCGCTGCGGTTAACGTAGAGAAGCTAGAAGAAGCTTGGGGTATGATTGGCGAGTCATTGCGGGAAGCTTTAATAGTTGCGCATGACCGCATTCTGAATTTCCATCTTGGCGAAGTGCACAATGAACATACTCAAAATTCTGGTGGGGTTTCAATTAGCAGCGTGGCTCAGCCCGTTGATCGGGTGGGGGTTTACGTGCCGGGAGGCTTAGCTGCTTATCCATCCACAGTCTTGATGACCGTACTTCCTGCAGTAGCAGCTGGCGTGCAAGACGTGGTTCTATGCACCCCACCTGACGGAGGCGGTGAGGCATCAAAGGTGGTATTAGCTGCTGCGTATCTTTGCGGCGTCACAGAAATTTTTCTTGCAGGGGGAGTTCAAGCAATAGCAGCAATGGCTTACGGAACCGAGAGCTTAAAATCCGTTGATGTAATTGCTGGACCTGGTAACGCATGGGTTGCTATGGCGAAACAAGAAGTCGCTGGTCAGGTTGGTATCGCATCTGCTTTTGCAGGCCCATCAGAAATAGCCGTGATAGCAGATGATACTTGCCCTCCAAGTTCAGCTGCTGTAGATCTTGTCCTGCAAGCAGAGCATGGGCCTGGCGGCAGGGCCTGGCTAATTACATGGGATCCAGCTTACGCAGACGAAGTTGAGAGTGCCACAGAGGAAATTATTTCGCTTTCTCCTAGGTCTTTGGAAACACGAGCAACGATTGAGACTGGCGGTTTCGTGTGTCTTGTAGATGATCCGTCGCAGGCCATGGCGGTAGCTAACGTTCTTGCACCGGAGCATCTGCAACTTATGTTTGAGGACGCCAGGTCTTTCCTCAGACAAATTCGACATGCTGGAGCTGTGTTCATTGGGAATTGGGCGCCTGCCTCGATAGGGGATTACGTAGCAGGACCATCTCATGTTCTTCCTACGTCTGGAACAGCCAGGTTTAGCGGTGCTTTGGGCGTAGCTGATTTTCAGAAAAAAATGCACATCGTTGAAGTAAGCAAAAATGGTTTTGATGAGCTACGAGGTGTAGTCGCCGAGCTAGCAGTAGCAGAAGGTCTGTGGGCACATGGAGTTTCTGTTTCTGAACGAGAACGTTGGGCAAACGGCGGTGTGTCAAAGTGAAGCGTCCGCCGGTACGAGATGACTTAGTTATGATGGACGGTTACCACTCGCCTCAGGTGGATGTCGAGATTCGTCTCAACACGAATGAAGCGCCAGAGCCTCCACCTGAAATGTTTATGAAAAGACTGTTGGAAGAGTTGTCGAAACTCCATCTAAACAGGTACCCAGACCGGACCTCGAGCGAGTTAAGGGCCAGCTTAGCGAAATTGCACAAAGTGGACCCGTCAGAAGTTTTTGTTGCAAATGGGTCCAATGAAGTTTTACAAACCATCTGTTTAACATTTGGCGGCAGTGGTAGAATGGCGGCTTCGTTTGAGCCTACTTACGCGATGTATAGCCAGATTGCGCGTAGTACACAGATGAACGTTGTTGAAGGACTAAGAGACGAACATTACCGAGTGAGTTTTAATGAGCTGGACAGGGTTCTGGAAACCTATGAACCGGCAATCACGTTTCTTTGTTCGCCGAACAATCCCACTGGAACGCCAGAACGCCCAGAATTGATCGAACGCGCACTCGAGCTTTCCTCCGGGCTTGTCGTGGTCGATGAAGCATATGGTCAGTTTGCTAAGTTCACGGCTCTTGATTTTTTGAGGGCTTCCGAACCACCCGAATCGCTGATAGTCACGCGAACATTTTCTAAGACTTGGTCTATGGCGGGAGCTAGGTTAGGTTATTGCGTGGCGCCGTCGTGGATCATTGAGGAATTTGACAAAGTTGTATTGCCGTATCATGTTGATGCAATAAAACAAGTCGCAGGGCGGTTAGCGCTGGATTTTGTGCCGGAGATGGATGAGCGAGTCGACAGAATATCGGCGGAAAGAACCAAGATCGAAAAGGCACTTCGAGAGTTAGGTCTGGTTGTCTGGCCTTCTGAAGCGAATTTTGTTTTGTTTCGTTCGACGAACCCTCTTTTCCCAGGAAACCTCATTTGGGAGGACTTACTCGACCGCTCTATATTGGTGAGAAATTGTTCTAGCTGGCCACTGTTGGAAGGTTGCCTTCGGGTGACGGTAGGCAGTCCAAACGAAAATGACCGTTTTATAGGTGCTCTTCAGGAGATAATCGCATGACTCG
>TARA_B110000438_G_scaffold171111_1_pt1 | contig 15369 bp, 15 predicted proteins | sample TARA_B110000438 | Tara Oceans TARA_B110000438 (sample SAMEA4398413) | marine metagenome | biome: Polar Biome; feature: [MES] marine water layer (ENVO:01000295) within the mesopelagic zone...; material: water (ENVO:00002006), including particulate matter (ENVO:01000060) such... | reverse complement strand
CATTGGAGATGATGTAAATGATGTTGAAGTTTTAAAAAAAGTTGGTTTTACAGCAGTACCAAATGATTCTGTATTTCAAGTAAAAAAAATAGCAGATTTAATATGCAAATCTTCAGGCGGCAAAGGATGTTTTAGAGAAATGTCTGATTTAATTTTACTGTCTAAATTTTCTACTAAAACTAAGTGGTATTAGATCTAAAATAATAAAAAGAGGTAAATTATTTTCATTACATTGACATTCATTGTTGCTGAAATTGGAATAAATCATAATGGAGATATAAAAATTGCAAAAAAACTTATCGATATGGCTGTTGAGGCTAACTGTGATGCAGTTAAATTCCAAAAAAGGAGTATAGATAAAGTTTATTCAAAAGAAGTTTTAGATGCTCCAAGAGATAGTCCTTGGGGAACAACTCAAAGACAACAAAAAGAAGGATTAGAATTCTCTGAAAAGGAATATAAAATAATTGACAATTACTGTAAGAAAAAACAAATTCCTTGGTTTGTCTCATGTTGGGACACTGAAAGTCAAATTCAAATGAAAAAATTCAATACTAAATTCAATAAAGTTGCATCTGCAATGTTAGTTCATACAGAACTTTTAAAATTAATTGCTAAAGAAAAAAAACATACTTTCATTTCTACTGGAATGAGTACCATGAATGATATTAAGAAAGCAATTTCTATTTTTAAAAAATTCAAATGTCCTTTTGAATTAATGCATTCTCATAGTACATATCCAATGCCAATTGAAGAAGCTAATCTACGCGTTATTCAAACCCTTCAAAAAAAATTCAAATGTAATGTAGGCTATAGTGGTCATGAAATTAGTTCATATCAATTACCAATGGTCGCAGTTTCTTTAGGAGCTACATCTATCGAACGTCATATCACTTTGAATAGAGCAATGTATGGTTCAGATCAAGCAGCTTCTTTAGAAAAAGCTGGTTTAGTTCGAATGGTTAGAGATATTCGAGTAATTGATAAAATAATTGGTGATGGTAAAAAACGAATTTGGAATTCAGAATTACCAGTTCAGAAAAAATTGAGAGAAAGATTACTTTAATTATGAATGATCTTATTGAAAAAAAAATTTTAGAAAGTGCTGAAATTATTAAAGAATCTGCTCAACTATCAAAAAAAATTGAGAATGCTGTAATAGAAATTTATAACTCTCTTATACATGAAAAAAAAATTTATCTTTTTGGAAACGGAGGTAGTGCTGCTGATGCACAACATATTGCTGCAGAATTAATTGGTAGATATAAAATTGAAAGAAAAAGTATTCCAGCTGTTTCATTAACTACTGATACATCCATATTATCGTCTTTATCTAACGATTATTCATTTGAAACTATTTTTAGTCGCCAATGCGAAAGTTTAGTAGAAAAAAATGACATTGTAATAGCTATTTCAACAAGTGGAAATTCAAAAAATGTAATAAATGGAATAAATGCTGCAAAAATAAAGGGTGCTAAAATTATTGGTTTACTTGGAAATGATGGCGGGAAAATTAAAAATTTGGTTGATATCCCAATAATTGTAAATTCATCCTCTACAGATAAAATTCAAGAAGTACATAGAGTAATTTATCATATAATTTGTGAATTAATTGAACAAAAAATATCATCAAATTAAAAAAGGAGTTAATTGAGTGAATTATGTTTTTTAATGGGTTAGTTCAGTCTCCACAACCAAACATTCCATTTAATAAAAAATGTTTAATGTTAGTTGATTTAATACAACAACGGTCAGTAAAATCTTGTTTTTTATCTCCTAAAATATTATTAACCAAAAATAGAAAAGATATAGAGTATAGAATTGAATTTTTAAAAGATGTTTTACAAAATAATATTCCTTTACAAAATACATTGTATTATCAATTCATAGGTGATCATGATAAAGGAATTATTGAGGATGTGGAAATTGTTTCAAAAAAATTTATTAAATTACATGATGATATTAAGAAAAATGACATACTTGAACCCATAATTCTTGGATCATATTCTAAAAAAAAAATTAAAACAAGATATGTTCTTCATAATAAAAAAATATGGATAAATATTGATAATGAACATAAATTACAAATAATTAACGGTGCACATAGATTATCTGTTGCATTGTTTTTAGGATTGGATAAAGTACCAGTAAAAATATACAAGTCATTATCCTTTGAAATTCCAAATTATACTGAATATATTAAAATCAAAGAACCTGAATATTTAAAAAATCTTGGAAATAATGAATAATTTCTTCTTAAATTAGGCATAATCAGGCATCACTATTATTAAAAATATATTAAATTTATTAAAAAAAAACTAAATTTTGTAAATAGTTTTTTAAAGCTAAGTATTTTATATTGATTTTGAAAATTAACTATGTGGAAATTATACAAATAGATAAATTAGAAAAAAAAATTGTAAAACCCAAAACATCGAATATTAATTTTAACTTACTCCATGATAATCATCCGTTAATTTGGTTAATGGATGCAACATATACTAAACCACAAATTTCATCCGAAACAATGCCATCAGCTATTGGAGGCATTGCAACTTTTACTGAAAAAAATCTTCATCTTAACAAACCAATTAAATTATTCAAATATCCTGAAAGATTTGCTGAAGAATTAGAAAAAATAATACCTGATATAATTGGTTTTAGTAATTACATGTGGAATTCAGAACTTTCTTTTTCGTTGGCTAAAAGAATAAAAAAAATTAAACCTGAAATTATAATAATTATGGGTGGTCCAAATTATCCTGTTAATCCAAATGAACAAGAAACTTTTTTACGAACTCATCCCGAAATTGATTTTTATGTTACTGGAGAAGGTGAAGTAGCTTTTGCAAATTTAATTACAAATTTAATTAATGTGAATTTAAAAAAAGAATCTCTACAAGGTGAATTACCATCAGTTCATTTTATAATGGGAGACAATCAACCACACCTTTCAACATCCATAGAACGTATTCGTGATTTATCTGAAATCCCATCACCTTACTTAGAAGGTAAAATGGATGAATTTTTTGATGGTAAATTGCAACCTACTATTCAAACAACACGTGGTTGCCCTTTTTCATGTACTTTTTGTGTTGAAGGTTTATCGTATTATTCTAGAGTTTATAGAAATAGTTTTGAAAAAACTAGTCTAGAATTAGATTTCATATCTAAAAAAATGAATGTTGTACGAGAAAAAGGTGGAAGAAATGATCTGTGGTTGGTGGATTCTAATTTTGGAATGTATAGTCAAGATATTGATACATGTAAGGCTATTGCAAAATGTCAGGAACAATATAATTGGCCTGACTATGTTCATTGTGATACAGGAAAAAATAACAAAGAGCGTGTTTTAGATGCAGCAAAATTAGTTAAAGGTGCAATCAGATTGTCTGGTTCAGTTCAATCACTTAATCCAGATGTTCTAAAAAATGTTAAACGAGCAAATATTTCTTCTGATGATTTATTACAATTAGCTAAAGATGCTGCAGAAGTTCAAGCTTATTCTAGAAGTGAAATTATTTTAGGAATGCCTGGTGAAACATTAGAATCTCATTTTGATACAAATAAAACAATTGTGAATGCAGGATTTGATAAAATTGATAATTATCAATTAATGATGATACCTGGTACTGAAGTAACTACACCTGAAAATATCAAACAATTTGGAATGCAAACACGTTATAGGATACTTCCACGTTGTTCAGGCCACTATAAAATTTTAGGTGAAACAATTTGTGCTGCAGAAATTGATAAAATCTGTACATCAACAAATAGTCTATCCTTTTTTGACTATCTAGAGTGTAGAAAATTACATTTAATTATTGAAATTTTCTATAATGTGGGATTTTTTTCAACATTATTGAAATTTATTAAATCAATGAATCTATCTGTTTTTGATTGGTTAGAATTTATTTTTAAAAATGAACTTTCTGGAAATATAAAAGAATTATTTAATTCTTTTGAGAGTGAAACAAAAAATGAATTATATGAAAATCGTGATGAATTATATCACGAAACACAAAAACAGGAAGTAATTGAATCATATATCAAAGGCGAACTTGGATACAACCTATTATTTGTTCATAAAGCTGTTGCATTATCTAATTATATTGATGATTTAATGAATTTAGCAAAAGAATGTACACTAAAATTTTTAGAAAAGAATAGCCAAGATACAGTTGAAAATAAATTATTTGTTGATGATGCATTAAATTATGATAGATGTGTTAGTTCCAATATATTTACAAATCAAAATAACATTCCAACACTTAGTGTATCATTTGACTTAAAACAATTCAATATTGATAAAATAATTAAACCAATATGTGATTATAAATTTAAGGATAAAAAGAATGTAGAATTTATTTTAGATGAAGAACAACAAAATATACTCAGTCGTTATGTTAATCTTTATGGAACTACTAGTTTAGGAATTGCAAGAATTTTGACGAAAGTATTTGTTAAACGATTATTAAGACATCCATCATATGTAGAAAAAAAAATTACAACTGAGTAAAATTATATTTTATAATATATCTTTTAGAAATTATGATGATTTAAGATTAGATCTCTCTTAACTCTCTTTCAACTGGATAACAACTCCAACCTGTTTCAGATGACCAGCCTTCAAGATATATCTGAATTGCATGTCTTTCAGTATTTTCTTTTAGCGGTCTAACTCCATGACCTGAATATGGTCCATCCTGAAAAACTACTGTAGTGTTATCAAGGTTATCTGCTTCAAATATTCTTTTTGATTCTTCTTCTTCTGGTGTGATGTAAGTTCCACCAGGATCTCCTTTTTTCCAATTTTTTGTAAAATAAATCATAAATATCAAAGTACTAGGACCAACATTGTGAATATGCGGAAATTGATAATCCCCTTTTCTTGATATCTTCATTGAAAAATGTTTTAGGCGTCCAACAGGAATACCTGAGAATTTCTGTATGTTCTGAATGAATTCATCAGAAAACAAGTAATGGTGAAATTCATTCCATGCATCACTAAAATTAGGATCGACAATGTCTGATGGATCACTTTCATCAGTATCTTTATCCCATAATTTTCTAAGTGAATTTTTATCCCAAGTAGAAATACGTTCCCAAGTCTTATCATCTTTTGGAAATGTTTCATATAATTTTTCATAAAATTCTTTATCAAAAAACTCTTCAATAAATTCCCACTTACAAGGAGAATTATTTTTAAAACTATTTGAATAAGAAAAAACTTTTTCCCAGTTAATTATTTTATTTTTATTATCATTCATAGTGATTCCACTCTATTAGTTATTTTAAAAATTAATGCTGTTAAGTATTTTTGGTAAAAATTTTTTATGAATGGTTTTAGAAATGTTGCTTTTAAAGAAAGTTTTAGATCAACATTTATTGTAATTTCCGAACCTGATGATACATCATTACAAAATATATTCACAATTGTTCCTTTAGCAGGACCTTCAAATATTTCAGTAATTAATTCATTTTCAGAAATTTTTTTATGTAATGATTTTTGCTCAATCACATTTTTGACTAATGTTTTAAAAACAATTTTTTCTTCTGTGATTATTTCTTTTTCTTTTTTTTCAATAATTTTTACTTCTTTAATTTGTAGAGGAAAATATTTTGAATAATATTCAAAATCCATTATATAATCAATTAATGTTTTAGAGTTTAAAGTGGATGAAATTTTAAATTCAAGTTTTGACATATTGAAATTAAATTTTTTAGGATATTTAACTATTATCTGAAAATAAAAAATTTAATATGAAATTTATACTATATAGAAATTTTTAATGAATTTTATTATTCTATAGTTTATGAATTCATATTTTTGTAATTAATAAAATTTAACTTCAAATTATACTATGGACTCTTTAATTGATTCTTCTATTACTGATATTCCTTCTAACAAGGCATCATCTGTAATAGTTAAAGGTGGACCTATTTTTATTGTCCCTGTACCTGTTCTGATTAGAAGTAACCCCTTTTGCATACATTTTTCAATAATTCTATCCACTAATTCTGCATCTAATGCATCCGTAGAAGGTTTTTTAATATGAACTGCAAAAATTAATCCTTTTCCAGATATTTCAATCCTTTTTGGATAATTATTTTTAATTAGTGTTAATTCTTTTTCTAATATTTTTCCTTTTCTAGCAGATTCATTTACTAAATTTTCATCTTCTAATACTTCAAGACTAGCTAAAGTTGCAGCACAACATACTGGATTGCCTCCATGTGTACTGTTTAATGAAGGATCAACATCAATCAATTCCTTTCGTCCCACTACTGCAGATAGAGGTAATCCAGATGAAATTCCTTTTCCGCAACAAACAATATCTGCTTCAACTTCATAATGTTCATAAGCAAAAAGTTTCCCTGTTCTACCAAATCCGGACTGAATTTCATCAAAAATTACAATCACATTGTGTTCATTAGCCCATTTTCTTAGTGCTTTTATGTAATTTTTAGGATAGAAAAGTGCACCCCATCCTTGATACGATTCTACCATGAATGCTGTGATGGTGCTAAGATCAACACCTGTCTGTTCTAATTTTTTGATACTTTCTTCAAAAAATTCTTCACCTGAATCCTTACTTGGAAATTGTAAATGATACATATCAGGATCATGATTACCTATCCAATGTTTTTCTTTAGTTTTACCACCTACCATTAAAGCACCTAAAGTTTTTCCATGCATTGCACCTAAAAATGAAATAATACCTATTTTTTTTGGATTTGTTTTTTTACCATGTATACGAGCTAATTTAATTGAACATTCAGTAGCTTCTGCTCCAGTTGTTAAAAGAAATACTTTGTTTAAATTTTCAGGAATCATCTCATGCAATTTCTTAACTAATTTTGCACGAATTTCAGAAGGAAAATAATAGTTATGAAGAAAATTATTATCTACAGTTTCAGAAATTGCTTTACAAATTTTTGGATGTCTGTGACCAACATTTACAACAAATGTACCTGAAGAAAAATCAATCCAACAATTACCATTTTTATCAAAAACTTGAAAATTTTCTGCTTTATCCCACACTACAGGTAATTCTAGACTCATTGATTCAGGTTCATATTTTCGAAGATCTTTTAAAATTGGAATTGAATTTTCTGGTGGAATTGATGTAATAATTTTACGATATTTTGTATTGACTTTTGGTACTTCTTTTGGAGTTAAATTGAATTTATATGAATCATTTCTGCCTGTAGATGTTTCATTTAGACTCATTTACTACCATAATTATATGAAATTAATCATGTAATATTGGTTACGAAGTATAGAATAGTTATTAAATCATTGAAAAGTGATTAATTTACAGAATTATTGATGAAAATATGAAAGAGTTTTGGAATTTATTTAAAATTAAAACCACTGTGGTTAAAGATTTAGGATTACTTGGTTTTTCTAAGATAATTGGTACTGGAATATCTGCATTTTTTTGGTTATATCTTGCAAATCTATTGGGAGCTGAAGATTATGGGGAAATTCAATTTTATATTGCAATCGCAGGAATGGTATACATATTAGCTTCACTGGGTACAGCAAATACAATTACTGTTTATGCAGCTAAGAATATAAAAATTCACTCAACATTATTTTTAATTTCAATAATTGGTGGATTAATTTCACTTTTAGTATTATTTGGAATTTTTAATAGATTGGATCTAGGAATAATTATTTTGGGTTTTATTGTTTATGATTTATCTATTAATTTTTTACTTGGAAAAAAACAATATTCAAAATATTCTATAAATTTTTTAATTCAAAAGGGATTGATGTTAGGTTTGGGAATTGGATTCTATTACCTTTTTGGACCAGAAGGAATAATTTTTGGTATGGCTTTATCCTATATTCATTTTGTATTTATAGCATTCAAAATATCTAGAGATTCAAAAATAGACTTTTCATTATTAAAATCTAAACGTGGTTTCATAACAAATAATTATTTAGAAAGTTCTGTAGGTGGAATAAGAGGAGAAATTGATAAGATCATCATAGTTCCATTATTAGGATTTACTATTTTGGGAAATTATGCATTAGCAATGCAATTTTATGGTATCTTGATGATAGTTTCTATGATCGTATTCAAATACTTATTGCCACAAGATGCAAGTGGAGTTTCAAATCCAGCTTTAAAGAAAATTACAATATTAATTTCAATATTAATTTCAGCTCTAAGTATAGCTTTGACTCCGTTAATTATTCCTTATTTTTTCCCACAATACGCAGATTCTGTTATTGCAATTCAAATATTGAGTTTATCTGTTTTACCTGCAACATTAGGCTATCTGTATATCTCTAAATTTTTGGCTAATGAAAAAAGTAAATTTGTATTAATTGGAAGAATAATTTCATTATCTACCTTAGTCATAGGAATGTTAATTTTACCAGGATATTTTGGAATAATTGGGGCTGCTGTAGCATTTGTAATTTCAACATTATGTCAAACATGTTTTTTTATAGTTTCAAAGATAAAATATCTGGATAATTAGTAATATTATTTTATAATTCTAAAATTATGTTATCTTAGTTTTAAAATAAATTGAATTTTTAGTTTAATCGCATAGAGTAAATGCCGAATTCCATATTTTTTAAATATAAAAATAGATGTTTTGAATAATCGTGATGTTTCATTATGTTTAATTTTATATGTAAAAGTATCTGCTCGTTTATATGATGATTTTCTCATATATTTTATAATAATTTCTTTTACTAAATTTTTATCATCTAATGTATTTTCCGTTATTTCATTCAATTTTAGTTGTTCAGCTAATTCTAAAATAGTTTTTTTATAATCTTCTCTTATCTCAGTTATTTTTTTCCATCTATCATGAAAAATTATGTGGTAAAGTAATGTATAAAAATAATCTGATTTGCTTGGAATATAAAATCCGTTATCATGTAATACACGTCGTTTAAGAATATCTTTTTCCCAAATTTGATCAAAATAATAACCTCCTATGTAATTTGGATTAAGAGTAATGGATTTATTGCCTATTTCTAACTCAATAGCTTTAGAATCGTGCTTCATTGGTGAAAAATCTTTTTTTACAATATATGCTAGTTTTTCATCTTCAACAAGTAGATCAATATCATTATAATCAAATTTATCTGGCATTCCTTCAAAATTTCTTAAAATTACATAATTTATCGTTCCATTCATAACATAAAGTAATTCCTTCATATCTTTCCAACCTTTAGTTCCTATCAAATCAGACTCAATTTTTTTAACTACTCCGTCCCATCTATCATCTAAAATCTTTGTAAAATCGTTCATATTTTTTCCAAACAATAATGTCAAATTATGATTAGTTTCATTTTGAGAAATTGAACTGTGTACTGTAAACTCTTTGCCGATTATTTTTCTATATTTTTCTTTACTGTTAAAAATATTAACATTCACATAATCTCTATCTGAGGAAATTCCTGATTTACTTGGTTCATTAAATTTTGGATTTAGGTCTGTTACAACAATTAATAAAAATGGCCCTGTACCACAAACTTCTGCTTTTTTATCTGCATCAGGTAAACTTTGTCCATAAAATCTTCTCAAATTATTTAGAAATTCATTTTTACTCCAAGTTATTTCTATTACGTTTCTTACTACATAATTTTTATTTAGATCATCAATAATTTCATCTGTTTTGTTTCTAGCTTTTTCCCAAATTATGAAAATATATGTTTCATTTTTATTCATTATCTGATTCATTCCTATTCTCAATTATTTCTGTTACATCAGTAATTTTGAATTCCGGTTTTCCAGATTCCATCCAAAAATATTTGTCCTCTAACAATTCAAATTCAGCATTAAAATATTCATTAAAAATAATCCTAAAAGAATTAACATTGCTTATTCTGTCATATGATAAATCTTCGTGCCTATTTGGGAAATAAATAGCATTGATATTATTTAGTCCTTGTTTAATCATTTGTTCTGTTGGATTCTCCCAATCTATTTTTGTTCTTTCACCATGATCTGATTGAATTATTATTACTGAATCTCTGTCAGTATCTGATAAAATTTCATCAATTACTTTGATACTCATTTTATTGGCAAATTTTAATTGCTGAATATACGCTTCTTTGGATTCTTCATAATTTAGATTTGTTTCTTCAAATATTTGTAATCCCCCATTATGATTTAGAACAAAAGGACTATGTGGTAGTGAAAAATGAGTATACACAAAAATGGGTTGATTAATTCTATTCTTAATTTCCACCATTTTTTCAAATGTACATAAAATTTCATTTCTTTTTTCTTTCAATCTTTCTTCAGGAAATATTTTAGCAACATCATGAGATGAAAAATAATTTTCACCACAAATTTTTTCATCAATTAAATTATTATGACCAATTGCTTCGGAGCCTGCAAAAAAAGATACAATATAGTAATTGTTTTCATTCAAATTTTTCATAACTAAATTATTATCCGCTATGTATCTAATCTGAGATTTTATTTTTGCAGATTCTGTTATTTCATTACTATTAAAATCCAAGTATTGCATGTTTAATGATGATGGAATTGATAATATCGTATATGGATAATGGCTATAACTTTTTGAAGAAATGATGAATCCTTTTTTAGAAAGGTAATTATAAAATTCACTATTATCAAAATTAAATTTATTTTTTAAAGTCTGAATTCCAGCATACTCATCTAACACAATATAATAGATATCAGGCATATTATTTTGTTTTATATCTTCAACTAATAGTAGGTCAAAATTTTCTGGAAATTCAGTAATTGAATTTCTGTTTTCTGAAAGTTCAAATAAAATATATGACGAGATGATTAATACAGTTATAGATAATATTAGGAAATAAATTTTTAAATTTTTCAATTAATTAAATATTTTTAGTCTTAGATAATAATATTGACTAATAATTTGTATTTTGAATGGGTATTCAATTTTGAGTAAATTTTAATGAATAGTTAAAGTAATATCCAAAAACATCCACTAAATTTTTGAATAGATTGAATATTGATTGTATTATTCAAGCCAGAATGGGATCTCAAAGATTACCTGGTAAAGTATTGCTTGATCTTATTGATGGAAAAAAAATAATTGAATTTCTTATTGATCAATTGAAATCATCAAATTTACAACAAAAAATTGTAGCAATACCTAATGATGAAATGGATGATGTTTTATTCAATTTTCTTAATTCTTCAAAAATATCTTGCTATAGAGGTTCAACATTTGATGTTTTAGATCGATATTATAATTGTGCAAAACAATTATCTTTTAAACATATAATGAGAATTACTGGGGATAACCCGTTAATTGATCCTGAAATAGTCAATGAAGCAATTAAACAATACTCTAATTCTGATTGTGATTATTTGACAAATTCTATAGATAGAACTTTTCCCAATGGTACTGAAGTTGAAATTTTTTCATTTAACGCATTAGAAATTGCATGGAAATTTGCACAAAAAAAATCTGAAAGAGAACATGTAACTCCATATTTTTATAATAACCCTAAAAAATTTAAAATTCATTATTTTAAACAACAAAAAGATCAATCAAAATTTAGATATTCTATTGATAGAAATGAAGATTATCTTGTAGTGTTAGAAATTTTATCCAGAATTAAAACAAGACCAATTAAAACTAGTGATATTGTTGAACTTTTAAGAAATGATCCTAAAATAATGAAATTAAATTCTCATATAATTCCAAATGAGGGATATCGTAAATCTATTAATGAAGATTAAGAAAAAAATATTTTATTCATATGAAATAATCAAAATTTTTAATAAATTTTAATAATTTAAATTTTAGATTTACTAATTATTCTAATATTTGATATCATTTCACCAAATTTTATAGTATCTAAAGAGGATGATGCATCTGGACCTTTTGAATTTAGTAATTTAATATGTTTTTCAATAATTATATTTTTTGAACCATTTATTTTTTTCAAAGTTGTAAATAAAATTGGTGCTGTTATTCCAATTGTATGATCTGAAAAACCATCATATTTCATTGCTTCTTTCCAGTTTATTTCTGTAAACTTTGTTGGATATTTTGAAATACAATAACAAAATGTAGTATTATTTTTTTTAAATATGCTCTTTATTTTTTGTTTATTTCCTCCCATACCCATACTAATTATAATTGGTTTTTTTGTTTTAGCTTTTAAAATTAGTGTTTCAAGTGAAAAAGGATCTTTAAATAAACATGTTCTTGATGCAACTTTATATTTTTTAACTTTTAATTTTTCTAAAATATTGATTGCTTCAGGGTAAAATGCACTACAGAAAAATTCTATTTTTTGTTCATCAGCAAATTTCTTAAGTGTTTTAGCTTTTTCAAACGTAATTTCAGATTTTTGAATCTCCTTCCAGTTTGGATGTGATGAATCATAAAGATCACTTGCACGCCACATTTGAAATTTTACTGCATCAGCTCCAGCTTTTTTACACTCTTTGATTATTTTTTTTGCTTTGGTAATACTACCTTCCCAATTTGAACCAATTTCAGCAATAATTAGAACTTTCATATTCCTACCAATTATTTATAACATTTATTCTTTGACAACATATTATCAACTATGAAAAATAATAAAATAATTTTAAAATCAATATCAAAATCTGATTATGGATTTCTTTATGATTTACTTGAAGAAAGAAATTCACAAGTGAATATTTCACATAAAACAATGCCTACATATGACGAACATTTGAAATTTATTAAATCAAAACCTTACTCAAAATGGTATATAATTTATTTTAAAAATATAAAAATTGGCACAATTTCATTAACTTTTGAAAATGAAGTGGGTATTTTCATTACAAAAAATATTCAACATGAGGGTGCTGGATCTTTTGCTTTACAACTATTAATTAAAAAAAATCCTCATTTACGCTATCTTGCAAATATTAATCCTAATAATAAAAAATCTATTAAATTTTTTAAGAAAAATAATTTTAAATTAATTCAATACACTTATGAAAAAGTAATAGCGGATAAAAATTAAACATGAAGTATAAAATTAAATTATTTGATCCTGTTTTTGATAAAAAAGAAGAACAAGCTATTGTAAAAGTACTAAAAAGTCGTTTTTGGGCATCAGGCTCTGGTAGTGGTAATGTAAAAATTTTTGAGACAAATTTTAAAAAATTTCTCAATACCAAAAAATGTGTTGCAGTAAATAATGGCACATCTGCACTTCATCTTGCATTGTCATTGATGGATATTAAAGGAAAAGAAGTAATTTTACCATCATTATCTTTTGTATCGACAGCACATGCAGTGATGTATAACGGGGGAATTCCTGTGTTTGCAGATATTGATCCAAATACATTTTGTATAGATCCAGCATCTATAGAAAAAAAAATTACTCATAAAACTAAAGTTATCTTACCAGTACATTTTGCAGGTCTATCCTGTGATCTTAATAGAATTCAAAAATTATGTAGAAAAAAAAATATTAAGTTAGTGGAAGATGCGGCACATGCAGCTGGAAGTATGTATAAGAATAAAAAAATTGGAACTCATGGAAATGCAGTTTGTTTTAGTTTCCATCCAGTAAAAAATTTGGCCATGCCTACTGGTGGTGCTATTACAATAAATGATAAAAAAAATATTACATATGAAAATGAATTAAAAATTCGTAGATGGTGTGGAATAACAAATAGGAGTGGTTCATCATATGATGTATCTGAATTAGGTTGGAATTTTTACATGAATGAATTTGCAGCAGCAGTAGGTGTTGAACAACTCAAAAAATTAGATTCTTTGAATAAAAAACGTAATAAAATTGCTGAGAGGTATTTTAAAGAAATTAAAAATGAAAGTAAAATGCCAATGGATAAAGGATGTTCATATCACTTTTATTGGATTTGTGTAAAAAATAGAAAAAAATTTATGAAAAAAATGAGTGATGAAGGAATCGAAACAGGAATTCACTATAAACCAATTCATAAAATGACTATGTATAAGAAAAAAAATATTAAATTATCTGAAACTGATAAAATTGAAGAACATATTGTTTCAATTCCTACACATCCGAATCTAAGTAATGATCATGTTGATTACATCGTTTCATCAATAAATAAATTTCAGAATATTTGAATGGGCTTATGAGTAAAAACGATATTACATTAAATAAAATAAAAAAAGAAGATCATATTTTTTTATATGATTTACTTGGACAAAGGAATTCCATTGTAAATATTTCACATAAAAAAATGCCTACATCCGAAGAACATGTCAAATTTATTAAATCAAAACCATACTCAAAATGGTATGTCATAGAAAATAAAGATAAAAAAATAGGCTCACTTTATCTTTCAAAGCAAAATGAAATTGGAATTCATTTATTAAAAAAATTTGAAAAAGAATCTATACATTTAGAGTGTATAAAAAAATTAATGTCATTAAACCCAAAAATTCAATTTCGCGCTAATGTGAGCCCAAAAAATAAAAATTATATTTCACTTTTTAAAAAACTTGGATTTAAAATGGTTCAACATACCTATGAACTTGATTTGAGAACTAATTTTTAGTTTCATTCACTTTTTATATTCAAATTTAAAATGAATTATTAATGAAAATTATAGTCACTGGAGGTTCCGGATTTATTGGATCCAATGTAGTAAAATATTTGAGTAAAAATCATGAAGTAAAAATTTTTGATTTTAAAAAACCTAATAATTTAGATAATGAATTCATTCAAGGAGACATTACAGATACTGCACATGTCATTAATTCAATAAAAGATTGTGACGTGGTAATTCATTTAGCAGCAACATTGGGAGTAATTCATACAGAAGCAAATCCAGTTCTTACTTTAGATACAAACTTAGGAGGAACAATAAATGTTTTAGAAGCATGTAAAATAAACAAAATTAATAAAATTATTTTTTCATCTTCTTCGGAAGTATATGGTGAACCACTAAAAATTCCTATGGATGAAACTGATAAACCTATTCCAATGACAACATATGGTATTGCTAAATTTGCTGCAGAAGAATATATCAAAGCATATTCAAAAACTTTTGGTTTAGAGTATACACTATTTAGATTATTTAATGTATATGGTGATCAACAAGCAACAAATTGGGTACTTCCAGAATTTGTAAGTAAAGCTATTTCAAATAAAGATATTATTGTACATGGAGATGGTTTACAAACTAGATCCTTTTGTTATGTAACAGATATAGCTAATGCATTTTCATTAGCATTAGATAAAGCTCATGGAGAATTAATTAATGTTGGAAATAACTGTGAGCCAATTAAAATTAAAGAATTGGCAGATAAAATTATTGAACTCTCAAATTCAAAAAGTTCTGTTAAATTCATTCCTTTTGAAGAATCAAAAAGAAATAGAAGTGAAATATTGATAAGAGTTCC
>TARA_B110000438_G_scaffold1125_1_pt1 | contig 15376 bp, 15 predicted proteins | sample TARA_B110000438 | Tara Oceans TARA_B110000438 (sample SAMEA4398413) | marine metagenome | biome: Polar Biome; feature: [MES] marine water layer (ENVO:01000295) within the mesopelagic zone...; material: water (ENVO:00002006), including particulate matter (ENVO:01000060) such as...... | reverse complement strand
GTCGTCGAAGTCGCGACAGCATCACGGATTGATGGCGGCAAGGTGGTTGTTGACTCGCCAGACTGTTTAAACGTTTCGGCTGGCTTTGCTGTCTGTTCAAAGGAACTTGAACCGCAGCCGATGGCAAGAGAGCACGCTAGAAGCAAACAAATGGTTTTTGACACAGGCGAAACCTAGTATGACCTTCTGGTGAAAGTTAATTTGTCTCAGCCGTTTATTTAGGTTGAGCGAAATATGTTCATTATTAGGTAAACACGATTAACTGATCGAAGGGTAACAATCTGTTGTGGTCAACCTGACTTACCTCAGAGGAGAGAGAATCAGATCAGCAGATATTAGAGGCATCGCTACAGTCGCCTCATCGGCGATCACCTCAACGTTAGCCCTTTCGTTACCTGCTATCTGCCAACCGCCAGGCACCAAACCGCTTACTTTGAATCTAGTTACGGCCCGCGGGTCGGGTTGATTTGGAGAAGTTCGAAGGTGCAGCTCGCCATCCACCCACTCTGCTCTGGTGAAAGCCATCGTTGGGAAATCTACGTCAGTGATTTGAGGGCAGACTTCTAATGGCTTCTCAGAAAGGGCAGTCCACAGACCCGGACCTGATGCTTCCGCAGCTGCCAGAAACGCGTTGAATTGCCCTCTGGGGTAGTCTTCGTTGAGTCCTAGTCCCCAAGTGAACTCACCGAGACGAGTGTCCCATGTTGGCTCATAGGAGTACTCGATAGCTTCGGCGAGTTTTCTCTCCAAGTCCGTCATTTCCCACTCGCGAGCCAGAACTAGCGAAGAACCGTATGCGCGACTGGGTTTGAGGGGAAGTCGAATGTCTGAATTTAGGCCTAAGGAATCACATCCAGCTTGGAACAAGCGCTTAGCATCATTTGGCATTTGTGGAGCGGCGTAATAAGCAGTAGTTAGAGCCGCTGCAACTGGCAATCGGTGGTGGATATCTAATTGAGGATCATAATAAAATGTGGTGGTTGCTGGAGCATCAGGGCTAGCTAGATCCAGATACTGCTCCCGGGCGTATTGCCACCAGGGCCCGAAAGCCTGTTCGTGATAGTTGCTGCCATGACGATTATCGTGAAGTCTCAGACCGAGACCTGCTCCAGCCAGTCAGAATGGCCAAATTTTAGTATTCTCTCAATGGCAACCTATGGGGGCTGCTAGCCATTGCTGACATAAGTGCGCTGCAATCTCAGAATGAGTCCAGGTGAACGAGTTGTCACCATCGCGAATCATTTGAAATGGCTGGTTCCACCTGTCATCGGGATCAATCATAGAGCGGATTCCGAGCAGCACCAGAAAAAATCCCTTGTAGAAAAGCATTCCGTCTGCTGCAACTGGATCGATCTGTACGCCCCACGGGTCTGTGCCATTGGCAGTCCATCCGGGCGCGTCATATTTGCCCCATAACTCAGGCGGTATGAACAACTTGTAGGTATCTGGGTAGTCACCGCGGTCAGGGTCGTGTCCGAATTGAGTCAGCCAGTCGGAAGCAGACCACCAGCACAGGTGACGTTCAATTAACTGATCTAAAATTTTTACGTATTGCTCTGTCCAGGCCGGAGTTCGTTGCGCCATGAGGCCCATAGCGTAAGAAGAATCAACCAAATCAAAACGGTGCCAGCTTGCCATTGGAGGGTCGGATCTGTCGTCCCAATGAGGGTGCGGCTTACCACTGCGACTCCAATCATCTTTGGTATGAGCTTTGCGGTTGAGGTATCGCAACCATCCCAGCGATCGATCTGAAAGTTCCACATCTAGACGTTATCCTGGTAACACATGGTTTGGTGTGAAACTAAAGCTAATTCGAGTAGGCGGATAATCTAGGTGCTGAATCTTAAAATGTGAACCTGATATGTGTAATTATGCTGATTGATAGTCTGATGTTCTTTTAGAAGAGGTGGAATATGATTACTGCAGTAACGAGATGGACAGGGACTCCTGCTGGCTTAGCTCTTGTTGAAGCTGGCTCGCGGGCTGCTAAGAGTGAACATATGTCATGGGGCGCAAATAATTGTCGCTTCATGAGGCCAATTGCTGGCCAAGGTGGAATGGGCGTTGGCTTCTATATTTGTGAGTTCGACTCGATGAGCGCCTTTGGTGCCTTTCAAGACTCTGTTTTGGCGAGTGACTGGTTCAAACAAATGCAGAAAGATGTTGCTGCTGGTCATCCTGAAATCATGATGGATGGCACCACGGTGATGTACGACGCTATCGCAGATTGAATGCCATCTCCGGCGCAAGGCTACGAGGGTCTTCCTGCTAACCCGAGAGATAAATAAGTAGATTTTTTTGTTTCTTTGGGTGAGCTTGCAGGTTAACTAAAAAGTAATTACACAACGACCTCTGGTGCCGCCTGCTTCGAGTCGGCTATGAGCTTCGCTAGCTTGCTCTGCTGGGTATGTATCGGCGACTCTGAGGGTCACAGCGCCATTCTCGACGTGCTGTCTTAGCGAGTCGAGCTTTTCATAATCGCCTTCGTATTTGGTAACGTAAGTGGCCGTGAAATTGATACCTCTAATCTTTGATGGTTGGTAGCCACGAATGGAAGTGAAAGCCCCGTCGTCTTTAACTGCATCAACAACTATTTGGTTGAGGACTGCGCCATCAGCAAGTCCATCGACTCCTCCTGGGAAGTGTTTGCGAACTTTAAGAGCATAGTCATCTCCTCTGGCCACGATGATATCGGCACCTAGTTTCTTGACCAGGGCTGAATCTTTTTCGGATGCATCCGAGATTACGATTAGTCCTGCCGCTTTCCCAAGCTCAATCATGTACCCGCCGTATGCGCCGGCCCCGCCCGTTACCGCCAGCGTTTGACCGGATTTAAGTCCGAGTAACTCCAACGAGAGCATTGCTGTCAATCCATTCATCGGGAGAGTGCAGACTTCAGCGTGCGTGAACCCTTTCGGTGATGGAACTACCTGCTCAGCCTTTAGAACCAGGGATTCCCTGTATGCTCCTCGATTTCCTCGAGGCACGATCATCGCCATGGCGCTATCGCCAACTTTTATACCAGTGGTGACATGGGTACCGACTTGATCGACGATTCCAGCGGCGTCCATGCCAGGCACATACGGTGGTAGATCTATCTTTTGTGCTTCTGCCCTCGACCCATTACGCGCCAACGTATCGGTCGGGTTAACAGCCGCCGCATATATGCGCAGTCTTACTTCTCCAGGGCCAGCGTCTTGGCTAGGGACTTGCACTACTTCCAGTGCTTCCGGCCCGCCGTAACTATTTACTCCAACAGCTCTCATTGACTAATTTATAGTCGGCTGCGAGGTGAACCGCAGATACGGTTTGACGGTTTTCCAGCCAAGCGGGAATTTTTGTACTGCCTCTTCATCGCTGACTGAAGGTGAGATGATTACATCATCGCCAGTTTTCCAGTCTGCAGGCGTTGCAACGGAATATTGTGAACTCAGTTGCAACGAGTCGATAACCCGAAGAATCTCATCGAAGTTTCGCCCTGTGCTAGCGGGATAAGTGAGCGTGAGTTTAACTGTTTTGTCGGGTGCGATAATGAAAACTGAGCGGACAGTGAGTGTTGAGGATGCATTGGGGTGAATCATCCCATAAGTTCCGGCAATTCTTCGGTTCTGGTCGGCGATGAGTGGAAAGTTGAGTGCTGTGCCTTGGGTCTCGGCGATATCGCGAGACCACGAATTGTGATCTGCGACTCCATCTACACTTAGCCCAACCACTTTTGTATTTCGACTGTCGAACTCTGGCTTAAGTGCTGCTACTCGACCTAACTCTGTTGTGCATACCGGTGTGAAGTCAGCGGGGTGGCTAAACAAAACACCCCAGGACGAACCTAGGTATTCATAAAAGTCAAGCAGACCATCAGTTGAGTCAGCTTGAAAATTCGGGGCAACTTCTCCAAGTTGGAGCGTCATGTTGGTCTCCTTGTCGAGCGGCCTATTACTATATACGATAAAGTTGATCGAATTAGTCATGAATTGGGTGTAAGCGGTATTGGCATGAAATGATATGGCTCGAGTGAGTCGGTGTGATTCTAGTTTGCTTGGGAAGATAGTTGGGCCACGTGTGAAAGGGCCTCTCTTAATTGTGTGAGGTCTGACGTTCCGACATTCACTATTAATTCGTCTGCTCCGGCATCTTGCCATTGCTTGACGCTATAAAGATCCGGCAGGCTCTGGATCTCCACTCTTGGGGCGATTGTTAGGTCGGTTCTATCTCGATTATGTTTTTTCAGCGAAGCTTCCATTTTGGGAACCTTCTGAGTGAAGTCGTTTAAAGTAGCTAGGGGATGCCAACCGTTTCCGAATTTAGCAGCCCGTTCACGAGCAGGCTGCCCACCTCCGCCGATCCAAATCTTGATTGATTGCTCATCCGGTTTGGGTCCTACAATGAGTTCGTTCATTTCAAAGTATTGCCCTTGATAGCTAGCCGTACCTTCTGACCAGAGAGTCTGCATCACTTCGATAAATTCATCTGACCAAGGACCTCGAATATCATAAACGGTTCCAAGCGCGGCATTCTCCTCAGGTAGGCCACCTACTCCGAGTCCGGCGATAACTCTTTTGGGGGAGAGAGCATTCAGAGTTGCTAGAGATTTTGCGAGGACCATCGGATGGAGATAGGGGAGGACAAGAACTGAAGTGCCCAAGCTAATTTTCTCGGTTCTAGCGGCGACAAAATTTAAGATTGTCAGAGCATCGTAGTAAGGCCGGTCATTTAGCCGTTCAGCAATGTATCCGATATTAACTATGTGATGGTTTACCCATACCGAGTCGATGCCGAGCTCTTCGGCTTCGCTAGCTAATGAAATTACGTCATTTGGGTCAGAGAGTCCCCAATTGTTTGGCAGTACAAATCCGAATTTCATAAGACCTCGGTCCAAGTAGCGAGTCCGCTATTGATTATTGATGGCTAGCAAGAGGAAGCAGGTTTCCTTTATCTACTACTTGTCGCCTATCAAGAAAAATATCACAGTTACGCATTGGCAGGTCAAAGTGACAGTTAGTAAAACGGTTAGCGAATTCGTTAGCACCGGTAGAAATTAAGAAACTTCCAGCAATCGCTCGCAACTCAGTTCCGTTTATGTCGGATTTGTCGTACATCGTTAAAGCTTCCCACTTAGCTCCAGGATTGACACCCCACCCGACGTGTGAAATTGCGTATGCATTTGGGTCATTCCAGCCTTCGTAATAGGAGCGCATCAACTTAGCGTCGAGTCCTGAACCTTCGATTTCGATGACCTGATCATTCTCAATATGCAGAACTACTTGGTCCTCGAAATATTTTTTGAAAGTTAAATTTACATCGCCGGTGTCAAGAACGACTCTGCCATTTACTGTTTGGGAAAGTGGGAAGCAGAGGCATAATCCGGCAGGCCAATAAGCGATTTTGTCATGGGGTCCAAGGATGCCTCCGCCCCCTCTGCTTGGAGCGCCGACCGTATTGATTCTCAGGTCAGTGCCTGCTTCTGATTTGACCTCCATGAAACTAGAGTTGTCTAAAAGTGAGAGTGATTCGAGTGCGAAGTCATGCAGTTCTAGGGTGGCTGCACAACGTTCGAGCACTTCAGGGTGCTCATTCGAAATCATTAGAACCCTGCCACCTGCGCTTAGTAACTCTTGTCGGGCTTTGCTGTGCAGCAGTCCTTCGACTGTGCAATCGACGACTAAGGAACAGCTACCTAAAGAGCCCATAATTTCTGGGTAAGCGTCATAGGCATACGTGGCTCCGGTTGATCGCACGGGCATTGGATCTGCTAATCGTGGAGAAGGGACTGTGACGCGTAGGGATCTAGCTCCAATCTGGTAGAGGGCATGGTCAGTGAGCTCAAGAAGTATTTGTCTGCTTTGACTTTCAGCTAGAACTCCGATTAGGTCTCCAGGTTTCACCCCGGATAGTTCGAAAAAATCTCGAAAACATTTAACCCACTTAGGCTCAAGGGTTTCAATCATATTCTGCTTTCATTTTGAAGGACTATTGCATCTTTATCAAGCTTGCGAAGCCTGACTTCTAGCTGTTCAGATTTGGTCAAGAGGAAAAATTGGTCTTCGGACGTTCTTGAAATCAAACAGAGTATTATCGCTACTGGTTACTCCTACGCCACTTATAGGTATCTCGTGAGCTGCGATAGCACGAAATCCTGCTCGGTAATGTATTCGTGATTTCAGTAAGATAAATTGGCAGTTAGCTGGTTCGATGCCGAGACTTTGCAGGTGTCCGAGATCAAATGGTTCCGTATGTCTAGAAATAACGACTATCTTTATTTTCCCTAGGTCTAGAACCCCGCTAGGGCCCATTGCTGCCCAAGTTCCTTTGCCCATTTCGGCGGTTATTTGAAAACTGCCATCAGTTAGTGAATAAACTTTTCCACTAAGGACAAGAGGTGACCCGCTTTGACCGATGCTAGGCATGTCTACTTTACCGCCTAGAGATACGGTGATCTCATTTCCTACGCCAGTGGCGATCATCTCTGTCACCGTAAGTGGGTCGCATATGGCGAATACTGCAACGTCTTCTAGATTTGAGTTGATGACCGCAGCGAGAGCTGCGGTGGTGTCTTGTGTGCCTCCAGAAGCTGAATTGTCGGCATGATCAAGCAGGAGTATTGGGCTTTCGCTTAAACTTTTGATCTCATTAATAGTTTCCTCGATGGGCAGCGATTCAAAGACGAATTCATGTCGGTAATCCCAGGCAGATTCTAGTAACGCATCGCGCGCATCTCTAGCTTCTTGAACGTCGCCATCGGAAATGGTGACAGCGGACATTCCTGCTTCCGAAATATCAGCTAGGGGGAATCCGCCAAAGATCGATGCAGCTAGGAGGCCACCTTTTTCGTAATTTCTAGCAACATCAATAAGTGGCCCCATGGGAGCGTCACTATGCCCCATTCGGAGCGTTTGGGCGAGAAGCGGAATGTTGCCCCATGTCATGACAGGGTTAATTTCGCTATTTAACATTCGAATCATTAATCGTCCGGAGTGTTCACCGGTTTGGTACATGTCGATATGTGGGTAAGTCTTATAGCCGACCATGATGTCACAATTCTCGACCATGGCTTCAGTCAGGTTGGCGTGCAGATCGAGGCTTATCGCTATTGGTAAATCTGGGGCGATTGATCTGATTCTGCGGAGAAGTTCGCCTTCTCCATCTGTGAGAGAATCCGTCACCATCGCTCCATGTAGATCAAGGAAGCATACGTCGCAACCATTGGAGATTGCTTCGCAGATTGCGTCTGTCATCGTGTCATACGCTTCACTTTGAACTGGCCCACTTGGAGCGGCATTGCCCGCTATTGGGGTGATTAATTCCATGTCTGCTGATCGAGCGACATCTACAAACGCGCCGAAGCCAGTCCCGGTTCCATCAAAGCTTTTCAGCGCATCATTTCCACGAGGTACGTCTGTTCCGTTTGTTCCAAATCTCGAAAAAGGAGTCGGGACTGGAGAAAATGTATTTGTCTCATGCTGCATCATTGCGATCACGGCGCGCATTCCCGACGTAACTAACTTTGCCATTGTCCACTCATCAGCTCGTTACCCCCTGGTAGGTGCTATAGAAGAAACATAACTGCTTAAAGAAATGTTTGTCACTCGTAGTCTTCACCAGACTTAAATTTTGAAAAATTTTAGTGCTTCGAACTTCTCCGTTAGCTCGTGCATTCTCTCGATCGTAAACCTTTAAGTAGGCCTTTTAAGAGCAGGCCGAAGCGGCGATAGTAATCTTTTCTATGGCTGTTCAATATAAATGATGAGAGATCTGGACTTAACTTTCGTTCTTGTAAGGAGAAAGGTGATATCGGTCGGTACCGTCTAAGGGTGATGATGGAAACTTTTGATGCTGCGCAGCTTGCGACAGCTAAGTCCGGGACAGGGATTTTTTTCTCTGAACTAGTGAATGGCGGCCCGCAAAGTGGCTGCTATGGAACCTGTTCGCGTTTGGACCCTGGATACCTGTTGCTCGGACTTAACTTCTGATGGCTGAAACTGACGAAGTTCTTGAGAAACCTGAAATGAAGCGTTCCAAAAATGGCTTTGCTGACCTCGGTCTGAGGAAAGAACTATTAAAGAACTTGGTGACGCTTGGATACAGCGACCCGACTCCAGTGCAAGCCGAAGCGATTCCCTTTTTGCTAGCTGGCTCTGATTTGCTCGGTCAAGCGGCAACAGGTACGGGTAAGACAGCTGCTTTTGCTTTACCCATCTTGAATGGTATTGATTCAGGAGAACCTGTTAGGCTCGTCGCATTAATTTTGGTTCCGACTCGCGAATTAGCGATGCAGGTGACTAAGGCGATCGCTGAATACGGAGCTAAGCAGGATGTAAAAGTCGTAGCGGTTTACGGCGGTCAGCCGATCCAGCAGCAACTATCTGCTCTTCGCAAAGGTGTCCATGTAGTTGTCGCGACGCCTGGTCGTGCGATCGATCATTTGAAGCGTAAATCATTGAAACTGGAGACACTAAAAACAGTTGTACTTGATGAAGCAGATGAAATGCTCGACATGGGTTTCACTGAAGATATCGAAACTATTTTAGAGACAACGCCAGCAGATCGGCAGACGGTTCTTTTCTCTGCGACACTGCCACCGCGGATTAATTCAATAGCTAAGCGTTATCAGATTGATCCAGTAAGAGTGCAAATTGTTGCTAAAGGAAATAAGGAATCCAAAACGCTAGTTCGTCAAAGCGCTTACTTAGTCCAGAGGAAACATAAACCTGCCGCATTGGGCAGAATTCTCGATATTGAGGCACCGAAGGCCACGATAGTATTTTGTAAAACTCGAACTGATGTGGATGAACTAACCGCCACTATGAATACCCGCGGTTACAGAGCCGAAGCGTTGCACGGAGGTATGGACCAGAACCAACGTGACCGGGTAATGGGTCGACTCCGTGAAGGGACTGCAGAATTACTTGTGGCGACTGACGTTGCAGCCAGAGGCTTGGATGTTGATTCTCTAACCCATGTGGTCAATTTTGATGTGCCAGCGGCGCCCGAGAGCTATGTGCATCGAATTGGTCGTGTCGGGAGAGCTGGTCGTGAGGGTGTAGCCATAACGCTGGCAGAGCCTAAGAATAGAAGAGCGTTAGCCAATATCGAACATTTGACAAAACAGACTATTCAGATACAGAAGGTTCCGTCAGTTGACGATCTACGACGTCGCCAGACTGAGTTAACAGTTTTGTCCGTAAGCGAAGCATTGGCTTCTCCAGATTTAGAGGACTTCAACCCTGTTCTTCACGCCCTTTCGGGTGCTGGTAGCGATCGGAGTATTGCGTTAGCCGCTCTAAAACTCCTTCATCTTGCGAACAACGCTGATATCCAGGAAATAGAAATACCAGAAGTTTCAGATAAGGGTAATTCTGAACGAAGGGGTGGCAGTCGGGGCGGCAAAAACAAAGGACGCGAGCAGGGTAAAGATCGTGGTAGGAAAGGCCAAAAATATGATGGCGCTGTTGGATCGGTTTATATTGAGCTAGGAAAGCGCTCGGGTATTCGTCCTGGTGACTTGGTTGGCGCAATAGCGGGTGAAACGAATTTGACAGGTAGCCAGATCGGCCCGATACGAATATCAGACACGTTTGCAGTAGTCGGTGTGCCTGAGAAATCAGTTGATTCGGTTGTGAAGGCTATTAAGGCCACGACTATTAAAGGGAAAAAGGCGAAAGCTCGTCGCTATGTCGAGTGAAGTCGAGACGGTTGCTAGTAGCGAGCTTGTAATTAGCAACTTTTGATTACCGACTCGTGGCGCACCAATCTTTCGCCCATCAGATTAGCGTTCGCTATAGCAATTTCTTTGTATGCGAGAGACTGCGATAATCTTCACAGAAGTTTTTGTAGCTGTTCAAAGACGAAACAAGTAGGTATCGTGCTGCCAGAGATAAGGTATTGACGTGGTAGAAAATATTTCAGAACAACCAAAAATTGACTTTGAAACTCTTGTAAAACAGCGTAGGAGTATCCGCGGCTACAAGCCGGATGCTGTTTCTAGAGAAATTATCGATGAGATAATTGAAATCGCGAAGCGAGCGCCGTCCTCAATGAACACTCAACCTTGGCACTTCCATGTAATCACTGGTGATCCGCTGGAACAAATTCGAAAGGGAAACACAGAGCGAATGCTGGCTGGCGCATCGGTAGATCGAGAAATAAAAATGGGTCACGGATACGAAGGGATACATCGAGATCGACAAGTGGAGATAGCGATCCAGCTCTTCGCTGCTATGGAAATTGAAAGAGATGATAAAGAACGTCGACAAGACTGGGTCATGAGAGGTTTTCGTCAGTTTGATGCGCCAGTCTCCATCGTGGTCACTCTTGATAAAGCGCTGGAACACGACACGGTCGGTCACTTCGATCTAGGAGCGGCAACCTACGGTCTTGTGCTGGCTGCTTGGACTAAAGGATTGGGGTCAGTTATTAATGGTCAGGGAATCATGCAATCTTCAGTAGTTCGGGAATTTGCGAATATCCCAGAAGACGAAGTAATTATGACTTGCGTGGCTATGGGCTACCCGGATGAAAGCTTTGTGGCTAACGATGTTCAGTCTCTCAGAGCCTCAAACGAGAATGTCGTCTCGTACATAGGATTTGACGAATAGGTACAAAGTCGATTGGCACTCTGTTTGTGAGCTAAGCATCTTCGATTAATTGTCTAAGAGTTCCCATCGTGGCTACTGGGTCAGGTCCTACTGGAGTAATGTTGAGAACGTTTACACCCGCTTCTTTCCAAGCTCCGAGGCGCTCTTTGACATATGAAGCAGGCCCTACGAGATTTGCTCGTTGCAAGAAATCTCCAGGAACAGCTGCCGCTGCGGCATCTTTTTGACCATCTAAGTAAAGATCCTGAATTTCGATTGCTTCTTCTTCGTACCCATATTTCTGAGCGATTGTATTGTAAAAATTCTTGTCGCGAGCACCCATGCCGCCCCAGTAGAGAGCAGTGGTAGGGCGCTGTCGGTCTAAGACTCTGTCAGCGCCTTCGTTTACGTATTCTTCTCCGATGGCGACAGTTGCTGATGCTGCAATCGAAAGCTTTTCTAAGTCTTGATTTCTTAAGGCAGTTCCGGCTTTCAGATCATCGCCCCAAACTTTTTGGAATTCATCAGGAACAAAAAAGACTGGTAGCCAACCGTCGGCTGATTTAGCGGTTTCTTTTACGGATAGGGGCATTAAAGATGCCCACCAAATAGGAATTTCATTTCTTACAGGATGATTAATTAGTTTGAGTGGTTTGCCAAGACCGGTGCCCGTACCTTCGGGTAATGGGATTTGTACCGTTTTGCCGCTGTAAATAAGCGGTTCGCGTTTCAAAGCCATTCGTGTTACGTCTATGTACTCGCTAATTCTCTTCATGGGCTTTTCGTAAGGAACCCCATGAAATCCTTCGATTACTTGTGGGCCGCTGGCTCCTAGACCGAGAATAAACCTACCGTTGCTGACGTAATCGCATCCGGCGGCAGTCTGGGCTATTGCCGCTGCGGTCCTGGAGTAAACGTTTAAGATGCCAGTTCCTATTTCGATTTTTTTAGTCTTGGCAGCTAGGAAGCCGACTTGGCTAACCGCATCGATGCTGTAGGCCTCTGCTACCCAAACAATGTCTAGCCCTGCATTCTCATATTCAATTATTTTTTCTACGGATGAGTGAAAATCTCCGACGTAGTTAATGCTCATGCCTAGTTTCATGTGGAGAGCCTATATTCATGCTGGGGTATTTTGATGGATCAATTTGTAAGTCCGTAGCTGATAATTCGGCTTTTGGAATTGAGACAGTGAGATGCTAGTTTCAAAAAACTCGTCGATATCTGAAAAAAGAATGCAAAGGTTATTGATTGAAACGCTATGCCTCTGCCGGCTTCTCTAGATCACAAGGTAATGGGTTCGTGAATCCGCATGGTTTTGGATGGAGTCAGATTTGCTGGCGAGTTGGAGAAATCATAGATTAATATGTTCGGCTTCTGTGCCAATTAGTTGAACAGTGGTTAGCTAAACTTGTGAGTGTGGTTGAGCAAGTTTGCACTGCGCTTGAAAACGAATGGGAAACCCCGCCGAACCCGCTGATGCATCCACCATGTCAGTGTCCAAAATGTAAAGTGATGCCTGAGGCCAAAGAAGAAGGACCGGCTCGCCTGCGAATCAGTGGCAAAAGTCACCGTTCAGTGGTGCTCGAAGTTGAGTTGAGTTCAAATGGTCATGAGCTACTGGGGTAAACGGCGATAAAATTAGTGTGCAGGCACGTTGGCAACCAAAATTTCTCGCTTTGGATGGTGTAAGCACTAATGCACCTGCAGATTAGACACCGTTTGGTGTTTCTTGTTCCCTCTCCTGGCTAAGAGCACAACTTTGCCTGAAATATAGAGTATTGATTAGGCTATTTTAAGGTTTGTTTTTGTCGAACTATCAAAGTAAGAAGTGAATCTCAAGTTGTAAGTCTTAGAGATGATCGAAATGCTCAAATTTATTGTTTGTTCAATTAACCTGGCCAACATATGCGGTTTCTTCGCTAACGGAGCGGGCTAAAAGATAGGTTTTGGTATGTCTTTAATTGTCTTGGCCGCAGTGATATTTGCGATATCGCTCGGGTTGTCTCTGGGGGGAGCGAGAGCGGCGGTTGCTCTTTCGAGTAATAACCTGCAACGGCTTACTTCGATCTCCTCGGGATTATTATTGGTCTCAGCAATACTCGTGGTTTTACCCGAGGGATTCCACATGGTCGCTGCAGCAAGCAGTGGGTCAGATTCCTTTGCTTACCGGCCTTTGGTCATGGGTGCGGTGGTTCTAGCAGGTTTTCTGTTCATGCTAGTTTTGGAAGCACTTGGACTTGCACACGCTGTTCACGAAGAGCATCACGACCACTTAGCCGGGCACGGACACGGACACGTTCACCATCCCAAATCGGGACTTGTTATGTCCATTGGGCTTTCAGCGCATGCATTGGGTGATGGACTCGCTATTGGCGCCGCAGTGGCATCAGGCGAAGCCGCTATCTCAGTGCTTGTTGCCTTCGGAGTTATTGTCCATCGGATACCGGCAGCGTTAAGTCTGGGCATATTTTCGGCTCATGAGTCGGATGGTAGGAAAAGTTTGAATGGAAATCTCCTAGTATTTGCCGCAGCCACACCTGTTGCTCTGGTCGTTTCGTATTTTGTGCTTAACGGGCTTAGCGAAGCAACCGTTGGTTTAGTTCTTTTGTTTTCGGCTGGGACATTCATATACATAACAACGGTCGACACGCTTCCTGCTGTTCACAATCCCGAGACGGGACCAAAATCAGCACGCGCTGTGGTTATAAGTGCGGTTGTTTTTTCGAGTTTCTTACTAGGGATGCAGGGCCTAGGTGTTTTAGAACATGAGCACGGGCACATCGAGCATGAGGAGCATGAGGAGCATGAAGGCAACCCATAGGTTTAAGAGCTAATTTCTGTGTCGTCTGGTTTCGTTTCGATTTACTCGGAGAGGGTAAGTAAGTAAGTTAGGCTTTGCGAATGTCCGAAGAACCTGTCGTAGCGATCACTCGTAAAGCTTGGTTGGCGTTAGCGGCCGCTGGTTTAGCCATGTTTTTAGTGGGTGTGGATGGTTCTATTACCAACGTTGCTTTTCCGAGTTTTCGAAAAGATTTCGATGGAGTATCGAGCGCTCAGCTTTCATGGGTTCTAAATGCATATGTCCTTGTCTACGCTGCCCTGCTAGTGGTTAGCGGACGGTTGGCTGACCGCACGGGAAGGCTGCGGGTTCTATCGATAGGGTTAATCGTTTTTGTCGTAGCGTCTGTCGGCGTTGCGATTTCGCCTAGTGCTTTTTTTCTAGTAGTGATGAGAGGTTTTCAAGGGGTCGGAGCAGCGCTGATAACCCCAGCCTCGATGGGTCTAGTTATTGCTTCTTGGCCCTCTGAACGTCGTGCGACAGCGGTAACTCTTTGGGGAGCTTGCTTTGCATCCGCAAATGCTTTTGGGCCTGCTATTGGAGCAGGAATAATCGAGCTAACAAATTGGCGATGGGCTTTCATGATTAATTTGCCCATCGGCGTGATAGCGCTAGTCCTGAGTAAACGAGTATTCGTCGAAACGCCAAAAAACGTATCGGGCGCTAAACCAGATTTGCTGGGTGGAGGACTGATTTCTCTAGCGACAGGGTTGCTAGTGTTTGCAATCGTCCAAGGACGCGACTGGGGCTGGACTTCGGGCTGGATTCTGTTGCTAGTGCTTTCAGGACTGGCCTGTTTCGGTGGTTTCCTCTACTGCAACAAGAGACACCCTGACCCAATTCTCCCTCGAGTTTTGTTAGCTATCCCATCTTTTCGTCGTGCTTCATTAGCATTATTCACGTTTACTTTAGGCATGTATGCGTTGATGCTATCTTTAGTCCTATTTTTGACCGATGTATGGGAATATTCGATAGGAATCACTGGTTTATCTACTGCGCTTGCAGCCTTATGCGTAACGATTGCATCCATGGTTGCTGGTCCTCTCGCCGACCGTTACGGCCACAGACTAGTTGCAGGACCCGGAACATTTCTATGTGCTTTGGGGATGCTTTGGTGGATAACGATGTTAAATGAGCAGCCCAACTATTTAGTTGGGTATCTACCAGGAGCTGTAATGAGCGCTGCTGGAATGGGGCTAAGTTTGGGTGTACTAGCAGCAGCTGGAGTATCTGAAGTAGAGCCGGAGTTCTTTAGTCTGGCTGGCGGTGTTACGCAGACCGCTCGCCAATTCGGAGGAGCGCTCGGCCTAGCGGCTATCTTTGCAATTATAGGGGAACCCAGTGGACCAGCGGATGCGTATAGTGCTTACAAGTGGGGATTCGCCTTTATCATGGTCACTTCGATTGTTGCGTGTTTGTTAGCAAGTCAGGTCAAGCAATCTCAATCAGATTCTGTTTGATATCAGATCAATCGCTCTGCCTACGGTGGTCACCATCTGATCAATGTGGCTATCTGAAACTACAAACGGCGGCCCAAACAGTAGAGCATCGTCGAAGACGCCCGATCCGGCAGGGTACACCCATACGCCAGCATCAAACGATGCCGTTGATACCTGCTCTGCAAAGCCTGCAGACCGAGGAAAAGCCTGGCCAGAATCACGATCGGCTACAAGACCGATCCCATGCATGAGTCCCGCACCTCGGATGTCTGATACATGAGGGTGGTCTTGAAATTCGTCTAACAATTTTGCTCGCAGCCGTGCACCCATCTTGAAGGCCTGATCTACTAGTTTCTCTTCTTGCATGATTTGTAAAACTTTTTTAGAGACGGCGCAACCTAAATCATGACCGGCGAATGTGTAGAACATAAGCGCTAAGTCAGTTTCGGCGATTGGTGCCACTACATCGGGCCTGGTGTAAACCCCGCCCATGGGAACGTAGCCACCACCAAGTCCTTTCCCAG
>TARA_B110000438_G_scaffold166796_1_pt1 | contig 15377 bp, 12 predicted proteins | sample TARA_B110000438 | Tara Oceans TARA_B110000438 (sample SAMEA4398413) | marine metagenome | biome: Polar Biome; feature: [MES] marine water layer (ENVO:01000295) within the mesopelagic zone...; material: water (ENVO:00002006), including particulate matter (ENVO:01000060) such... | reverse complement strand
CAGTCGACAAAATAGGAGGATAGGAATGTTCGGCGCGAAATTTATTGGTGTGAATGACTAGTGTGTCGCCTTCCCAATGTGCAATAGAATCGCCCATCCACTTGGGAAACCCGTTCACTGGATGCTCACTATCAATGCGAATGATGCGGGCGTCATAAGGATACTCACCCAAAATCATCAGGTAGTTTCTAGTTTGCACGATCTGAGCATAAGGTGAGAGGCCGCGTTGGAACATCAATGAAAGTTGTGGACCGGCGATTAGACATCTCTCCGCAGCCCAGCCAAATTCAGGTCCGTCTAAATAGCGGCCAGAGGCGAGCAAGGTGGAGAAAAAATCTTGGCGCTTTGATTCTTCTCTAAGCGGAATTCTGCCGTTTTGAGGGTCAATAACCAATGAGGTGCGGTACTCTCCATTTATCCTAGCAATGCCAATCGGAAATTCGTCAAAATCATCATCTGCCTGATTAGTAACTCTTGAGCCAGCGGCAGGAGGGAGGCGGTCAGGGTTAAGCGGTGAGGCTCGTTCGGTAATTCCCTGTTCTGCTTGATTCACCAGAGCGTCTGCTTCTTCGGCGGTATAGGATTGCTTGTCGCCTAAACTCGCTGGGCGCTGCAAGGGTGTTTGATGCAGATTGTTCCAATTGCCCTGAAAATCCGGTCGACCGTCTGGTGTTCTAGGTATCTCTTGAGCGAATATCTTGCTGCAACATAATACGATGCTTAGCAAACATAGCAGAGAAGGTATTTTTTTAGTTAATTCAGATCTACCCATCATTCTCGACTGTTTGTTCTCATTTTTGTTGACTTGAGTTCAAGCGCTGGACGTTCTTTTAATTTTTTCAAGATACACTGAGCTGTCAAATCCGTAAACGGAAAATCGTGCTTCTACATTCTTCAGTTTCTCTATAGTCCAATAATCATCTCCAGGTAGTGGGAAATCCAAAACGCTGCGTTGTAGCGGTGTACTCCGGCCTATAATTGACTCAACTTTACCGTAGTAACTTTCTCGCGCAAACCCCTCGTTCCAATGGCAAACACCTCGTGCATCAGCACGTTTCCATGCCAGGTTGTGGACTCGACGAAGTTTGCCTGCTGCGAGTGGACGACCCCGATGCCACAAGTCATGACGGTAAAAAAGAATAGTACCAGGTTTAAACTTTACAACTTCTTCTCGCTTGTAGAGTTGCTGTCTCAGTTCGTAAATTTTAGGATCGTTTTGTTCAAACCAATTCTCAACAGTTGTTCGGTCATTAAAGAAGGGGTTACCGGCCTGACCTGGCATATTTACATAGGGTGGTTGATACACGGGGTCGTCTATTCCGCGACGCGGAACATACCCTGTTCCGCCACCAGTCTCATTAAAATCATCATAATAAATGACTGCAGCGACGGCATCCGGTGCATCCCACTGCGGGTGCAATAGTGAGTTGTTGCCGTAGTCCATGTGCATCCGCTGGTCAGTATTAGCTTGCGCCTCATGATTATCGTCAGTCACGCCAATTTTGGGCCATAGATCCGCTTGAATCAGCCGAATATCTTTTGTGCCGAGCAATTTTTGAGCCGCTATTATAAGAGACTCACTGAGTACCAGATCATCAAGGGGGTTGATAAAGGTTGGAAATTCGAACTTTCTTTCAGGACTTCCAAAATCCAGAAAATCGGTGCCTATTTGGTCTATTGTAAAATTGACATTTAGCCACGTCAGCACTGGGTCAATGACTTTTGCGGGTAACTGGCAAACAACGGCGCCTTCTTCTTTCCATGTTTGAATTTGTGAATTTGATAGCATGGCTAGGCCGATTCAAAAAAATAATTAGACGTCAGAGTAATGTTACTCTGATTTCTTTGATTCTTTGGTTTCTAAGTGAGTAAGAAATTAAGGACCAGCAGGAGCTGAACAGTAAAAATTCTCCGCTTCATCCGTGTTGCCTATGCCAGTGTAAGTTGCCACTTCAGGATAAACACAAAGTGGCCTACTGCGAGTCACTTCTCCATTCTGAATTTTTGATGCCCTCATTGAGTCTGGTGCTATACCGTTCTCCACCCAGTTCTCAATTGCAGACAACGCATCGAACCTATCTGGTCCTGGACCGCCCGCGCAGTGTCCCATACCAGGCACCATAAATAAGCGAAAGAAATTTTGCGTACTTTTTAGCGCAGTCTCGTAGTTGTTTGCGCGTATGTCGTCAGCAATCACGTCTACTACGCTTTCGAAATAATTTATCGACGCAACTGGAGAAATGTCAGGATCGCTCCAGCCGTGGTAAACAAGTAGTTTGGCGCCATTATCTCTTAAGGGGCGAAGGTCTGGATTGTCTGAATCAACAGCGGTTCCTACTTTTTGCAGCGCATAGTCCAAATCTGTATCGTAATCGAAGTTGCGAAAATCCCATTCGGGATCATCGAAGACAAACCAGCGAAAGAAGCCTTCGCCTCCTAGCCAGTGCAAAGAGGTAAAAGGTTCGACACCAGTTACCCAGCGACTCCAGCCACCCGGATCGGCTTCACCACCAGGGACTAACCCCGGATAGATTAGTTCGCCGGCAGAATTAGTTTTCCCTGACCAAATTTTTTCAACGGCTGTGACTTGTTGTGATGTCAGGCATGAGTTGTTGTTCACTCCAGCTGGACATTGAATTGATGCTGGTTCAAAGTTGCAGGCTAGAGGGTTTTGCAATATGCCGTCTTCAATTCCATCTAAGACATCACAGGCCGCATTCACAGCGTTGCCAAAGGCTTGCATTTTTGCAGGGGGAATCCATCCTTCTTGATTGTTATCTAGCATCGCTAGTGAATACCAAAGGTGGGCGCCAGTATAGAATCGTGTCCACTCGTTGGCAGGATCACCAGCGACGATACCATCGAAGTCCTCCGGGTAGCGTTGGGCTTCCATTAAGCCCATTTGTCCGCCTTTAGAGCAGCCAGTGTAGTAAGAATATGCAGGAGGATTGCTATAAAAGGCCTCAGTAATGGTCTTTGCGTTGACCGTTGTCACATGTAAACCACGATGACCGAAGTCTTCGATTAAATCTTGTCTGCCGGATGCCCACGAGGCATCAAATAAACCACCATTTGCGTTATGCCCGGTATCGGTGCTAGCAGTGGCATAACCCCGATTTAAAGCGCCGCGCATTGCTGCGTAGCTGATGACGCCTGCCATGCCGCCGTTACCAACACCATTGTATTTTCCATTCCAATTATCAAGTGGTAGCCACACTTCAAAATTTACAGCGGGTAAAGTGACTCCCACTATGCGGCAGAAAGCCGGTGTTCCCATGGTGTTATTTGTTCTAGGAGGGGTAAAGCCATTTGCTTCAACTACCTCTGCAGAGGAAAGCGTAGTGTCGGGTAGCGCGATATTAGTCAGTAAGGGGCAAGACTGTCTGAGGCTTAATGATTGTTGAGCCTGAGCGGTCGGAATCAGTAGGCCAAAAAGCAGTAGACCTGCAAGAGGCGACAATAAACCATGTGGAAGTTTCATAATATAATCCCTAAACTTGTTGATCGCTTCTTTTAGGTAATGGAACTAATACAGAAGTCGTTGCGAGATATTTTTGATAGGCTGGATCATCCCCCCATCGTTTTTGACCACCTTCTTCTAATAATCTTACACCGCTAATTTTGATTAACAGAAAAGTAACAAAAAATGGGGAAATAAGTGTGAGAAATTGCCAGCCAACTAAGGTTGGAAAGGCTATGACTGCAATACCTAGCCATAAAATAATTTCTCCAAAATAATTTGGATGACGGGAATAATTCCATAAGCCAGTTGTTATGAAATTTTCTGAATTTTCTGGATCTTTCCGAAAACGAGTTTTCTGCCGGTCTGCTATGACTTCGATAGAAAATCCGGTTGTCCACAATAATATGCCGAGAATAATCCATATTCCCAAGGGGCGCTGAGTCATTGAGGTAATCGCTGCCAGACCTGCTGCTGTAGTGATGAACACCCAGGCACCACCCAGAGTCCAGGTTAATAGATAACGCCAGAAGCGAGTTTTCATTTCTGTGAAGCGTCGATCTTGTCCGGCCTTCTTGACGCGAATAAATAGGAAGCTACCCAGTCGTGCAGCCCAAATAAAGATAAGCACACAGATAATTAACCCTCTCAGGTCTAAATTAGGATGCAGCACTGCCGCCACTGTAACGCTAGCGATATAGGATATCGATCCAGTTAAATCAAAGTAGTGTTCTGTTTGATAGATAAAGCCGGGAATGAAAACCAGCCAATGCAAGACAAAACCAATACTGGCACAGATAGCAAACAGAGGAACGCGAGGAACGTAGACGCTACCTTGACTTCCAGCGACCGCAAGGCCGCCGCTGATAAAAAGTACTACAACAATGGCTATTATTGATTTCAGCAATGATTTATACCTTTAATTGTCTTTTAGTAATTCATTGGTAAGTCAAAAACTCACCGATTTTAGAAATCTACTCTTGCCAGGGCTATACCGCTTTCGCCGGCGACTGCATAAAGTAAATAGACCAAACCGTCTTCAACATACAGAGCAGGATCACGAAGCTGATTTACTTGTCCATACGCTGTGCTTCGCACTGACGGTTCAATTGGTGCGTTTGAGCCTTCCCATTCGAACTCTGGTTTTAATAGCACTACTTCAGTAGATTCTTCCCAGTCCATCCAGTCTGAAGTCAGTTCTATAGTGCTTAACATAATGCTTTCTGGTGCGTCTCCAACACGAGTCCAGAACACATAAAGATAATCTCCTCTGACGATGACTGCCGAATGGCGCATATTGGATACAAATAAGAGGGGTCCTTCCTCGAAATTAGTAAAGCCATCTTCAGATCGATAGAACTGACCAGGCATGGCGAGTGCGTAGGTTATACCGTCATGCTCAAAAGCCCTCATGTAAGTTCGGCCAAGATTTTCTTCACGGGCAAAAAAATCGATACCATCTTTTGATGTAGCGACCCGAGAATGTTGGAAAGCTGGTCCTTCTAGCCCATGGTAGTACATGATGATTACTTGATTTTCATCATCTACATGGACATCTGGTGATGCAATATGGGGGAGGGTAAATTCAAGGGCTAGATCGTGCGAAACAGGAGAGCCTAATCCGGAAACTCCGCTTCGGGCAGCTGTAAGTTCAGCTAGTAGTTCGTCAGAAATTGGAGGTGGTGTAGGCGCAAAGTAAGAGTGTTCGATTTTGAGGCTACCAGGCGAATGAATTTGCCAAGGACCAGTGAGTTCATCAGCATAGGCTAGCCGAATATAGAGACCTTTGTGGTCGGCGAAGTAGAGATAGTATTTCCCAAGAGGGTTTTCGACCCACTCAGGCACCCGAATTAGGGATGGCCCCTGTATATTAACACCCGTACTTGGATGAATATCTGGCCCAATAATGGGCTTATCAGCGAGGCGTGTGATTTTTACTGAGCTTAAGTCCGGTTGCTGGCCATGAGTCAAATTTGCAGCACACATACCTATGAGTAAAAGGCTGAATAGTTTTTGTATCTGGAATAACTTGCCAAACATAATGGTTCTCTATTTCTCGTTGTTATGGGGTTAAGAGTAAGAGGGGAGGCCGCAAATGTCTATATGTGCTGTGCCAGCATTAGTGGAATCTTTTCTAGATTTATTATTGATCAGCTCGTATTACTGATCAGTTAAGCCGCCACTCATTTTTTTTCTAGCGACTGGAAGATCTACGAAGTCTGCTTTGCGTTTCTCGCCAGCCGCTGTAATAGCTTCTTTTATTTCACTTTGCTGCAACATGCTGGCGTTCCAAATGCCAATATAATCTAAAGTGTCAGCGGTACTGTGATCACGTGCGTAGTTGATTATGCGTTTACTTCCATAGACTGCGAGTGGTGCTTTGCTAGCTATTGCTGCCGCGATTTTCATGACTTCTTGGAGCATCGTCGCATGGTCAGAATACACTTCATTTACGATGCCTAGGGACTTAGCTTCTGCTGCTTCCATTCTTCGCCCTGTATAGGCCAATTCCTTTACGATTCCTTCAGGCAATAGCTTGGTAATGCGCGGAAACGTTCCTACATCAGCCGTCATACCAATATTGATTTCGAAGATGGTAAGGAATCCGTCACTGGTCATGTAGCGCATATCACAAGAAGTTATTAGGTCAACACCGCCTCCGATGGCACCACCTTGAATTGCCGCTAGCACCGGGACCTTGCATTCATCTATGCACGAAAAAGTCCGCTGTAAATATTTAACGGTGTCATAGAATTTTGCACCCTGCTGTCGGTTAAGTTTTTCTATCGTTTCAGCATCTGTCCCTTGCTCTTTTGAACTGCCTAAAATTGAGGTATCTATTCCAGATGTAAAATGAGGACCGGTTGAAGAAATCACAATGACGCGTGCCAGGGACCCGGCCTCGATCTGTTTTACAATTCTAGGAAGATCATCCCAAAATTCTGGAATCATGCTGTTTCGCTTTTCCGGGCGGTTTAGAATTATATGAGCAATATTATTTTCTATGTTTACTTCAAAACAGCTGGACTGCACTTCTGTCTCCTTACCTAAGAAAAGGGAATTAATTGCGCCTACAATGAAAGTGTACAGCTTCTCGGCCACTTGTAACATTTTCAACGACAGCTCCCCAAGTAATTGCCCCTGAGCTAGCCATGCGCCTGCGGCGATCTTCCATATAGCTTGAAAACCTCACGAGACTTGGGCCTTGTAACACCGCTTCAATATCCATTAAAACGATTTGATAATATTTTGCTATAAAATCTTTAGTGAATTGCGCTCTTCTTTTATAGGCATTCAAGGCTTCTTCGATCCGCGAATCATCCTCTAGTTCTGAGCGATTCCAGGCATTGCACATGGCTCGAACGTTCGCCATTTCGCTGTTGTTGATGAAGCTACGAGCGTTTGAGATTATGATAAGAATATCTTCCAGTTGGGCGTCTGAAGCTGCAAGCCTTGTTTTAGTTATTTCGGGATCGTTGCTAATCTCTTGCATTAATTTATTAACTACGGCGCGATCAATTTCTTCTATCGCGATAGTAGGTGCAAGCACATTGAGTTCTCGAGGTTGTTCCCGTTCGCTTTCTGATGTGTTCAGGTTGCGAATCTCTTGCAGGCGCTGATCAGGATCAAGAGCGCCATCTACTAATGATTGTAGTTCTTGTTGCGCGAAAGAGTGGACACTAAAGCTTAGCAAGCATACTACTAAGCTTAAGAGCTTCGCTAATGTGACGTTGAACTTATGGTTATTAATTTCGACGAATCTCTGTGGCTTCTAATTGAGGATAATCGATACCCAACTGTTCAAGATAAGTATCATAACGGGATGGGTCATAATATAAATCTTGTAACAAAGGTCGAAATTCCGCCATTATATCTTCGTTCTTTTCAATCGCAGGTGGATCTTCAGGACCGATAAAAGGTTGATATTCTTCATCAGCAGTTTGTACATCGTCAAAATAAGAATGGGCTTCATCGACAAGGGTATCTGATTGCACTAAATCGAGCATCGTAGTCGCGATTACTTTGGCGCCGGCCACTGCTCCTTTGTGGGCGATTGGCGTTGCCATTGCCATGGCACTTGACCAATGGTGTCCTTGAAGTCCACTCACGTTAGATGGGTAGCGCAAGGTGACAGTTGGCACATTCCATGCCACATCACCGATATCATCGGAACCTCCAGATATCGGTTCTTCCAAATCTGGGGTAATTCCGGAAAGTTCTGTTGCTAGTCCTTGTGGATCCTCTGATCCCATCAGTGTTTGTAGTGCTTTCGCGAATTGCTGATCATCTTCTGACCATTGTGGCAAACCTACATTCTGGATATTTTGATCCATCGCCAACGCGATTGGACGATTAAAATGTCTTGGGTAGGCGGCACCTACTATACGCCGTGTTACTGAAGTGTCTGACATAAGCGCGGCACCTTCGGCGATCTGTTGTAGTGTTGCAAAATTTTGGAGAATTCCGTCAGCTGTGACTTCTCGAATAAAATACCAGACGCTGGCGGAAGAAGGCACTACGTTGGGCTGGTCTCCACCATTGCTAATCACATAATGGGAACGTTGCAAGGGATGTAAATGCTCGCGACGAAAATTCCAGGCGATATTCATTAATTCGACGGCGTCTAAAGCACTGCGCCCTTCCCAAGGGTCGCCTGCGCCATGTGCTGCTTCGCCATCAAATAAATACTCAACTGAAACGAGCCCCGTTCCTCGAGCGCGGCCCCAGCTTACTCCTAAATTTCTGCCAACATGAGTAAAGAGTACGGCATCAACATCCTCGAAGAGACCATCGCGAGCGTACCAGGCTTTCGTCCCGAGAAGTTCTTCTGCAATCCCGGGCCACAATACAATTGTTCCAGGTAGATTTTCCCGTTCCATTATTTCTTTAACAGCTAATGCGGCAACAATATTCACCGCTTGACCAGAGTTATGCCCTTCGCCATGTCCTGGTGCACCTTCAATCATGGGTTGGCGGTAGGCCACACCTGGCATTTGCGAGGCGCGTGGGATGCCGTCAACGTCAGACCCTAAAGCGATTACGGGTTCGCCGCTACCCCAGCTGGCCCACCAGGCGGAGGGAATGCCTGCGATTCCAAGTTCTACATCGAAACCATTATCCTGAAGCAGCTCTGTAAGATAGCGCTGGGTTTCGAATTCTTGAAAACCTAATTCTGAAAATGAAAACAGACTATCGATTATTTCTTGCGTAAGTTTCTGCATTGAATCTACGGACGCGATGGCTTCCGCTTTAAGACCATCGAATCCAGAATTCTGAGCCTGGAGCGGTCCTATGCTTATAGGTAATAGAATTAGCAGGATAGCAAGAGATTTTTGAATATTCATGGGCCCCTCTTAATGTTGACTAACATCGATCAAAGTCTGTTAAGGGAACTAGAGTACGCTGTTTTGCGGGTCTGTTCCAGGCAGCATAAAAACTCTTTAAGGTTGAAGTTCGGTAAAGGTGGCTGAACTAAATATGAAATAGTTAAGAGATTAAAACAGAGGCCGCTCTACTATTTAAGCAAAACTATTCGGGAGAGTTCAATGGACGCTTTGTTCACAAATGTCAATTGGTTGGCTGTGGGAAGCAGTACTATTGCCTGTTTTATGTTAAATGCGCTTTGGTACTCGCGAAAAATGTTTGGCGTTAAGTGGGCCCAAGGTGTTGGTATCGATATTGATGTAAATGTCGGTCAGTCAGTACCCGCCTTAGTTACTCAGTTTTTAGGTACTTTGTTGTTTGCCTGGGTGGTAGCTTTGGCAGTAGCAAACAATTCTCTCGCTTCGGTAGTTTTAATTAGTATTACATTTTTCTTTTTACTGGTGGCTGCGAATCTATTAGCTGAACACACAGTTTATGCGTCTGTAGTTGAAGGAGCATTTGTATTAACAATGGCGGTCATAATGGTCGCCTTTAATTTTTTCTTGTAAAACTAAATAGCTGCTGAAGGCCGGCAATAGCTAACCCTTTTAGCATCAAAAAAAGCAGATGTTATTCAAGGTGTGATTTTTTGATGACCAGACAAATCGGAATGTTGCGCTATTGCTTTAAATAGATTGTGCTTGCAAGAATTAGCACTGATTTCTATTGTTTTAATATATCGGTGAGGCAGTTTTGCAGTTCTGGATGTTGTAACTCTATTCCTAGTTCCTTGATTCTCAATGACGATACGCTTGAACTTGGTAGCAAAGCTGCATCAGCCATTTCCCCAAACATCAATCGAACGATCGCACTTGGAATTCTTGGAAGCTTAAGTCGGTTTATTGATTTTTTTAAGCAGTGAGCGAATTCACGATTTGTAACTATGTGCCCTGAGACTAAATTAATGGGACCTGATACACCATTTTCCCTCAATAACGCCAACATTATTTGAACAGCATCACTTAAGCTAATCCAGCTCATCGTTTGTTTCCCAGATCCTATTACTCCTACTGTTGCTGCACGAAATGGTAAAATAAGATTTTTTAGTACGCCACCAGTGGGGCTTAAAACAAGTCCAAATCGTAGAAAAGTAGTTCGAATGCCGGCTTCTTGAGCAGGCATTGTTGCGCTCTCCCATGACTGCGCCAGAATAGACAGGAAATCATTCCCCGCGGGGCTGCTCTCATCGAAGGTTTTTTCTTCATTCGTGCCGTAATAACCGATTGCAGAGGCTGAGAGTAAAATCTTTGGAGGCACAGGAAGTTTAGCTAATGCCCTACAAACCAGTGAAGTGGTTTGAACCCGGCTGTCAACGATTAGCCTCTTAGTTTTAGTGGACCATCTTTCTTCAGAAATATTTTTTCCTGCCAGATTTATGACTGCATGCAATGGAATGGATGGATCAAGAAAGATGAAGCCTGTGTTTTCTAAATAATAAAAAGGTTCTTCTCTTACATTTCTTTGCAGATTAAAAACGGTATATCCGAGGCCTTTGAGAGCTGTTGAAATTGCTCTCCCTAACATACCTGAGGCACCAGTAATCAGGATGTTCTTTTTTTGGTCCACTTTGAGAAGCCTTAATTTTAGATTGAAGGAATAAGCCTACTCTTGGGAGAGGCGGGCATGAGCCCGTAGCTTAAAAAGACTAAGGTAATAACCTATAAGTACGGCAAGTCGCTTTAATTAGTTCACAAAATATTTTTATTTATTATTTTATAAATTAATGTGATCTAGATGTGACGTCAACGCCGTAACTATCAAAGCTATTGTTACTAATTATTACTTTTAGAGGTTACTAATGTTGTACATTAAAAAATATGCTTTTGCATTTCTTGCAGTCTTCCCCTTAGCGTTCACAAGTATTTCGGTCAAAGCACAGGATATCGTAGATACTGCGATAGCCGCTGGCCAATTCAACACCTTGGTCGCTGCTGTGCAGGCCGCAGATCTTGTCGATACTTTGAAGGGAGACGGTCCATTTACAGTTTTTGCGCCGACTGATGATGCGTTCGCCGCTTTACCTATGGGAACTGTAGAAGATTTACTGAAACCTGAGAACAAAGCACAGCTAGTCGCCGTGCTCACCTATCACGTCGTTCCAGGCAAGATTATGTCCTCGGATATAGCTGGTAAAACTATGGACGTGGCCACTGTCCAGGGCGGAGAACTATCCGTTGACGCCACTGACGGCGTAAAGGTAGATAACGCTACTGTCGTTGCTGCCGATATTGAAACTTCCAATGGCGTTATTCACGTTATTGACCAAGTCGTACTACCTAACTAGATTTCTTTTGATAGACTCTTTTCAGGCTGGCAAACGTCAGCCTTTTTTTTATTCCAATTTTGCATGTCCATACAAATCATATTCATCAGAGCTTGAAATTGTTACTTCAAGAATCTCGCCTATGTTTAAGCTACTTGGGGAATCGAAATAGACCAGCCCGTCAATTTCTGGAGCATCTGCAGTCGATCGTCCGATGTACCCATCTGCCACTTCTTTGTCAATAATCACATTGATCGTGCTTCCTATCTTTTTTGCTAATTGTTCTGATGATATTTGTTGCTGAGTTTCCATAAATCGTTGCCAGCGCTCTTCTTTCAGTTGTTCTGGAACTTGGTTAGGCAAGTCGTTAGCTTTGGCCCCATTTACGGCGGAATACTGAAAGCAGCCAACTCGGTCAAGGCGCGCTTCTTGCAGGAATTCGAGTAAGACTTCAAAATCTTGGTCGGTCTCTCCTGGGAACCCTACTATGAATGTACTGCGAATCGTCAAGTCAGGCGCAGTAACTCGCCAACCTTCAATTCGTTGCAGAGACTTTTCAGTTGTGGCTGGTCGGCGCATGGCTTTGAGTATATTAAGACTGGCATGTTGAAATGGAATATCTAAATAGGGCAGGATTTTTTTTTCTGCCATCAAAGGAATAATTTTATCGACGTGAGGATAAGGGTAGACATAATGGAGACGAACCCACACGCCTAGGTCAGCTAATGCTTCACACAATCCTTGCATACTTGCCTTAACGGGTCTGCCTTGCCAAAAGCCAGTTTGGTATTTTGTGTCGACACCATAGGCACTGGTGTCCTGGGAAATAACTAGGAGTTCTTTTACACCAGACTTTACTAAGCGTTCGGCTTCATCTAACACGTCCCCGACGGGCCTACTAACTAAATCCCCTCGCATAGAGGGGATAATGCAAAAACTACAACGATGATTGCAGCCTTCTGAAATTTTAAGATAGGCATAGTGTCTGGGTGTGAGTTTAATACCTTGTGGCGGCATTAGGTCAGTAAACGGATTGCTTTGAATCGCTGGGGGAGGCAGGTTTCTATGAACGTGAGACACTACTTCCTCGTAGGCTTGTGGGCCTGTGACACCTAAGACTTTGGGATGACTTTTGGTAATTAGTTCTGCCTGTTTTCCGAGGCAACCAGTCACTATTACTTTGCCGTTTTCATCAATAGCCTCACCTATCGCTTGTAAAGATTCTTCTTTGGCGCTATCAATAAAGCCACAGGTATTTACTACAACAATATCAGCATCGTCATAATTGGGAACTATCGAATAACCATCTATGCGCAGTTGGGTGAGTATTCGTTCAGAATCCACCAGCGCCTTTGGGCATCCTAGCGAAATAAAACCAACTTTATTTTTCTCAGGCATTGATAAACCAAGTCAGATAGCTAAAAAAGCGGAAACTCAAGTAAAGAGTAAAACTACACTTTTGAGTTTGGGCCGTGATTATAGCGGGGATTAGTTATAAAAGTGCAGACTTTAATGCTCAGTCCTTGCTCAATTAAGTTAAAGGCATCTATTAACTAAGGTGAGACCAAGAGTCAGACCGCATTAAACTTTTCTCACTACAAAAATTTATGCAGTGTGAGCCATGATTGATGATTAGTTAACCTCAACAAGTACAGTGCCTATACCAGCAGACTTATTTTGGCCTATAAGTGATTTGGATCAGTTTTACAGAATATGTCAGCCGTTGATACTTGCTCTTTCTTGTTCAACCAGAACTCGTCTAAGAATTTTTCCTGATGCTGACTTTGGTATTTCGTCAACAAATTCTAGCTTTCTGATTTTTTTATGAGGTGCTACTTCATTGGCAACCCATTTCATGATTTCTTCTGCGGAAATATCGCCCTTGAGTACGACGAAGGCTTTGGGAATTTCTCCCGCCTCTTCGTCAGGACTTGGTATTACTGCAGCATCAGCTATAGCGTCATGACTAACTAATAAGGCTTCTAGTTCGGCAGGGGCAACTTGATAGGCTTTGTATTTAATAAGTTCCTTAAGACGATCCACAATATAAAAATAACCATCTTCATCGGCATAGCCGATATCGCCTGAATGAAACCAGCCATCTTCGTCGATGCAATGCTTGGTTGCATCGTCATTGTTCAGGTAGCCCGTCATGACGTGCATACCCTTGATTAAGACTTCTCCGCGTTCATTGATACCTAGGTCAGCGCCAGTTTCAGTATCGATCACTTTCGAGTAAGTATTGGGAATAACTCGACCAACTGCGCCAGTTTTTTCCGCTGGCACAGGAACTGAATTGACATGACAAGCACCTGAAACCTCTGTAAGCCCATAGCCTTGATAGATCTGGCAGCCTAAGCGCTCCGCGCAGGCTTCTTCTATTTCAGCGCCTAGAGGAGCGGCGCCGGAACTGATCAATCGAATGCTGGATGTATCATATTTATCAACTAAAGGGTGTTTGGCTAGAGCCAATACTAATGGAGGAACCAAACTCAGAGTACTAATTTTGTAATCTTCCACGATCTGAAGAAATTGTTCGAGATCGAAGCGTGGCATAGTCACTAGAGTTACACCCCGATATATTGCGAGATTAAGAATTAACACCATGCCATAAATGTGAAAGAAGGGAAGAACGCCAACCATTAAGTCTTCGTCTAATAAAGGGTTAATTGATTCTGAAAGCACCATATTAGAAGAGAGGTTTTCATGAGTCAGCATCACACCTTTGGATAATCCCGTGGTGCCGCTGGAATAAGGAAGTGCAACTAAATCATTTTTTGGATCAATGGAGACCTTTGGTGGAATGCCAGGGTTGTTAAGTAGCTCAGAAAAGGGTGTCGCATTTTCTGCTTCGCCGATTACAAAGATTTCTTCAACGTTACATTCCTGTGCCGCAGGCAGCGCCCGATCCATAAATGCGGGTATGGTGATTAGAATTTTCGCGCCAGAGTCATTAAATTGATGAATCAGGTCATTGGTGGAGTAAAGTGAATTTATTGTAGTATTTATTCCACCAACTGCAGCGACTCCAAGAAATATTGTTGCGTATTCTGGAATATTCGGGCAGAAGACAGCGCAAACATCGCCTTTTTTAAAACCACGCTGATCAAGGCCTGCAGCTAGATGATGTATTTGTGTTCTGAGTTGGGTATAGGTAAGAGTACGCCTGGTTGGACCATCAATTAATGCAGCTTTATCACCTAACTCATCTACTTTTGCGAGAACAATACTAGTCAGGTCAGAATTAGGTACTTGGATTTCAGGTTTATCATTTTTAAATATCATTGCAACCCCTTAATGCAATCGGTAAGCGTTCTGTTGTGATGAAGCGAACTCTAAGACAGATTTTATTAAAGCTCAATGCCTAGATTGAGCAAAAAGACAATACACAGATTATCAAAATGGTAGCTTGTTAATTTGTATATATGCTGAGAAGTTATATCAGGAGTATTACATTTCATTAAATACACGATGAAATTCAAGTTTATCTAATGTGGTAACAAATAGCATGACGATTCAAGCTGACTCTTGCTTGGGCGATGGAGCGGATTCTGATTTTGGGTCGCCTGCAATACGTGATTGATACATGATGCGAGGTTCTGTCATGTCCCAAGGCCGCGCTTGATGAAGGAGGCTACGATTATCCCAAACTGCCACATCACCTACCTGCCACTTGTGTTGGTAGATGCGAGGGGGTTGACAGGCAAATTCGAGTAATTCTGCAAGAAATGCTTCTGATTTATTCTCTTTCATGCCGGGAACACCATAAGCATGACGACCCAAGGTTAATATTTTGCGCTGAGTTTCGGGGTGCGAGTAAACTAGAGGTCGCAGCGGTGGGTCCTGATCAAAAAAACCATAACCATTGTAATCACTTCTATTAGAATGACTATGACCTAATTTCGATTGGCTATAGTACAGAGAATGGTAAGCGGCCAGTTTTGAGATGTTGCGTTTTGTATCGAAGTCTAGAGCATCATAAGCAGAGCGCATGTCGGCCCAACTTGTCTCGCCGCCGCTGGAACGTAGAACTTTGGCAGAAAATACCGCTCCTTTGGATAAGACTGGGAGATAGCTGCTGTCAGCATGCCAGCTCATATTTCCCTGAAGTATTTTCAACACATCATCGTTCTCGGTGTCGCTGCGGATACTTCCATCTTTGTTAATATTGCTAACAGATTTGATATCAAATTCTAATTCACCAAAGCGTTTTGCAAATTGGATCTGATC
>TARA_B110000438_G_scaffold277196_1_pt1 | contig 15381 bp, 16 predicted proteins | sample TARA_B110000438 | Tara Oceans TARA_B110000438 (sample SAMEA4398413) | marine metagenome | biome: Polar Biome; feature: [MES] marine water layer (ENVO:01000295) within the mesopelagic zone...; material: water (ENVO:00002006), including particulate matter (ENVO:01000060) such... | reverse complement strand
TTTTACCTGTAACAGAAGTGTCTTGTCATTGTGACATACCATGTGGAATTTACGATCCACACGATGCTCTTCAAGCAGCACAAACAGTAATAAGGATGACAGAATTAATTGAAGGACTGGATTATTCCGGAGGTCCTTCTGCATCTCTAGGAAACTCTATGGCTCGTTTCGTAAATGCGAAAGAAGAACATGCAAAAAAAGCTAAAGATGACATTTTAGTTATTTGGACAGATTACTTTAAACCTGAACATTTGGAAAAATATCCTGATCTACACGAAAAAGTTTGGAATGCATGTAAACTCGGTTCATATGTTAAAGTAAACGTAGATTTAGAAAAAGCAAAAGAATTTAAAGCTACGTTAGAAGAAATTGGAGAAATTTTTTGGGAAACTAAAAAATAATTCTAGTTTATGTTTTATAGATGAGTTTTTTTATAACTCATCTATAAAAATCTTAATAAAATAGATACAGATAAAAATAATAAAACTATACCAAGTAGTCTTCTAAGTTGGTCTTGATTTGCAATTCTTACAAATTTAGATCCAAAATACATTCCTATCATAGTAGGAATAACCACACAAACAAATAACATATAATCAAATTTCGCAGAAAAAGAATGACCCAAATAAGCTGATATTCCTACTAAAACAGATAGAAAAAGATTAATTCCTCCTGCAGTTTTAATATTCATTTTTAAGAAATAAACAAAAGCAGGAACTCTAAGAACTCCTAATGCTAAACCTACTATACCTCCAAAATAAGAAATTATTATACTCACAAAAAATTCCTTAGCTCTACTTTTACTATCATCTGTATTTTCTTTGATTTCGAATTTATAAAAAATCATAACTAAACCTGAAATTATTAGACAGAAAGTAATAATTATTATAAGAAAAAATTCAGGTATTCTAACTGCAAAATATCCACCTAAAAAAGCAGCTATCATTGATGGAAAAGCTATATTTAAAGAAGATTTTATAGGCACTCTTTTTTGCTTGATAGCTGGAATTAAACCTGAAAATGATCCGAATATGACTGCTAAAAGATTAGTTGAAGCAGCAACAATAGGTTCAACTCCTAAGAATATTATCAGAGGAAGTCTTACTGCTCCTAAGGCAATTCCTAATAAACCTCCAAAAAAACCTATTAGTAAGCAAATAACCAACAAAATAAGGTATATATAAATTGAGAGTTCCATAAATATTAACTTACTAATTTAGGAACTACTGCTAACAAAACACCTGCAACTGTAGCTGTACCAATAACTCCTGCTACATTCGGTCCCATTGCATGCATTAGTAAAAAATTATTAGGATCTTCTTTGGCTGCTTCATTTTGTACTACTCTTGCTGCCATCGGAACAGCAGATACACCTGCAGCACCAATCATAGGATTTATAGGTTTCTCAAGAAATACATTCATTAGTTTTGCTAAAAGAATTCCAGAAATTGTAGCAAATATAAAAGATAATAACCCCAAAATAAAAATAAAAATCGTCTCGATCTTTAAAAAGACATTAGCAGGCATTGTTGCACCAACTGATAATCCTAAAAGAATTATAACAATATTCATCAATTCATTTTGAGCAGTTTTTGCTAGTCTATCTACTACACCTGATTCACGCAATAAATTACCAAACATCATAACTGATATTAGGGGAGAAGCAGCTGGAACTAAAATACTAATAATTATTATTGTAATAATAGGAAAAATTATTTTAGTTCTTTTAGAAATCTTTTTTTCAGAATAATCCATTCTTATTCTTCTCTCACGTTGTGAAGTAAAAAATCTTATAATTGGGGGTTGAATTATAGGAACTAATGCCATGTAAGAATATGCAGCAACAGCAGTAGCACCAACAATATCACTCATCTCATATGTAGAAATGCTCTGACCTATTTCTCTCATTCGTGTAGATATAAAAATTGTAGTTGGGCCATCAGCTCCACCTATTATTCCAATTGACGAGGCTTCTAATAATCCAAAATCAAAAAAAGGAGTCATACTTATAAGTAAAGCACCTAATAAAGCTGCAAATACTCCAACTTGAGCTGCAGCTCCTAAAAGAAGAGTTTTAGGATTAGATAGAACTGGTTCAAAATCAGTTAATGCACCCATACCCAGAAAAATTAATAGTGGTAGTACATCATTTGCCATACCTATATTTTGGAAAATTCTTAGGAATCCATCAGGCTCTCCATTACCACCAATTCTTACAAGCTCACCCATGGGTAAATTAGCTAATAAAATTCCTGTAGAAATAGGAACTAAAAGTAAAGGCTCTTTCTTTTTATAAATACCAAAGTAATACAATAAGCCCGCTATGATCCACATTACCACCATACCTGGATTACTTAAAAGATCCTTAAACCCTTCAAATAGTGGCTCTATATATTCAATCATAAAATTACTTTCATTAGATCTATTTTTCTATATAAATCATTAGTTGATCATATTGCACACTATCATCAACTTTAATATGTATGTCTACAACCTTACCTGTTATATCTGAAGAAATAGTATTTTCCATCTTCATTGACTCAATAATAAGCAATGGTGTCCCTACAGAAACTGATTCTCCGATATTCACCAAAACTTTTAGTACCTTACCTGGCATTAAGGCTTTTACTTGACCTGATAGATTTTTTTCAGATTGTTTTTCAGGAATAGGGTTTTTATTGCTATTACTTAAATTAGATGAGTTTATTTGTTCAATATTTTTCTGAATAGAAATTTCTTTGTCATTATCATAATTTTTGACTTCAATAATTTCACCATTAACATCTACTTTGAAATATTCTTCATTTTCACTAATAATTTCCACTACAAAGTTTTCATTATTAATTTGAAAATTATACTTTTTTGACAAATTTATGCCTTTCTATTTTTTCTTGAAAGAATCCTAGATCTATTAACCATAACCCAGGAAGAATCAATAGTAGATTCTATTTGAATATTTTTAGTAATTTTAGATTTGGTTTTTTTATATATAGCTACTGCTACAGCCGCAGCTATATCATTTAAACTATTTTTATTATTTTGGTTTTCATTATTAGAAATAATATTTGGTCTATCAATATCATTATGGTTATCAAAGAGTGTTATAACTTTAATTAAAATCATTAGTAGAATCAAAACTATGAATACTACTAAAACTCCTATACCCGACAAATAAAGACCATCAATTAAAACATTATTCAAAAATTATTCCTTAAAAACATTAAATACTTCATTATTGGCTATGGATATTATACTATTATTTTCAGAAATTTGAACTGAAATCAACCCTCCATTTACATTGAGATTATAAAAACAATAATCATTTAAACTTATTAAATCAAAATCTTTAACCATTTCATTAAATAATTTATTTGAATCTTTACTAGACACTCCTTTAAACTTTATTTTTGAACCAGGTTTTAATTGAGAAAATTTTGATAATTCTAATTTAGGAATTGAGCCAATTTTCTTATATCCACCAGTAGTTTGAGAATCATTTAATAATATTATAGGTAGTCCATTTGGGGGCAACTGTAATGTTCCTATAGAAACTTCAGAAGATATTTCATTTTGATCTGAAAAAAAATTACTTTTTTCTCCTATGAGCTTAATTCCTTGACGGCTAAATTGATTAGAAGTATAGTAATCTGTGTTTTCAAATATTTTAATAAATTTTGGATGTAATTCAAGTATATCTTCATCATAATTAATATATATTATTCCTTTATTGTCTAAGTATTTTTTAAAAAAAATATCATCAGTAAATCTTTCTTTTATAACTTTAGGTTTATTAAAAAGATATGTATGATCTGTAACAATTTTCAAATCATTAGTTATATCAGATGGTTGATGATAAGAATATGAACCTAAAATTTTTTCTAATTTAAATCCTCCGGAAACACTTAAATAAAATATATTTCCATTATTATTTGGAGGGATAAATAAAGTATCATTCTTTTTTAAATTGACTGAAGAGTTGATCTTAATTTTTCTTTTTTCATTAACAATAAAAAAACCTTCAGGACCTGTTATTGAAGCTGTGATTTCTTTTAAAAATACTCCTTTAAATCCTCCAGAAATAATTTCAATTGATGCTTCATTTTTATTGTTTTTACAAAGTAAATTAGAAAGCATAAAAGAAAATTTATCTAAACAACCAGAATTAGAAATACCATATTTTTTTTTCCCAAATCTACCAAAATCTTGAAAACTAGATAATGTACCTGTACTAATAATAGTTATCATTAATTTGCTACAAATCTTAAGTATGTTCCACTTTCAATAAAATTAGGTGGCGATTTATTAATATCAAATAATTTTATATTCGTCTTACCAATTATGTTCCATCCACCTGGTGAAGAAAATGGATAAATCCCTGTTTGATTTCCAGCTATACCAACAGATCCTGCAGGAATTGAGGTCCTAGGTTCAGTTAATCTCGGAAAGGATATTCTTTTATCCAACCCTCCTAAATATGGAAACCCAGGCATAAAACCTAACATATGCACTCTATAATTTTTTGAACTATGGATACTAATTATTTCTTTTTCTGATAGTCCTGTAGAATTTGATATTTGTAATAAATCTGGACCAAATTCACCTCCATAATTTACAGGGATTTCAATAACTTTATTCAGATCATTGTTTTTTATTGATTCTATTTTATTTTCTGAAATTATTTTTTTTATTTTATTTTTTAATTTCAGTATTTCTATCAAATTAAAATCATAGTCAATTACTACACTATTATAAGTTGGATAAATATCTAAAATATATTGCTTACTGAGAATATTTTTCTCTAAAATATTCATATAAAAATGAACAATGTTATTTATATTTTCATCTATCCCTCTGCCAAAATTTATTGCTAAAGTAGAGTCTCCATGAAAATTTATATTATAACTTTGCATTTAAAATCTCAAACATTGATTTAATTTCTATGTCATTTGCTTTGAGTTTATCATGTATTTTTTTTGATATTTCTACTGACCCTTTAGTATCACCATGAACGCATATTGAATCAAATCTAATTTTTATTTCATCACCTTCAAAAGATTTAACTTTTCCATTCTTAATCATATTTAAAGTTCTATCTAAAATTAAATCTATATTTTCAATTACAGAACCTTCAAGTGATCTAGGAGCTAGAGTTCCATCAGACATAAATTCTCTATCAGCAAAAGTTTCTCTGATATATTTCACATTAGCTTCATCAGCTAATTCTTCCCATAAAGATCCAGCTAAAACTACATGAATCAACTCTGAACTAATTGAATAAATAGATTTAATTATAGCTTGTGCAATTGATTTATCTTTAACTGCATTATTATACAAAGCTCCATGAGGTTTTACATGCTGTAAATTATCTAGTCCAACAAAACCTATAATAGAGCCAACCTGATATTTTATAATATTTTCAATTTCTAAAGGATTTAGATTCATATCTCTTCTTCCAAATCCTATTAGATCCTGGTAAGAAGGATGAGCTCCAATTGCAACTTTGTTTTTCACAGATAAATCTATTGTTTTCTTCATCCAGTTAGGATCTCCTGCATGAAATCCAGTTGCAATATTAGCAGATGTGATGTTTTTTATAATTTCTTCATCAAATCCAAGTTTGTAATTTCCAAATGATTCACCTATGTCTGCATTAATATCTACGTATTTTTTCATAATAAATTTTACTAGATGTGAATTTTTTTTCCAGTCATGTAGGAATCATATATAGCATCGGTAAATTTCATATACTTCACTCCATCAGTAAATGAAGTATGTGAAATATTTTCTTTACCTCTTATAGCATTTATAAATTCTTCTTCTACTCTCCAAGCTCCTATTTCTTCACTAGGAACAGAAATTTTTTCTAATTTTGTTTGACCTTTTTTAGCTCCTAAAAGAATTAATTTTGGAGCTCCAGCATCTTTTGTCGTTTCAGTTTTAATTACAAGAGTTCCTTCTGTTCCATGAATCCAAATTTCTGATTCTGGTGCCATGCCTGAAACCATTGTAAATTGTAAATTAGCTGTTCCTCCTGCAATCATTTCACATAAAACATCAAGATGATCTGGAATATCAGTAAAAACAAAATTTCCTTGCTCATCAATTCTAGGATTATTAATTGTTTGAGCGTTTGATAAAACTGTTTTAGCAGGACCAACCCACCTCATCATAGCTTCATACCAAATGCCCATTTGCATAACATTATTGCCAGATAAATCTCTATTATTTCTCCAATGAAATTCTTCATTTTCTTTTGGAAAATCATTACCCGCTGTGACTATACCTCTTATATTAATCAATTTTCCTATATATCCTGATGAAATTAATCTTTTAATAGTTTTATCAATAGGTAAAGTATGAGGAGCAGGTACTATTTGAGAGATCAAGTTTGGGTACATTTGTGAACAATCAAGCATATCTTGAGCTTCTGCCGTATTCATACTCATTCTAGCTTCACATAATACATGTTTCCCTGATTCTAAAGATTCAATAGTAAGGCGTTTATGCATATATGGCCAGGTGCCAATAACAATTGCATCTATTGAATTATCATCAACAACATCTATCCAATTATCATAATAATTTTTAATTTCAAATTGTGAAGCTACTTCTCTTGAAGATTTGATAGATCTATTAGCTACTGAAACTACTTCAACTCCATCTATTTTTTGTAAAAGAGGAATATGTTTTAATATAGTATTTCCTCCAGCTCCTATGATTCCTATTCTTATAATATTTGTCATTTTTTTCCTTTTCTATTTTTTATCAATTTTTCTTTTATATTTATTAATTTTTTTAGATTTTTTTCAATCAATATTATAAAATTCTATTATTAGAAATTCATATTATTAGGAAATATATTATTAATGGAACCAAAAAGTGTAAATAGATTAAACGATGGGTTAGAAATTATTTGGGATAACAATGTTAGTTGTCTTTACCCTTATAAGTATCTAAGACTTCAATGTGCATGTGCAAATTGTGTTGAAGAATTGACAGGAAAAAAACTTTTAAAAGTTTCAGAGATTTCTGAAGATATCATAATTGTAGAATATTTAGTGGTAGGTAAGTATGCTTTACAATTTTTATGGTCTGACGGACATGAAACTGGAATTTATCCTTATAATAGCTTGCTGACATATGCTCTTAATGATGAAACAGTAGCTAGCAAAGAAAAAGAAAAACTCTTAAAAGATATTAAAAAAGATATTAAAAATTAATATCTTTTTTACCTTAACTAATTTCCAAAAATACTTTTAACTGTACTTACAACATCATTACTATCTGGAACATATACATCTTCTAATCCTTTACTATATGGTACTGGTGTGTGGGGAGCCGTAACTCTCTTAACAGGAGCATCTAAATAGTCAAAAGCTTTATCAGCAACTATAGCTGCAACTTCACTAGCAATACTTGCTATGGGATTATCTTCATCGACAATTACAATTCTATTAGTTTTTTTTACTGATTCAATTATAATTTCATTATCAAGAGGAGATACAGATAACAGATCAACTACCTCTGCACTTATACCAAGTTTTTCCAATTTTTCTGATGCTTCTAAGCATACTACTGAGCTATAACTCATACCAACCAAAGTAATATCATCACCTCTTTTTAAGTATCTTCCTTTACCTAGTTCAATTTGGTAGCTTTCATCTGGTACAAAACTAGTCATATTAATTACTTTTTTATCATTTACAACGAATACTGGATCGTCATCCCTTATCGCAGCTGAAAGAAGTCCTTTTACGGAATAGGCATCAGATGGAACTACTACTTTTAAACCTGGAATATGAGCAAGAATAGAATAAAAAGCACTTGAATGTTGAGCTGCATGACCTGTTCCTCCTCCAGATCTAGCAAATAAAGTTAGTGGGACTTTAGTTTGCCCTCCAAACATATATCGGCTTTTAGCTGCATTAGAAAGAAGTTGGTCAAATGCAACTGTAGTAAAGTCAAAATACATTAGATCTACAACTGGCCTTAAGCCTGTAAGAGCTGCTCCAATCGCTGCACCAACAAAACCCGCTTCAGAAATAGGTGCATCCATAATTCGATTGACCCCAAAATCTTGAACTAATCCTTTTGTAGCTGCAAAAGGTCCTCCCCATGCATCTAAAGGCTCTTTTGTTTCTTTATCAAATCCTCCAGAAATATCTTCTCCAACTATAAAAACATTTTCATCATGTAAAAGTTCATTTCTAAGAGTATTATTAAAGGCATCTCTGTATCGAAGATCTTTTCCTTTAACATCAAAGCCTGGGCCTAAATTATTTTTTGTATCCATAAATATTTTCCTCTCAAAGTTACTAATTTTACCTCAATCCTCTAAGGTCGTTTGGATAGTTTACATAAACATCATCATATAAAGTTTCCTCTGGAGGTAATGGACTTGAAAGTCCAAAATCTACAGCTTTTGCTATTTCTTCTTCTATCTTTTTTCTTATAGATTGGAGTTTACTTTTAGAAATTAATTTTTGGGCTATTACTTTTTTTTCAAAACTTAAAATACAATCTCTTTTACGCCATGCTTTTTCCTCTTCTATTTTTCTATACTTTTCTGTTTGATCAGCATGAAAATGTCCATGATATCTATAAGTTTTGAGTTCTAATAAAGTAGGACCTTTACCTTCTCTTGCTCGTTTAACCGCTTCTCCTGCAGCTTCGTAAACTTCAAAAACATCCATCCCATCTACAACAACACCTGGAATATTATAAGAAGCAGCTCGATCGGCAATATCTTCTACTGAAACTGCATACCAAGAAGGAGTTGCTTCTGCGTATTGATTATTTTCACAGGCAAAAATTACAGGTAGTTTCCAAATAGAAGCTAAATTCATTGATTCATGAAGTACTCCTTGAGATGAAGCTCCATCTCCAAAAAAAGCTACTCCAATAGAGTCTTTCTCTTTACCTTGATATTTAGCAGTTAATGCTGCTCCAACAGCTAATGGTATAGAAGCTCCAACTATTGCATTTGCACCAAGCATTCCTTTTGAAAAGTCAGCTATATGCATTGAACCACCTTTACCCTTACAACTTCCTGTAAATTTCCCCATAATTTCAGCCATCATTTTGTCAGTTTCAAGACCTTTTGCAATACAATGACCATGACCTCTATGAGTAGATCCTATCCAATCTTTATCAGTTAAGTGTGCACATATTCCTGTAGGTACAGCTTCCTGCCCATCAGAAGGGTGCGTAACACCCATAGAATTTCCTTTGAAAGTTTGTTCAAGCATAGCTTCCTCAAATAGCCTAATTCTAGACATCGTTTGGTACATCCAAATTAGTTTTTCCTGATTTATCAAAAATCCACCTCAAATCATATCTTATTGTTACATTAACTATAATTTACTTTAAATAAATTAAATATTCGTAATTTATATAGTTTATTTTAAATAAATTAAATATTCGTAAAAAAAGAACATAACTTTTGAAGAAAATGATTGTACAATGTTCTAAGATTGATTTTACATAATTAAATTTTCTTAAATATTTTCAGGAGTAATTTTTATATGGATCCATTTGCACCAAACACTGCTGAGTGGAATGAAATAGCACAAACTATTACCTTTTTAACTTTAGCTCTTTTGTCTGCTTTTATTACAGGTCCAAGTTTATTGACTGCACATGCAATAATTCCTTCTCTTGTTGGAACAAAAACAATAAGTGAAAAATATAATAAATTAAGACCTGTTTTTTATTTAATTGGATTTATTGGGCTAGGGTGCATAATAACTTTTTTTTGCTTAGCATATGTTAATATTTATGAAGTTTTGCAGAGGATTTATCCTTCTTTTTGGCAATAATTTATTTTAAATCTGGAGATTATTATCTTAAGAAAAATAGTAGAATATATTAAGAAATTAGACAGTACTACTCCGTTATGGGTAAAAGTACTTGTACCACTTGTAGGTGTAGGGGGATTAACTACATTAGCAATCATTTCGATTCTTTTAGCCGGTTTAATGAATGCATGGCTAGGTCAGCCTCTACCAGTATTAGGCTTTGAACAAACATTTGACCAGCCTATTAATTTTCCACACACAAAGCATGCTGGTCCTATTTCAGAAGGTGGACTTGGAATGGATTGTACATATTGCCACAGAACTGTGGCAAAAGCATCATCTGCACACATACCTGCAGTAGAGTTATGTGCAAGTTGTCATAGGGCTGTTGGTAGTTATGAAAGTGAAGACCTAACGAAATTAAGATTAAATTCTGGTATATCTGAAGACCAAGAAAATAAACAAGTAATTGTAGATTCAGAAATGGCTTCTCCAATTAATTGGAGAAGAGTGCATAGGCTTCCTGATCATGTTAGATTTGTCCATTCTGCTCACATTAATTATTTATCTAATAATCCATCCTCTATAGAAAATGTACCGGATCACATCAATATAGAAGGTATGGATGCAGTTCCAGCTTCTCAAGTATGTTCGACTTGTCATGGTGATGTAGCAAACATGGAAAAAGTTTATCAAGTTGAACCTTTAAAAATGGGTCAGTGTGTTAACTGTCATAGAAAAAATGGCGGGCCAACAGATTGTGCAGCGTGTCATCATTAAGGATTTAAGAGGTAATTTATGAAATTAAATAGGAGAGAATTTCTATCATTAAGCGGTAAATCGGCAGCTGGGGCGGTTATATTTGCAGCTTGCTCAATACCTGAAAAGGAACTCATAGTACAAAGTCCTGTAGATATGCCAGAAGATCTAGTAAGAGGGATAGATACTTGGTATGCAACTTCATGGAACGAAGGAGCCTCTGGAGACGGTATATTAGTTAGAGTTCTTGAAGGTAGAGTAAAAAAAATCAAAGGAAATCCTGACCATCCTGTTAATCGTGGGGCAGCAAGATCAAATTTGGATTCAGCAATACAACTTCATTATAACCCTGACAGGTTGCATGATCATAAAATAAGAAGATCTAAAAAAGGAGTTTTATCAAATATTTCTAAAAATGATGCTAATAAACTTATATCTGAGGCAACTTCTAAAGATAAAAAAATTGTTGTGGTAACTAATCCTACTAGAAGTACTGAAGGCTGGGTTTCAGAAAAATTTGCTGAATCAAGAGGCGGAAGATATCTAACATATGAAGCTTTAGAAGAGTCAAATCTATACGAAGCTATTTACGATATATTTGAAACAAATGAAATTCCTCATTTTGACATAGCTAATGCTGATAATGTTCTTTCATTTGGTGCTAACTGGATTGAAAATTGGATTTCACCTGCAGAATATGGAGATGCTTTTGGTAAATTAAGATCAGGAAATAGAGGATTTATAGCTCATGTAGAACCACGATTCTCATTAACGGCAGCAAGTTCTGATTTATGGGTCTCCCCAACACCAGGTAAAGAAGCTGAAATTGCACTATCTATTGCGAATATTATTATAAAAGAAAAATTAGTTCCTGACTCACAGATTAAAGATTTTTTAAACAAATTTCCTGAAGGTAAAGTTGAGTTTGGATATGATCCCCATGATGTTCAAACAAGAACTGGAGTTTCTGCAAAAAAAATAAATGAAATTGCACATAGAATTTCAAAAGGAAACTCTATAGTTATTGCAGGAGGCTCGACTTCAGCATATACAAATGGAAAATTTAATACATACGTAGCTTTTTCATTAAATGTACTTATAGGATCTATTGGTAAAAAAGGTGGAGTTATTCTAAATCCAGAAATCAAATCCGATTATATTGGTGGAGATGTTAAGCCCAATTCATTAAAAGATTGGCAAGAAGAGCTTGCACAATGGAGAGCTGGGTATGTAGATACAGTTATTATTAAGGGAGTTGATCTTGCATATTCAATGCCTAATTCTTTAGATATTAGGGGAGCTTTGGCAAATGTAGAAAACGTAATTTCATTTGGTAATATAATGAATGAAACGCTTGATGCTTCAGATATTATTATTCCAGAAACTACTTTTTTTGAGGAATGGGGATCTGAAATCCCAAATCCTTTACCGGGTTACAAAACTATTTCTTTACAACAACCTGTTGTTGTAAAAGAAGGCCCAGGAGCAAGTGGTGCTGTCAGTTATGTCGATAAACTTATTGAATTAGAACCTTCTATAGGAAGTAGTAATAAATCTCTAGTAAAAAAAGTATTTGAAAATGAATATGGGAACTCAGAAAATAAAGGTTCAATCATAGCTGAAAATAAAAATTCATTTATGAATGGTGTTCAGCAAAGAGGAGGATTTTGGAATACAAATGAAATAAAAGATCCAAAAAATATTAGACTCAAGAATCCATTTGACTACAGTAATGGAAATAGTTTTTCTGAAGTTGATTCATCTTATGGAGAAGAATTCCACCTTATACCTTTTACAACTATACTTATGGATGGGAAATTATCAAACTCTCCATGGGCACAGCAATCTGCAGATGGAATTACTACAGCAGTTTGGCAAACGTGGGTTGAAATAAATTCAAACCAGGCTAAAGAATTGAATATAAAAGAAGGGGATATTATATTTCTAAAGTCAGACTCTGGCGAAATAAAATGTTTGGCATACCCACACCCAGCTGTCCAACCAGGTACATTATGTGTACCTACAGGACAAGGAACACTAAAAGGTGGTAGATATTCTTCAGACAGAGGATCTAATGTACTAAAAATATTATCTGGAAAAAGTGATGATGAATCTGGAGCTTTTGCTTGGGCTTCAACTAAAGTTTCATTAAAAAGAGCTGGAGGAAATGAAAAACTTCCTAAGTTTGAAGGAAATGTTGAGGCATTCCCTGCAGAACCAGGAGTTCCTGTTTTAGTGGTTGCTCCAGGTCAAACAGCTCATGAAGCGGAAGAAGAAAACCATCATAAATATCAAGAAATGTTGAATTTTAGGAAACATCACGACGAAGAGAATCATGATGAAAATCAAAAAACAGAGAAAGGTCACTAGGTAAGGAATTATGGTCACTGAAGAAAAAAGAAGTTGGGGTATGGTAATTGATACCGATAAATGTAACGGATGTAACGGATGTGTGACAGCTTGTCAGGCAGAAAATAATATCCCTTTAAATGATCAGAATAAATTTGAAAGAGGCAGAGTAATGTCTTGGATAAGAATAGAAAGATACTGGGAAGGAGAATTTCCTGATGTAAAAGCCAGGTTTATTCCTATTCTATGTCAACATTGTGCAAATGCACCCTGCGAACCTGTATGCCCTGTTTATGCTACATATCACAATGAAGAAGGTCTAAATATTCAGGTATATAACCGATGTGTTGGTACAAGGTATTGCGCTAACGGTTGCCCATATATAGTTAGGTTTTTTAACTATTGGGAACCTGCATGGCCAGAAGATTTAAGAAATCATTTGAATCCTGATGTGACTATTAGGAGTAGAGGTATTATGGAAAAATGTAGTTTCTGCGTGCAAAGAATAAAAAGAGGAAGCAGAAACGCTAAAGAAGAAAACCGAGAGCTTCAAGATGGAGAAATTAAACCTGCCTGCCAAGAAGCATGCTCAACAAATGCAATTGTATTTGGTGATTTAAATAATCCAAATAGTGAGGTTTCAAAATTATCAAAAAGTGAAAGTGATAGAAAATATACCTTAATGCCACAGTTAAATACTGATCCAAATGTAATGTACCTTGCAACAATTGATCCTCTAAAGTACAAAGATTTAGGAGAAAAGGCAAAATCTAATGAGCACTAATGAGCATCACAAGGAATGGCCTCCAAGTGATCCTAAAATTGTAAAAGAGGAGCTATTGTCTAGTACAAAAAAAGGTAGCTTGCCCCTTAAAACAATCGCAAAGTTTTTGGGAATCTTATCTGTTTTAGGATTAATAGGATTGATAGGTAAAATTTTAATAGATGGTGGAGACCAACGCCAATGGGGATATGTTGCAGCAATTTTAGCATTTATTTTTAGTGTTACAGGTGGAGCTCCAATGGTAGCAATAGCTCCTTTTATCGCTAAAGCAAATTGGGCTAGACCCATTTCAAGAATGGCCCATGTAATTGGGGCATCTGCTGTGGTAGTTAATATAATAATTATGATCCCATTGCTATGGGTTTTACCTCCTCTTGTTGTTGAGGGAGCCAGAAGAAGGTCTATATGGTTTGAAGCCCCAGTATATAGTCCTCATTTTTGGGATACTCTTAGCCTAATTATGTTAGCAATAGCAGGATTAGGGCTATTATACGTTTCAGCATTGCCAGATTTTGCAATAATGAGAGATAATTCTCACGGGTTTAGAAAAAAAATAGGAAATTTCCTAGCAGGAGGATTTGTTGGATCTACAGTTCAATGGAGTACTTTGAGAATGAGAGTAGGGGTTATGAGTACTTTATATTTTTTCATATATATATTTGTCCATGTTGTTATTTCTATTGATTTTAGCTTAAGTATGGTTCCAGGATGGAGAGATGCTATATACCCTATGGCACATGCAATGGGAGGTATACAAGGAGGAGTAGCTTTAGTAATTATTTTAGCTTGGATTATGAGGAAATATGGTAATTATGAAAATTATTTAAATATTAATGTTTTTTGGGCTCTAGGTAGATTGATGTTTGCAACAAGTTTAATGTGGATTTATTTCTTTTACTCCGCGTTCATTGTCTTTTGGTACGGAAAATCAATGTCTGATAATGCTTGGTTAGATCTACTAATTAGAGGTCCAATGGTATATGTGTTTATTTTGGGTATGTTATTCAGTTTTGTATTCCCTTGGTGGTGGTTAATATGGAATAAAGTTAGAAATTCAATAAACGGACCAGTAATTGGTGCATTTATTGCTTTGACAGGTGTATTTTTTGAAAGAATAAGAATTTATGTTCCAGCATGGTCTGTTGATCCAAAATTAATTCATGATAAATGGTTAACAGTCATACCAGGAACTTTGTATCCAGATATTTGGGATATCTTTTTGCTATTAGGATCAATTAGTTTTGTTGTCCTTACAGTTATCTTTATATCAAGAATAATTCCATTTATTGGAGTTTGGGAAGTACAACAATTTAATTTATTAGCAAAACCTGTTAAATATATCAAAGCACATGGAATTAGAGTGGCTAAGCCCGATTAAATAGAGGAGAGAAATGCAACAAAGAGATAACCAAAATAGATTAAGTCAAGAATATACGAATAGAGTTTTATTAAATGGAACACTTTCTACACCAAGGTGGTGGTATCCATTAGTTTCTGTTTTACTATTTTTTGTAGTAATTGGTTTTATCTTATTTGGTATTCAAATTAAATATGGATTAGGAGTAACTGGTTTAAATCGTCCTGTATATTGGGGACTATATATTACCACTTTTGTATTTTGGGTGGGAATTTCACATGCTGGGATTATGATTTCTGCAATACTTAGAATTACTCAAGCAGAATGGAGAAGAC
>TARA_B110000438_G_scaffold303767_1_pt1 | contig 15467 bp, 26 predicted proteins | sample TARA_B110000438 | Tara Oceans TARA_B110000438 (sample SAMEA4398413) | marine metagenome | biome: Polar Biome; feature: [MES] marine water layer (ENVO:01000295) within the mesopelagic zone...; material: water (ENVO:00002006), including particulate matter (ENVO:01000060) such... | reverse complement strand
TATTTATTTATTTGAGTTAATTTAACGTACAACGATTATAATCACTTTTCTAAACTTAATGTCTAAAAACATTTAATTTCTTCCAAATATGAAATTCATAAAAGTACGCGGTGCTAAGCAACACAATTTAAAAAATATTGATGTTGATCTTCCTAGGGATCAACTGGTTGTAATAACAGGGCTATCTGGATCAGGCAAATCCTCTCTAGCCTTTGATACTCTTTATGCTGAAGGCCAAAGGAGATATGTAGAGTCCCTTTCTTCATACGCTAGGCAGTTTCTTTCTATGATGGAAAAACCAGATGTTGATCATATTGAAGGTCTTTCTCCTGCAATTTCAATAGAACAAAAAACTACATCTCACAACCCAAGATCTACAGTAGGAACAGTAACAGAAATATACGATTATCTCAGGCTATTATTTGCAAGAGCAGGCACTCCTAAATGTCCGAATCATAATTCTTCGTTAGAAGGTCAAAGCGTAAACCAAATTTGTGATCAGGTGCTTGGAATTGAAAAAGGTTCAAAATTTATGATCCTGGCTCCTCTTGTTGATCAACAGAAAGGTGAGCATTTACATGTAATTGAACAGCTAAAAGTCCAAGGCTATATCCGCATGAGAGTTGATGGAATTGTAGTTGATGTTGATGATGCACCTAAGTTAGATAAAAATAAAAAACATTCTATAGAAGCTGTAATTGATCGCTTAAAGATGTCAGAAAAGATATCAGATGATTTCAAGCTAAGGCTAAGTGAATCATTAGAGAACGCTCTAAACCTAGGAGAGGGAATTATAAAGATCGTAGGTATTGATAAAGGTTTCAAGGACAAGATTTACTCATCTAAGATGGCTTGTGCAACATGTGGCTATAGCATTCCAGAACTTGAACCTAGATTATTTACTTTCAATAATCCGGCAGGGGCTTGCCAGGAATGTGAAGGGCTTGGAGTAAAGACTTATGTAGATCAAGATAAAGTTATTCATGAACCAACTGCCTCTTTGAGCGAAGGCGCTATAGTTGGCTGGGATGTGAATAATAAATATCATTATCATCTCCTTAGATGTCTGTCTAAAGAATATAATTTTTCACTAGAAGAGCCTTTTAATCAACTAGCTGAAGAAGATAAGTTTTTAATCTTAGAAGGATCAAAAGGAATACCAATTGATTTTAGCTGGAGAAATAAGCGAGGAAATCGTGTAGAAAGGATTTATGCATTTGAAGGAGTTTTAGCAAATATAAACAGAAGATATAAAGAGACAGAATCTAATGGAGTGAGAGATCACTTAACGAAGCTAATAAGTCTAAAAAACTGCCTAGAATGCTCTGGCACACGGCTAAGAGAAGAAGCAAGAAATGTATTTATCTTGGACTTATCGTTACCAGATATAACCGCTCTAACCATCGATGAATCTTTTAAATTCTTCTCAGGATTGAAATTGGATGGATATAAAGAAGAAATAGCTGAAAGAATTGTGAAGGAGATCAAAGAAAGATTAGAATTTTTAATTGACGTTGGGCTTAATTATTTAACCTTAGAAAGAAGCGCCGAAAGTTTAAGTGGTGGAGAGGCACAAAGGATTAGACTTGCTAGTCAAATTGGAGCAGGTCTTGTTGGAGTTACGTATATACTCGATGAACCTTCTATTGGTTTGCATCAAAGAGATAATGAAAAACTGCTAAAGACTTTAAAGAAGCTAAGAGATCTAGGAAATTCTGTAATTGTTGTAGAGCATGATCATGAAACAATGTTTGCTGCTGATCATATTCTTGATATAGGACCTGGTGCAGGTATTCATGGTGGAAAAATTTGTGCACAAGGAACTGCAAAGCAAATCTCTAACTCACCTGACTCCTTAACCGGGAAGTATCTTTCAGGAAAAATGGAAATACCAATCCCTTTAAAAAGGGTATCTTTCGATCCAAGTAATGTCGTTGTTTTGGAAGGTGCTAAAGGTCATAATTTACAAAATATCAAATTAGAACTGCCTTTAGGTTTATTCGTTTGCATTACTGGTGTTTCTGGATCAGGTAAATCTACTCTTATTAATCATACCCTCTTACCTTCAGTATCAAACCATATAGGTAAATCAAATTTTGTTAACCCTATGCCACTGGAAAAATTATCTGGTATTGATGAAATAGACAAAGTAATAGAGATTAGTCAAAGTCCTATAGGGAGAACCCCAAGATCTAATCCAGCAACTTATACAGGTTTATTTACCCCTATAAGAGAACTGTTTGCAGGAACTCAAGAATCACGATCGAGAGGATATAAAATAGGTAGATTTAGTTTCAATGTCAAAGGCGGGAGATGTGAATCTTGTCAGGGGGATGGTGTCATAAAAGTTGAGATGCACTTTTTACCTGATATATATGTGAAATGCGAAGTCTGTAATGGCCATAGATACAATAGAGAGACTTTAGACATAAAATATAAAGGGAAAAATATCTTTGAAGTTTTAGATATGACGATAGATGATTCTTTGGACTTCTTTGCCCCAGTTCCTTCAATTAGAAAGAAACTTTCCACTCTTCAAGATGTAGGATTAGGCTATGTAAAACTAGGACAACAAGCTACTACTCTTTCTGGCGGAGAGGCGCAAAGGGTTAAGTTATCAAGAGAATTAGCAAAAAACTCTACAAGTCATACAATGTATGTACTAGATGAACCTACAACAGGTCTGCATGTCCATGATGTAAGTCTGTTGTTAAAAGTAATTAACAGACTAAGAGATAATGGAAATACTGTCATTGTTATAGAGCACAATATGGAGGTTATAAAATGCTCTGACTGGATTATTGATCTAGGTCCTGAAGGAGGTTCTAAAGGGGGGAATATTATAGCTACAGGCACTCCTGAAGAAATAACAAAATCTAAAATTTCTTACACAGGAAAGTACCTGAAAGACCTATTAAATTAAAATCTTTTATCAGCTATCTTCTTTTAAACCTTCTAACTCTTCATCCGCTTCTTTGTCTAAAACAAATTCTATTTGAGCAGCTGGAGCCTTATCACCAGGTCTATAGCCTCTTTTTATTACTCTTAAATAACCACCAGGACGGTCTTTATATCTAGGTCCTAATTCATCAAACAACTTGGCAACAGAAACTTTTGATCTAAGCTTTCCATAAGCTAATCTTTGATTTGCTACCGTATTTTCTTTTGCAAGTGTTACGAGAGGTTCCAAAAAACCTCTTATCTCTTTAGCTTTTGCTAATGTCGTCTTTATAGATTCGTGCTCTATGATAGAAATGGCTAGCCCTTTCATTAAAGAACTTCTTTGGGGGCTATTTCTATTTAGCTTTCTTCCTGATTTCCTATGTCTCATATATGAATATAATTTTTAATTTTTTTCTGGTGGCCAGTTATCTAATAACAACCCTAAGGAAAGGCCTCTTGAGAGAAGAACTTCTTTAATCTCATTAAGAGATTTCTTCCCTAGGTTAGGGGTTCTAAGAAGATCAGATTCCATGCGAGTTACCAAGTCACCTATGTAGTGAATATTTTCAGCCTTTAAGCAATTAGCAGACCTTACAGTTAATTCTAACTCATCGACAGGACGTAACATAATTGGATCAATCTTAGCCTCTTCTTTTTCTTCAATGACTTCTTCCAGCCTGCCTAATTCAGCGAAAGCTGATAACTGATGTTGCAGTATTGTTGCTGAAATTCTTAAGATCTCTTCTGCATCTAAAGTTCCATCAGTATCAATATCTACAGTTAATCTATCCAAGTTAGTTCTTTGCTCAACTCTGGCATTATCCACTTGATAAGTTACTCTTTTAATTGGTGAATAAGTTGCATCCAGACGAAGCAAGCCAGCCTCTTGACCTTCATCTTCATCCAAAGGCTTGACAGGTACGAAACCTCTTCCTCTCGTAACTTTTATTGTCATATTGAGAGAGCCTGATTCGCTTAGAGTTGCTATATGATGATTAGGATCAACTATTTCCACTCCTGCAGGTAATTCAATATCTGATGCTGTTACTGATCCAGTACCTTTTTTGCTTATTGAAAGTTCAACCTCTTCAAGTTCAGTTAATCTAACTGATAAATCTTTAAGATTCATAAGTATTTCTATCACATCTTCTTGAACTCCTTCAATAGAGCTGTATTCATGAAGAACTCCATCAATCTTTACTTCAGAAACAGCAGTACCTGGCATTGATGAAAGCACTATTCTTCTTAATGCATTACCCAATGTATGTCCAAAACCTTGCTCTAGAGGCTCAAGTATAATTTTTGATCTTGTAGGACCAAGTTCTTCCACCAGAATATCAGTTGGTGTTAAGAAATCTTTTATAATGTCATAATTATCTGTCATTTTTTTCCTCTTACGTTTTATTTTGAATAAAGCTCTATTATTAGGTTCTCATTTATATCAGTATCAAGAGATTCCCTTTCAGGAGCACTCTTAAACACGCCTGTAAATAAAGCAGGATTTACATCTACCCATTCACATTCTTCCCTATTGTTCTTAGAAAATTCTAAAGATTGCTGAACTCTAGCTTGAGCTTGAGCTCCATTGGAAAGCGTTATAGTATCTCCAGCTGATAGCTGATAACTGGCTATATTAACTTTGTTATCGTTAACTAGAACGGCTTTATGACTAACCAACTGCCTAGCCTCTGCTCTAGTTGAAGCAAAACCCATTCTGTAAACAGCATTATCAAGTCTACTTTCAAGGATTTGCAATAAATTATCACCAGTAACTCCTTTCATCCGAGCAGCATTTTTATAGTAAGTTTTAAATTGCTTTTCCATCACTCCATATATTCTTCTAACTTTCTGCTTTTCTCTTAATTGAACCCCATAGTCTGAGATTCTGGGTCTTCTACTCCTGCCATGCTGTCCTGGAACAGTTTCAGATTTACATTTTGAATCATGTGATCGAATTCCACTCTTTAAAAGTAGATCCCTTCCTTCTCTTCGAGAAAGTTTACATTTTGGCCCTATATATCTTGCCATTTAGACTCTCCTTCTTTTCGGTGGCCTACACCCATTATGAGGTATAGGTGTAACATCAGTTATTTTAGTAATCTTAAAACCTCTAGAATTTAAACCTCTAATTGCAGATTCTCTTCCTGAACCAGGCCCTCTAACTTGAATCTCAAGACTTTCTACTCCAGCCATTTTAACTTTATCTCCAACAGCCTCAGCTGCTCTTTGTGCTGCAAATGGAGTACTCTTTCTTGAACCTCTAAAGCCTTGAGCCCCAGCGCTTGATTGAGCAATTTGGTTACCTTGTTTATCAGTTATACTGATTAGAGTATTATTGAATGAAGCATGTATATGAGCGACACCTTCACTCACTCTTCTCTTAGTTGTTTTTTTAGTTGCCATAATTTTTACCTTCTTATTGGTCTAACAGGACCCTTTCTAGTTCTTGCATTATTTTTTGTATTTTGCCCTCTAACAGGAAGATGTCTTCTATGTCTTATTCCTCTATTAGTACCTAAGTCCATTAATCGCTTTATATTAGTAGCAATTTCTCTTCTTAAATCTCCTTCTACAATGAAACCGCCCACTTCACCTCTAATCTTTTCAATTTCATCCTCAGAAAGATCTGATATCTTAGCCGAAGGATTAATTCCTAATTTAGAGCATATTTCTAATGATCTGCTTTTTCCTATCCCAAAAATATAAGTTAATGATATTTCAGCATGTTTATTGTCTGGTATATTTACACCTGCTACACGAGCCATTTTTTTCTCCTTTAACCTTGTCTTTGTTTATGTCTTGGTTCTTTTTCACAGATAACAAACAAAGTGCCTTTTCTTTTCACTATTTTGCAATCTCTACATATTTTTTTTACTGAAGCTCTTACTTTCATTGATTTTTCCTATCTACCGCCTAATGCATTATTTCCATAACCCTTTAAATTTGCTTTCTTTAAAAGAGATTCATATTGATGAGACATCAAGTGAGATTGCACTTGTGCCATAAAGTCCATTACAACTACAACCGCTATCAATAATGAAGTTCCTCCTAAATAGAAAGGCACGTTAGCAGAAACAATCAAGAATTGAGGCATTAAGCAAACTAGGATTAAGTACCCAGAGCCCCAAATTGTAAGTCTTGTCATTACATTATCGATATATTCAGCAGTATGATCACCTGGTCTTATTCCAGGCATATAGGCCCCAGATCTTCTTAAGTTTTCAGATATCTCTTTTGGGTCAAACTGAAGTGCTGTATAAAAGAAACAAAAGAAAGCTATTAAAGCTGCGAATAGAATTACATATAGAGGCTGCCCTGGCCCTAGAGCTAAAGCTATTTCCTGTAACCATTCAAAACCTTCTGCTTGACCAAACCAGGTAGATGCTGAGGCAGGAAAAAGCAATAAGCTGCTTGCAAATATCGCTGGAATTACCCCTGCTTGATTTATTTTCATTGGCAAGTAAGAAGCTTGTCCTTGAACCATTTTCCTTCCCTGCTGTCTCTTCGCATAGTTAACTGTAATTCGTCTTTGACCTCTTTCAATCCAGACAATAAAAGCTACGGCAGCTACGGCAACTAGAGCTATTGAAAGAAGCATTACTAAATTAATATCTCCTTGTCTCGCTCCTTCGAAAGCTTGACCTATAGCCCTTGGTAAGCCAGAAACAATACTTGAAAATATTATTATAGAAATTCCATTTCCTATTCCTCTTTCAGTTACTAGCTCTCCTAGCCACATTAAAAAAACTGTTCCAGTAACTAATGATGTTACTGCTAGTACTTGAAATACCGTTCCTGGATCTAAAGCCAGTCCTTGACTTTGCAGTCCTAAAGCAAGCCCACTTGCTTGTATTAGGGCCAAAAGTACTGTGCCCCATCTGACATAATTAGTCCTCATTCTCCTGCCATCTTCCCCTTCTTCACGGAATCTCTTCTTTAGAGAAGGAGTGGTACCTTCTACCAGACTCATGATTATGGAAGCAGTTATATATGGCATAATATTTAGAGCCATTATGCTCATGCGTTCTAGCGCACCTCCAGAAAACATATTAAACATATCTAGAATGGTTCCTTGATTCTGCTGAAACATATTAGCTAATCTATCTGGGTCTATTCCAGGAATTGGGATATGAGTACCAATTCTATAAACTATTACTGCCATTAAGACAAATCTTAAGCGTTTCCAGAGCTCAGAAAGTCCTTTATTTTGTGCAGTAGATGAGGGGTTTAAAGACATAATTATTACTCTACAGAACCGCCAGCTTCTTCTAATATTTTTCTTACAGAAACTGTTGTTTTAATACCTTTTAATTTCAATTTTGCTGATTCCTGAGTATCTAAGAAGACTTTTACTTTCTTAGTTGAGTCCTTAATAAGATTTGCTGAAGCTAAAACATCTAAATCTATATCTTCCAAGCCTAATCTTATAATGGAACTTAAGCGCACCTGCTCCGTAAACCTATTGACTCTAGAAACAAATCCAAACTTAGGTACTCTTTTTTGTAAAGGCATTTGACCGCCTTCAAAACCTATTCGAACCCTTCCGCCAGATCTGGATTTCATGCCTTTATGGCCCTTACCACTTGTTTTTCCGAAGCCACTTCCTGGGCCTCTTCCAATTCTCTTAGAAGATTTAATTCTCTTAGAGTTTGGTTTTAATTCGTTTAATTGCATTCTATTTACCTTTATTAATTAACTTCTAATAGGTGATTTGCTTTCTCTATCATTCCTCTATTCTCTGGAGTATCGAGAACAGAGACAGTTTGGCCAATTTTTTTTAGACCTAAACCATTAACGCTATTTTTTTGATAAGATTTTGACCCTATCAAACTTCTAACAAGTTTTACTGATAATTCTTTATTAGACATCTTTTAACCCTTACCTAGTCTTTTAGCCACTCTGGCAGGTGATTCCATTTGTTCTAGTGCTTTTAATGTTGCTCTAACAACATTTACCGGAGTAGTAGAGCCATAGCATTTTGCTAAAACATCCTTCACCCCTGCTAGTTCAAGCACTGCTCTCATAGCGCCTCCTGCAATAATTCCTGTACCAGGTGCAGCAGGTTTCATGAATATTACTGAAGCACCAAACTTTGATTTAATAGGGTACTGTATGGTGTTTCCTTTTAACTCAATAGAAACCATGTTTCTTCTTGCATGATCTAAAGCTTTTTGAATTGCAATTGGAACTTCTCTAGCCTTACCACGACCAAAACCTATTTTTCCATTTCCATCACCTACTACTGTGACAGCTGTAAATCCAAAAATCCTGCCTCCTTTTACTACCTTAGCGACTCGATTAACTTGAACTAATTTTTCTTCAAGCACTTCTCCACCAAGATTATCTGATGATTTATTTTGATTTTGATTTTGATTTTGATTTTGCATATTTTTCCTTCTTTAAAAAGCAAGTCCACCTTCTCTGGCTGCCTCTGCTAAAGCCTTTACCCTTCCGTGAAATTTATATCCAGAGCGATCAAAAGCTACTTTTGTAATACCTTTCTCTAAAGCCCTCTCAGCTATAAGTTTTCCTACTTTCTGAGCAGCTTCTGCATTTCCATTATTGGCACTTTTTAAGCCTGATTCAGCTGTTGAAGCAGCAGTTATAACCTCGGAACCATTACTCGTAATAATCTGAGCATAAATATGGGAATTTGACCTAAAAACAGTTAGTCTATTTTGATCTAATAAATTTATCTTAGATCTTGTTTTTAAGGCTCTTTTGAGTCTTTTTGTATTTTTATTAATCATGACTATGCTTTCTTAGATTCCTTACGTTTTATTGTTTCGTCTGCATACTTAACACCTTTACCTTTGTATGGCTCAGGAGGCCTGTAATCTCTTATTTCAGCTGCAGCCTGACCTACTTGCTGTTTATCAATTGATTTTAATACTATCTCTGTATTGCTTGGAAGATCTGCACTCACCCCTTCAGGAAGAACGTACTTAACTGGATGAGAAAACCCTAAACTTAATTCTAATGTTTTTCCTTCTAATTTTGCTCTATAACCAACACCATTAATTTCTAGTTTCTTTTCAAAACCCTTTAAAACTCCTTGCATGCAATTTGAAGAAAGAGCCCTCATGGTTCCTGTTATAGCAAGAGCTTCTTTAGTTTTAATATTAGGACTAAACGAGATACTTTGTTCTTCTTGATGCAAAGATACATCTTTGTGAAGGTCAAGAGTCGTCTCTCCCATCTTTCCTTTGAAAGTTAATTTATTTGCGACGCAATCTAATGAAACACCTTCTGGTATTTCTATTGGTTTAATTGAAGTTCTTGCCATTTTAATTTGTACCTAAAATACTGAACAAATGACTTCACCACCGATCTCAGCATCCCTTGCCTGTTGATCTGTCATGAGTCCCTTATTCGTTGAAACAATCGCCATCCCCAGTCCTCCATTAACAAGAGGGAGATCTTTATGGCTTGAATATAATCTAAGGCCTGGCTTACTTATTCTCTTTAATTCCTTTATGACCGGTTGGCCTTCGAAATATTTTAGTTTTATAGTCAGCAATGGCTTCTTATCTCCAGAAACTTCATAAGATTTAACATATCCTTCATTCTGTAGAACTTCTACAAGGTCTATTTTTTTATTTGAAGAAGGCACTTCTACACTTATTTTAGTTCTAGATTGTGCGTTCTTAATGCTTGAAAAGAGATTCGCTATTGGATCTTGTATACTCATTAATAATACCTACCAGCTTGATTTCACTAATCCAGGAATGTCGCCTTTCATGGCTAATTCTCGGAGTTTATTTCTTGAAAGACCAAACTTTCTATAAACAGCATGTGGGCGACCTGTAATAGCACATCTCCTTTGCATTCTAATAGGGTTAGCGTCTCTAGGAAGTTTTTGTAACTTAATTTGTGCTAACTCCCTTTCTTCATCAGAAGATTTAGGGTTTCTTATTGTTTCTTTTAATGCCGCTCTTTTAGTGGCAAATCTTAAAACAGTTTTTCTTCTCTTTTCTTCTCTGGCTTTCATTGATGTTTTTGCCATGTTACTTAGCCTCCTTAAATGGGAATTTCATAGCCCTTAATAATGCTTCGCTGCTTTTATCATCAGCTGCAGATGTTGATATAGCAATATCCATACCTCTAATTTTATCTACCTTGTCGTAATCGATTTCTGGAAAAATTATGTGCTCTTTAATACCTATTGAGTAATTTCCCCTACCGTCAAAAGACTTTAATTCCAGACCTCTAAAATCCCTCTCTCTTGGAATAGCAATTCCTAAAAGTCTCTGCAAGAAGTCATACATACGGTCACCTCTTAGCGTGACTTTACATCCGATTGGCATACCCTCTCTAAGTTTAAAATTAGCTACCGACTTCCGGGCTTTCGTTATCATTGGTTTTTGGCCTGCTATCAAGGCCAAGTCTGTAGAAGCATTTTCTAAAACTTTTTTGTCGTTCATAGCCTCGCCAACACCCATGTTCAAAGTAACCTTTAGAACTTTTGGCACTGACATCTTTGAAGATAAACCAAGAGATTTCTGTAACTCTGGAATGACAGTGTCGTTGTAATATTTTTTTAAAGGTATCATTATTTTATCTCCTTACCTGAAGATTTATAAACTCTCATTCTTTTTCCGTCTTCTGTTGACTTAATAGCAACTTTATCTGCTTTTTTTATGTCAGAATTATAAATAGAGATATTTGAAACATTTATGGAGGATTCTTTTTCAATAACTCCGCCAGCTATACCTGCCTGAGGATTTGCTTTTGTATGCTTCTTAACCATTTGCACGCCTGATACAAAACACCTACCATTATCCAGGATCTTAGTAACAGACCCCTGTTTTCCTTTGTCTTTTCCAGCAATAACAATCACCTGATCACCTGTTTTTAATTTATTCATATCTTTATAGGACTTCTGGAGCAAGTGAAACAATTCTCATAAACTCTTCGCTTCTTAGTTCTCTAGAGACTGGTCCGAAAACTCTAGTTCCAATAGGTTGTTTTTGAGCATTAATTAAAACTGCAGCATTATCATCGAACCTTATAGCCGAACCGTCTGATCTTCTTAGTTTATTTTTTGTTCTAACAACTACGGCATCTACTACTTCCCCTTTCTTTACTCTGCCTGTAGGTATAGCTTCTTTTATAGTTACTTTAATTACATCGCCTACTTTAGCGTATCTTTTCTTTGATCCACCCAGCACTCTAATGCACATTAGCTTCCTTGCTCCGCTATTGTCAGCTACCTCTAAATAAGTCTGTTCTTGAATCATAATATTTTATTTTATCGTTTGATTTTTTTTATCAATACTGACCAAGCTCCAGGACTTGGTCTTAGAAAGTGGCTTGCATTCTTTAACTGTCACTAAATCACCTTCTTCGCATTGATTATCTTGATCATGAGCATGAAGCTTTGTTGATCTCCTTAAAATCTTTTTATAAAGAGGATGTTTAACCTTCCTTTCAACTTTAACAGTAATAGTTTTATCTCTTGAAGAGCTAATAACAAGTCCTGTTTCTGTTCTATTAATTTTTTCTATCATTTAACTTCTCTGTTTAAAGTTTTTAATCTAGCAATAGACCTTCTAACCCCTTTAATCTTATGGGTTTCTTTTAGTTGCCCAGAAGAGTGTTTTATTCTTAACTCTAATAACTCTTTCCTTAATTTACCCTCTTCACTTAGGCCTTCTTCTGAAGCACTTCCAAGTTTTCCTAAGATTCCTTTTTTGGCCATCTTAAATTCTCCTAATAAATGTTGTAGCGACTGGCATTTTTGCAGAAGCTAAAGCGAATGCTTCTCTTGCTAATTCTTCTGTTACACCTTCCATTTCGTACAAAATCTTTCCAGGCTTGATTGGACAAACCCAATATTCAACATTTCCTTTACCTTTACCTTGTCTAACTTCTAGAGGTTTTTTCGTTATAGGTTTGTCAGGAAAAACTCTTATCCATATTTTTGCACCTCTTTTGACATGTCTGGTCATGGCTCTTCTGGCTGCTTCAATCTGTCTGGAAGTTAATTGGCCTCTGTTTGTGGCTTTTAGTCCAAAGGTACCGAAACTTAGTGTGTTGCCACGCTGCGCGTTTCCAGTATTTCTACCTTTTTGCTGCTTTCTATATTTTGTTCTTTTTGGTTGAAACATTTTTTATCTTACTCCGACCCTTCATTTTTTGAAGGCTTTAATACTTCCCCTCTAAAAACCCAGGCTTTTACTCCAATAACACCATAAGTAGTGTGTGCTTCAGCAGTTCCATAATCAACGTCTGCTCTTAGTGTATGCAAAGGCACTCTTCCTTCTTTCTGTATTTCAGCTCTCGCTATCTCAGCTCCACCCAGTCTTCCAGCAACTCTTATTTTGACACCTAAAGCGCCTTGTCTCATGGCGTTCTGCACTGCTCTTTTCATTGCTCTTCTAAACATAACTCTTCTTTCGAGTTGCTGAGAAACACTTTCTGCAAGAAGCTTAGCGTCCAAGTCAGGCTTTCGAATTTCTTGTATGCTCAAAGTAACTGGAATCCCCATTCTTGCAGTTATCTCTTCTCTCATTTTATCAATATCTTCACCTTTCTTACCAATCACGATTCCCGGTCTTGCCGTGTGAATTAGAACTCTTGCATTATCTGCTGTTCTTTCTATTTCTATTCTGCTTACCGAAGCATGCGCTAATTTTTTTGATAGATGTTCTCTTACCTCTATATCTTTTAAAAGGTTTTCTGTGTACTGACCTTTCTCAGCAAACCAATTTGAGGTATGTTTAGTTGTTATGCCTAATCTAAATCCTATTGGATGTACTTTTTGTCCCATTTCTTAACTCTGTTGTTTTAATGTTAAAGCTATATTGCAGCTTCTTTTAAAGAACTGATCTGCCCTACCTCTTGCTCTAGGCCTCACACGCTTCATGGTAAAACTTTCATCAACTGATATTGTTGAAACGAACAACACATCCGCATCTAAACCGTTATTATGTTCTGCATTCGCTATTGCTGACTCAAGAACCTTCTTGACAATATGTGCAGATTTTTGAGGTGCAAATGAAAGAATGCCTAAAGCTTCTTCTACGTGTTTCCCTCTTATCTGATTTGCCATCAATCTTACTTTTTGAGCAGATATTCTTGCACTTCTTAACTTAGCACTAACTTCAACCATCATATGTCCTTATTTTCTGTCGCCAGAATGCATTCTAAACGTTCTTGTTAGTACAAATTCACCGAGCTTATGTCCGACCATATCTTCCTGTATGAATATAGGTATATGTTGTCTTCCATTATGAACAGCAATGTTTAAACCTACCATATCAGGGCTTACCATTGACCTTCTAGACCATGTTTTAATTGGCTTCTTATCACCGGTAGATATTGCTTTTTCAACCTTTTTTAACAGGTGCAAATCTATAAATGGTCCTTTTTTTAACGATCTAGGCATTTTTTTATTTCTGTCTGCGACGTACAATCATTCGATTGCTACTCTTTGTTTTATTTCTTGTTCTATAACCTTTTGTCGGAACACCCCAAGGAGTAACCGGATGTCTTCCTCCTGAAGTCTTACCTTCACCTCCGCCATGGGGATGATCAACAGGGTTCATGGCGACTCCTCTTACTGTTGGCCTTATTCCCATCCATCTTTTGGCTCCAGCTTTACCAATTGATCTAAGAGAATGTTCTGAATTTGAAACTGATCCTATAGTCGCCCTACAATCTGACAACACCCGTCTAACTTCGCCACTCCTTAATCTTAAAGTTACATGTCTTCCTTCTACAGCAAGAATTTGAGCAGAAGATCCTGCACTTCTAATCATTTGAGCTCCTTTTCCTGGAAATAACTCAACACAATGAACTACTGTTCCTAGAGGGATTTCTTTTAAGCTTAGTGTATTTCCTATTTTGATAGGTGAATTAGGTCCTGATTGCACAAGATCGCCTACTTGCAAACCTTCAGGAGAAATAATATATCTTCTTTCGCCATCTGAATAAAGAACAAGAGCTATATTACCTGAACGATTAGGATCGTACTCTAATGTCTCAACTTTCCCTTCAATACCATCTTTGAGTCTCTTGAAATCTATTATCCTGTAGTGCTTTTTGTGGCCGCCACCTCGATGCCTAGTTGTTATTCTTCCTTGATTGTTTCTTCCTGCTTTTTGTTTTTTTGTCTCTAATAAAGGTGCGTAAGGATCGCCTCTGTGAAGGTGATCTCTTGAAGTCCACGACCTAAATCTTCTTCCTGGAGATGTTGGGTTTGATTTTTTAATTTGAATCGCCATTATTCTATTCCCACTTCTATTGATTCACCCTCTGATAAACTCACATAGGCCTTTTTCCAATCAGGTCTTTTGGTAATTCTAAACTTTGACCTTTTTGTCTTACCTTTAACTTTTATAATATTCACTGTTTCAACTTTTACAGAGAAGAAGCCTTCTACTGCTTTTTTTACTTGGAGTTTTGTAGCATTTATATCAACCTTGAAGGCATATTGATTATTGCTAGACATAATAGAAGAAACCTTCTCAGTTAAATAAGGAGCTTGTATTATGTTGTATAAATTATCTCTCATTATGATAAAACCTTGTTTAAGGATTCGATAGTTTCTTTAGTTAACAAGACTTTCTTTGCTTTAAAGAGTGCAGTTGGATCAATAGAACTTAGAGATTGTAGATTCACTTCTGCTAAATTTTTTGAAGCCTTAGAGAATAATTCGTCTTTTGATGGTAGTACTATTAAAGCCGAATCTATACCTAAATCATTAAGAAGGGCTTTGACTTGTGAAACTTTTGGAGGGCTAGCAATAGTTATTTCATTAATTGCTATTATTTTTTCTTCTTCAAGTAATTTAGACCATATAGATCTCATTGCAGATCTATACATCTTCCTATTAATCTTTTTAGGTTTTATATCTTGGTATTTATGAGCAAATGTTATGCCTCCCCCTCTCCAAATTGGAGATCTTATGGTTCCAGCTCTAGCTCTGCCAGTTCCTTTTTGCTTCCAAGGCTTCCTTCCTCCACCTCTAACAGCAGATCTATTCTTTTGTCCTTTTGTATTCTGGTGACTATTAGCTATATAGGTATTTATTAACTGATGAACAATATCTGAATTAAAGTCTTGCGCAAAAATTTTATCTGAAAGCTCCATCTTGGAATCGTCAGAGCCGTTTTGATTGTAAACTTGTATTTCCATTACCTTTACTTGATTGCTGGTTTTAAAATAATATTTGATCCGACGGCACCAGGGATAGGACCTTTTATTAGCACTATATTGTTTTCACTATCTATTGAGGTAATACGCAAATTTTGTATTGTCTTCTTAGCATCTCCCATATGACCAGACATCTTTTTCCCTTTCCAAACTTTACCAGGAGTTTGGCACTGGCCTATCGACCCTGGAGCTCTGTGAGAAATAGAGTTACCGTGTGTGGCGTCTTGCATTTGAAAATTCCACCTCTTAACAGTTCCTGCAAAACCCTTTCCTTTTGAAGTTCCTGATACATCTACGAGCTGACCTTCTTCAAATTGTTCTAAAAATAATGCCCCACCTATCTGAAGATCTTCTAATTTTTCTGA
>TARA_B110000438_G_scaffold27768_1_pt1 | contig 15473 bp, 14 predicted proteins | sample TARA_B110000438 | Tara Oceans TARA_B110000438 (sample SAMEA4398413) | marine metagenome | biome: Polar Biome; feature: [MES] marine water layer (ENVO:01000295) within the mesopelagic zone...; material: water (ENVO:00002006), including particulate matter (ENVO:01000060) such as...... | reverse complement strand
CGCCTTTATTGACGAAAATTAATTATCGTCTAAGCCTGTAGAAGCTTAAAGAAAAAATTTCTTGGACGGGGGGTTCAACTCCTCCCCGTCTCCACCAAGGAAAATGCAAGTATAAATAATTATAAAATAATTTTATCTAAAATTTTGAAAATTAAATACACAATAACAAAATATCATTTTTTACAATCTAGTTTTGCAGGATTATCTATTACACTAATAATATTAATTGGAGAATCTTTTTCTAATAATGTAATAAATGCTGCTATTGGTTCCAGTGTTGCTTTAGTATTTTTACATCCCAAAAATACTCAAAATAATTTTAGAAGTCTTGTAGGTGGTAATTGTATTGCAATTTTATCTTTTATATTTTTATATTTTATTTTTTCAATATTTAATCAGGAACTTTTTGTAACAATAAATAGTAAAGATTTTCATGTTTTTTCTGGTTTATCTCTTACTTTATGTCTATTGTTAATGAGTATTTCAAATACCGAGCATATTCCTGCTGCAGGAACTTCAATAGGATTATCAGTTAATAATTTTGATACCACATTGATAATTTTTATATTATTATCAATATTTACTTTATATTTAATAAGAATAATAGCTCATAAATATGGAAAAAAAATCTTTTAATTATAAACAATCACTACAAATAATATAAATTTCTAAATTATGAGATACTATTTCACCACTAATGTTTTTTTCAAATTGCTTAATTGATTTTTCTAATCCAATAAAATTAATTTCGTCAATTTTATTACATTTTTTACAAATAGTATGGTGGTGGTGATCTGAGAAAGATAAAGTGTAATAACTATGATCATCTACTATGTTTATCCTACAAACACTTCCTTGCTCATACAATAATTTAAGAGTTCTATAAACAGTTGCTCTTCCAATATTAGGTAGGGATTTAGCAAGTTCTTCAGAAGTAAATAAACCTTCTTTTCTTACTATTTCAGCTATAATTCTTCTTCTAGAATTAGTTACACTATTTCCACTAAGATTTATAGATTCTACTAATTTATTAACAACGTCTATTTGATCGTATACCATTCATCCAATCTACAAATTTGTGATAACTCTATTAAATATTGTGTTCTTTGATAATAAGCCATGAAAATAATTATAATCAAAAATATGAAGCTAACAATAAATAATAGAGAGATATTATTTCGTTTTATAGAAACTATAATAGATTTTTCATATAATTGATCAGGTAATATAAGTAATTGTTTAGCTGGGCTTAATAACCACCCTATTGCAAATCCACATACTAATCCAGAAATATGAGCTATTTGGTCAACATCTCCACCCCAAGATCCATAGACTACATTAATAAATATTAATACACCTATAGATATTAATGATTCTGTACCATGCTTACCTAAAACATTCTTATTTAATAATAGATATGAAGCATAACTACCTAATAGTCCAAATATTGCACCACTAGCCCCAGCTCCTATAGCTCCAAGACCTTCAGCACAGCTTAATAAATTAATATTTTCTTTATCCATGAATGCTGAACCTGACCAATAGGAAAAAACAGTGGCAGAAAATCCACAAAATAAATAAATTATTAAGTATTTATTTTTTGAAAATTCTTTTTCTACAAGCCTGCCAAATATATATAGACCAACTAAATTTAATAAGATATGAATAAAGCCTATATGCATAAAAGTTGCAGTTATAAATCTCCAGTATTCACCTTGAGATATAAAAAAATCACATTTTGCACCTAATCGGCATAAATTAACAGTAGATTTTGAACCTCCTGAAATTTCTTGAATTAAATACATTAAAAGATTTATAATCATCAAAGATGCAGTAATTGGTGAAGATTTATAAAATGAATGTAATTTAAGAAACATTTTCATTAATAATATCCCTAATTAATTTTTTGTTAAATTTTCCGTTATCAAGTTTTGGCAAAGGTGTGTCATAAAAAACTATTTTTTTTGGAAGCTTATGACTATCAAGCATAATTAAATGCTTATTAATTTCACCTAAAGTAACTTTCTTTTTTGAAAATAGTACTAAGGTTAATATTTCTCCCCAATATTCATCCTTTTTACCAATTGCAACACATTCTTTAACATATTCTAAGTTACTTATAATTTTTTCTATTTCTAATGGATTAATATTCTCTCCTCCTGAAATTATAAGATCGTCTACCCTACCTGTTATAAATAAATATTTTTCTTCATCTAAATATCCAGTATCTCCTGTAGGAAACCATTTAGAAGAAGTTTTATTATTATAATATTTTGCAACAATTTTACTTCGAATAAATATTTCTTTATTTGAATCAATCTTTATTTTAATTTTATTTAATACCTTTCCTACTGATGAATTTGGTCTATTTGTATCAGAAGGAGATGCAGTTGATATTTGAGATGAAGTCTCAGTCATTCCATATGTAGGTAATACTAAAATTCCTATGTTCTTTGCCCTTTCAATTAAATTTTCAGGAACATTTGCTCCTCCACATAAGATAAATTTGAATGTTTTGGGAGCTTTCAGATTTTTATTTTCCATTATGGTTATAATTTTAAATAGCATTGTAGGAACTAAAGAAATTATTGTTACTTTTATACTCATAATTAAATTGATTACTTTTTCGGGATCAAATGAATTTTCAATATAGATTTTTTTTGAAAATATTAAACTTCTAAATATTATTGAAAGCCCTCCTGCATGATAAGGAGGCATGCATAACAACCATTTATCACTATCTTTTATATTTAAATTCATCTGTGAAATATGAGAGTTAGTCTCAATATTTTCTAAATTAAGTTCAACAGCTTTTGGTTTTCCAGAACTACCTGATGTAAATAAAATACAAACAGTTTCATTTTGATTTGGCCAAGAAAAAATTTCATCTTTTTTTATAGTACTTTTAGATATTTTAATAAGATCTACATTTTTAAAATCATTTACATTAATATCATATGATTCATCGTAAAAAATTTTTTTACTTTGAATAATATTCATTTTATTCAAAATTTCTTCTTTTGGGCTATTGGGATTTAAAGGTACAAAAATTCCACCTAACATAGGTAATAAATTTGAAAATATAACATAATGTAAAATATTTTTAGAGATAAAACATATTTTTTCATTTTTATTTATTTTTTTATAACATGAGTTTCCATATGATTTTATCAACTCAAAAAAATCATCATAAGTTATTTCTTCTATATCAGTAGATATAAAAGCACCTTTTCCTAAATTTTTTTCTATCCAACTAAAATTCATTATTTATAGTTTGAAGTAATGTTTTATTTACAATATTTTTCCAAGAAGTAATTTGAAATTTTAATAAATTATTAAAATTTAGTTTTTCGTGTACTAAAGAAATTTTCCCTTTATTAAATAATATTCCATTATTTATATCGTCAATAAGATATTTTGAAGCACTTAGTCCATGTATTATCTTTTCTTTATATACTTCATCGATATATTTTGCTAACGAAAGAGTTTTATAAATACCTACTTGTGTTTCAAAAGAAGAGCTAATATAACTTTTTATATTAGCTTTATATAATATATCTATTAATTGTATAGAGATTTTATAATTTCCTAATAACTTAGGTTTTATTGCAACATAATCTATACAATTAAATTTAATTATTTCTACTATTTCTTTTAAATTATTATGAGTTAAATCTAATGAAACGTTTTGTTTATATCTATTAATCTTTAAATAATCTTTTATATTTTTAGTTTTTAACAAACCTTCAATAAAATCAAATTTTATATGCTTATTTTTATCTAAAAATATTTGAGCTTCTTCTATAGAGTATTCATTATTAAAATCAGCTCTTATTTTATATTTTTTAAAAAATTTATCAATTTCTTTATATTTACTTTCAAAATTATTTTTTGAAAATTTAATTTTGAAAGACTTGAATCCATATTTAATGTAATTATTAATTTTTTTTTCTAAATTATTATTATCACCTATAAGTATTGCTGTTTTAAGGTTTTGAATTTTAAAATATTTTTGATTTATTTGAGAAATAGCATATTCTAATGTTGGTAAATTATTTTCATATACATATTCTTTATCATCAAATATTTTTTTGATATTACTTATTTTTTCATTACTGAATTTTTCCAAAGGCGAAACTTCTAAAACCTGTTCCGTATTATCTTTGCTAATTTTTATAAAAATGTAATCTTGGAAATTATAAATATAATTTGAATTTTCAAGATTAGTTTTAAAAGGGATTCTATAAATACTATATTCAACTTTATTTATTATTTTCAATTATATTCCTAGTATATTAATTAAATGAGGCCATATTAATAATGAAATACCTAAGAATAAAGAAAGTATAAAATGTGATTTAACTGTCTTTATTAAAGTGAAATTCAATTCACCTAATTTCTTTGATTTTCCTAAATCTAATGACCAATCATAAGCATTGTTTTTTTTGAAACCAAGATCACTTAATGGAAATATATACAAAGCTATTATAGCTGGTATTGTTATTAAGAAATTTTGAAAGATAAAAATTAAAGATATTAGAATAATAAAAATTACAATTATTATTACAAAAAATAAATATCTTGATTTTGTTTCTCCAAGTATTACAGCAATAGTTTTTTTACCACCTTTTTGATCGTTTTCAATGTCTCTTATATTATTTACTAGAATTATAAGGCTAGCTGAAAGGCCTGGTACTAAAGATATTAATAAAAGATTAAATGATGGATTTATATCAAATAAATATAAACTTCCCAAAATAGTAAAAGGTCCAAATACTATCATAACTACAACTTCACCTAAGCCAATATAACCATAAGGTTTAGGACCTCCAGTATATGTATAAGCTAAAGCTATGAGAATTACTCCTATTATTAAGGTAAAAAATCCAGAAACAATATAAGCTGTAATACCTAAAATTAAACATATAAAAAATATTACATAAATGATTAATTTCATTTCAAATTTTGATAATATACCTGATTGTGTAGCTCTTAATGGACCTACTCTATTTTCATTATCAATTCCTTTTTTTGAATCTTCAAGGTCATTAATTAAATTCACTAGGATTTGAAGAGAAATTCCTATTAGAAGAATTAAAACTGTTTTAAAAATATTAAAAGAATCATAAATTGTAATTGAAATTGAAACTATTAGAGGACCTAAAACTGCTGGTAAAGTTCTTAATCTAAAAGCAACTAATATTGATTTTAATTTTATATTCAAAATAATTTATTTTTAGCCGTGAAATGGAGGTTTTGGAAATTTAGAAAAATCAGGTTTCCTTTTTTCATTGAATGCATTTTTTCCTTCTTTAGCTTCTTCTGTCATGTAATACATCATAGTGATATCACCTGCCATATTCTGCAACCCAGCTAAACCATCCGATTCTGCTATAAAAGTATTTTTTAAAAATCTTATTGCTGTTGGACTATGTTCTAAAATTTTTCTTGACCATTTAATACCTTCAGACTCTAATTGATCGTAATCTACTATTTTATTAATAAGTCCCATACTTAACGCTTCAGTTGCACTATATTGTTCACACAGGAACCAAATTTCTTTAGCTTTTTTTGTCCCTACTAATCTAACAAGTTCGGAACTTCCAAAACCTGCATCAAATGAACCAACTTTTGGACCTGTTTGACCAAATACTGAGTTTGTAGATGCAATAGTTAAATCGCAAATAACCTGTAAAACATGGCCTCCTCCTATTGCATATCCACTCACAAGTGCAATAACAGGTTTGGGCATGTATCTTATGAATCTTTGTAAAGGAAGGACTCCTAATGAAGGATTTCCACTTTGATCGTTATAACCTCCATGTCCCCTTACTTTTTGATCTCCACCTGAACAAAAAGCTTTATCTCCTGCTCCTCTAAATAAAACAACCCCAGTTTTTTCATCCTCTGCAGCTTTTTTAAAAGCTGCACTAAGCTCAGAGATTGTTTGAGGGCGAAAAGCATTTCTGACTTCTGGTCGATTGATTGTTATTTTAGTAATGCCTTCATAATAATCGACTAGTATATCTTCATATATGGCTTTTTGTACCCATTTGATATTCATTATTTTTCTCCTAAAATGAAATTTTTTATTTTTTGAGATACATATATAGGATTTTCTAATATTATATTATGACCTGAATTAGAGACTACATCTAATTCAGAATTTTCAATTATTTCAGACATAATTTTTGAAATTTCTTTATATTTAAAATCTTTTTCTCCGTACATTATAAGTGTTTTTGATTTAATATTTTTTAAATATTTACCTAAAAATTCTTGAACACCTTGCCCTTGATATCTTAAACTCATTAAGAGACCTTCATTATTTTGATTTAATCTTATATTTCTATTTTTTTGTTTTGTTTCAACAGACAATTTTTTTTCGGAATCCCATAAAGAAATTCCTTCCCAATAATTTACAAATTTTGTAATTTTATTATTCATTAATAGATCAATTATTTTTTTATCTGATTTAATTCTTGAAATTCTTTCAGATTTTTTTTCAATTCCAAAAGATGAACTACATAAGATCAATTTATTTATTTCATTATAGTTATTGATTGCATATTGCATAGCTAATCTTCCCCCAAGAGAATAACCAACTATATTAACTTTTTTTAAATTTAATTCATTAATTATATTTTCTATATATTTAATAGATTTTGAAAAAGAATAGTTTTGTTCAGAATAATCCATTGAAAATCCGTGCCCTATCATATCTAATTTTATGATTTTAAAATACTGCTTTAGATAATTAGATACTATGTCAAAAGATTCATGGCTTCCTGTAAAACCATGAATTAATATTAAAGGAATCCCAGAACCTTCAGTTTTATAATATAATTTCTTTCTCATAAAGTTTTTATAAATTTTTAGTGATATTTTTTATATATATATTAAATTTACTATAATCTGTATTTGAAAAATTTAGCTCAATTACTTTAGTACCTTTAGTTTTTGCTGTAGATATTAATATATCTTTAAAATCATTTTGATTTTCAGGACTGTAATAATTACATCCAAAGCCTTTTGCTATATTTTTTATTGAAAATTCATCATGTGCAGTTATAAACCATTTGTTATAAATATTTTTTAAATCTTTAGCTTGAGGTAGTAGGTTAAATATTTGCCCTCCATGGTTATTATTTACAATAATAGTAAGGTTTTTTGAATTTCGAATTGCTGTTATTAAACTACTAGAATCATGTAAAAATGCTAAGTCGCCAATATCTAAATATACAGGATTTTCTAAAATTGAACTTAATCCAGAAGCTATTGCTATATTTCCGTCTATTCCAGATAAGCCTCTATTTGCTACAAAATTTATTAATTTACTTTTATGTAAAACAATATCTAAAATCCTTATTGGAAGAGAATTTCCAGATATAAAAACTGATGATTCAGGTATATTATTTAATAGAATTTTTTTGAATTTTATTTCTTCAATTTCATCTGTATTACTATCAAATGTTTTTCTAATAGATTTGTTAATGTTACTAAATTTTTTATTCCAATTATTTTCTTTAGATTTGATTTTTTTTAATTCAAAAATGGCTATAAAATCTTTTAAATTACCTTGTATTTGAAGATCAATATTAAATAAACCTTCATTTATACTTTTAGATTCCTCAAAGAAAATATGAAATTTAGCTTTTAATAAGCTGTTTGCTATATATTTAGAAACTGGTAGAGAACCTATATGTATTACAGTTTCTATATCGTATATCTTATTTGTTCTGAAAATTAAATCACCTGTATCAATGATTGTTGATTTGTTGTAGTTATTTTTAATCCTTAAATTAGATAAAGGATCAGCTATTATTGGCCAATTTAATTTGTTAGCTAATCTTATTATATCTTCAGTATTATTTTCATTTTGTCCAACTAAAATTATTCCATTTTTATTTTCTACTTTATTTAAAAAGTTATCTTTAATACTATTTAGTTTTATAGATAAATCATCATTAATAGTTTCTTCTTCTAATTTATCTATAGTTTTAATTTTTCCATCTGTAAAAGGTTCATCGAATTGCCAGTTGATATGAACTGGACCCTTAGGAGATGAACTAGACTTTAAAACAGATTTATAAGCAATATTAGATATAAAATTGGAGTTATTTGATGTTGCAACAGGTATGTCGTAAAACCAATTAATATTATTTGTATAAATATTTGACTGATTTAATGTTTGATTAATATTAGTTTCTCTAAATTGCATAGGTCTATCAGCAGTTATAACAATCAGTGGAATTCTTGAATAAAATGCTTCTGCAATTGCAGGAGAATAATTTAGTGTAGAAGTTCCAGAAGTACAAATTAAAACTGTTGGTTTTCCAGAAGCTTTTGAAACACCTAATGCAAAAAATGCAGCAGATCTTTCATCAAGTATTATCTTTGTATTAAAATATTTTTTATTTATTAAAATATTATTAACTAAAGGAGTGGATCTAGACCCAGGGCTAAAAACTATATTTTTAACTTTATATTGAATTAGTTTTTCTAGAAATTTTTTTATTACAATATCGTGATTTAACATTTAATTTTCTATCAGTGATTCGTTTATTGCTTCAAACTTTGAATTTAATTCTTCCAATTCATATTTAATTTTACTGTCTTTAATTATCCCATTACCAGCGAATGAAATAATTTCTTTTTCGTTTATAGAATATTTTGCACATCTTAATGCTGCATAAAAATTTGAATTATTCTTTTCAATGTATCCTATAGATCCTGCGTATAAACCTCTATCAAACGTTTCATTTTTTCGTATCCATTTTAAGGCTTCATCTACAGGAAATCCAGCTAAAGCGGGAGAAGGATGTAATAGTTTTATAAACTCAAAAAAATTATTATTATTTAATTTTGTTTTTATCTCAGATTGTAAATGATATATATTATTTAATTTTATCACTTCAGAAGGAGATTTAGATATTTTATTTTTTGTTATTTTACTTAATTGTGACTCAATATATTTTACAACAATGTCGTGTTCTTCAATTAAAGTAGAATTTTGAAATTTTTTTTTAATTTCATTAAGATCTTCACCTTTGTTTGGAATAGATCCAGCTAAGGCTTCTGTTTTAAGTATTTTATTATTATATTCAAAAATTTTTTCTGGAGTCGATCCGAAAAATATATTTTCATCATCTCTAAACATATAGGTAGTACAATTAGGATACTTAGAAATAACCTCTAAAATTGTTTGATTAATATCTAAATTATTTAATTTACTTTTTTTAATATCTGCAACTACAATTTTTTCTAAACTTGAAATTTTAATATTTTCTTTAGCTTTCTCAACTAACTTCAACCAATTTTCAGATTTACTATTAAATATATTTTTTGATCTTATTTCATTTCGTTTAAAATTTTCTAAGATTCTATTTTTAAAATATAATTCTAATTCTTTATTATTCCCAAAATTAATAAAATTATTATTTTCAAATTTAATTGCATAACTAGGAAAAATAAATTCTATATATGGATAATTTTTCCATTCTTTTGATTTTTTTTTATTTTTAATATCAAAGCAGAAACTCCCGAATGCTAAAGGAAAACTTTCTAGTTCATTCATTACTTTTTGTTTAAAACTGAAAAAGTCATTAGGATCATGTAATTGAATTTTTTTTGCTATACCAAAAGAGGCTACGACATTTTTTCTAGAAGGATTTGTTATTAATCTCGTAGGTTTTTTTTCTAATATTAAAGATAATAATTTTATGAAATCAGTCATTTTTTAATTGAATCAAAATCAATAAGACTTATATTGTAAATTATACACTATCTTCCAAACTGACTAGATATATTTTGATAGTCTAATTTGATAACTGCAGGTCTTCCATGAGGATCCCATGGGATTGAAGTTTTTTCTAATTCATTTATAAGATTGATAGATTCAGAATCGTCTAATTTATCACCTGCTCTTACTGCTGTGTGGCAAGCTAATCTTTTAGAAATAATATTTTTTGGAGTATCTAGATTATTCTTCAAGTCATTAGAAATAATACTTAAAATCTTATCTAAGTCTGACTCTTTAGTTTTATATAAACCTACATGTGGAATATTTCTAACAATTATTTCACCTGAAGCTGACTCATCTATATCCCATCCCATTTCTTTAAATTTTTCAAATTCATTTATGATTTTATTATTTTGAAAAGTACCTAAATCTATATATCGATTTATATTTAATATTTGAAAATCTTTAGGATGAATTTCATTAACATATTTTTCAAACAATATTCTTTCATGAGCTGCATGTTGGTCTATTATATATATTCCATCAGGCCCTTCACATAAAATAAAAGTGTTTTTAATTTGACCTATAAATCTTAATAAAGGGATAGCATTTTTTAATGAAATTGGTTCATCTGAATCAAATAATAATTTTTGGTCATAAATACTATTTTCATAATTTGATATTACTTTATTTTGATTTAACTCAAGTCTAATTGAATTTGAAGGTATTTCTGAGTTTAATATTTTAGTTAAATTATTATATATAAATGACAGAATTTCACTTTCTTTTTCTAATTTAATTTCATGTTTTTGAGGGTGTACGTTTACATCTACTTCGTTAAAAGGAATTTTTATATTTAGACATACTATTGGAAATCTTTTACTATTAAAATTTTTATAAGCATTTTCAATAGTATAGAAAATTTTGGTATTTTTAATAACTCTATTATTAACACTTAAATTCATTCTTGATCTATTGCCAAAATTACGATCTGGTTTAGAAATATATCCTGATAGTTCATAATTATTTTCTTTACACTTTATATCTATTAAATCTACACTTTTTAACTTATAAAATTTAATTAGATTAGTAATCTGACTATTATCTCCATTGGTGATAAATTTTGTAATTTCATCATTAATTAATATAAATGATATTTTAGGGTGACCTAAAGCAATGCTTTGAATAAATTGAGTTATTTTTCCAGTTTCAGATTTTCTTGATTGTAAATATTTTAACCTTGCTGGTATGTTATGAAAAATATCTTTTATAATAATTTTGGTTCCATAATTAGCACCAACGTTTGTTTTATTTATTATTTCTCCAAATTTAATTTCTAATAATGTAGCAAAATCATTTTCTTTTATTCTTGAAATACATTCTATTTTTGAAATAGATGAAATGGATGATAGTGCTTCTCCTCTAAACCCTAAAGAGCTTACTTTATAGATATCTTCTTTTGTACTCAATTTTGATGTAGAGTGACTTTCAAAGGCTAATTCGATTTCATTAGGATTTATACCTATACCATCATCAATTACAGAAATATATTCTTTACCACCATTTTTAACTTCAATGATAATTTTTTTTGATCCTGCATCAATCGAATTCTCAACTAGTTCTTTAATTATTGACGCGGGTTTATCTATTACTTCTCCGGCACTAATTAATAAAGATATATTCTTTGGTAATTTTTTTATTTTATGAAGCATAATTATTTTATGATTTATTTAACTCTCTAGCCCAAAAAATACTAGATATTGCAAATAATAAAGTAATTATTGAAGTAAATAAAGTAGTTATTTCAGCTCCAAAATATCCAAATGCCCAACCTATAGGTATCATGCTTAAAGGCATTAACCCCCAAGACATCATAAGTAAACTAACAACTCTAGCTCTATATGCTTCATCAGCATTATCAATCATTAAAGCTTGCCCAAGACTCCATCTACCTGTTTCAGAAAACCCTAAAATAATCATTGCAATAATTCCAATTATAAACCAGTTTATAGTAGCTATAATAAGCAATCCGAAACCAGCAATTATTCCCATTGAAATCAAAATCCTTCCTCTTTTAGATTCTGTACTAAGGTTAGCTATAAGAATTGCTGATAAAATTCCTCCAATTCCTCCTGCAGCCATTAAATTTCCTACTTCACCTGGTGAAGCAAGGTATACATCTTTTGCAAAAACAGGGACCAAAAGTCTAAATGGTCCAGTACATAGTGCTAATACAACAGTATGAATCCATATAATCCTTACGATCTTATTAGTTTTTAAGTATTTAAATCCATTTATTACACCTTTAAATGTTGAAATTTTATTATTAGAATTTTTTGGTGGAAATTTCGGAATAAAAAATAATAATAATAGTCCAATAATCATTAGAAACGAAACAATAAGATATGAATTTTTAGCTCCAAAATATTCATATGTATACCCTCCAATTGCTGGAGCAATCATCATAATTATTCCCATAATTAATGCATTTAATGCTATCGCATTGGTTAATAACCTTTTTCCAACTAAATCAGGGATCAAAGATTGTCTAGCTGGAACTTGTAGCGCAAAACCTGCTCCTTGTATAATTGAAACAATTAATAAGTGAGACCAGTGCAATTGATTAGTGAAAATTAATATACTTATAAAAATACTTGTTAATAGATTTGATCCTTGTGCAATTTGAATTAACTTCCTTTTTTCAAATTTTTCTGCCAATACACCTCCAAACATTGAAAAAAGTAGTAATGATGGAGCAAAACCAGCAGATACTATTCCTGTTATAAATGCATTACTGGTAATGTCATAAACTAAAATACTTCTAACTGTCATTTGTATTTGAAATCCAGCCATTGAAAAGAATAGACTAAACCACATAATTCTGAAATTTCTATTTTTTAAACTTTCAAAAAGCCTAATTTTAGATTTAGTCGTCAATTTAAACTGTTTTCTAACTTTAGAATTAAACTCTCTAGCTCTTTAACTTTAATGTAATCTTCATTAAACATGCTATAAGCTCTACTTATATATGCAGAAACTATTTTTTCAGAATTTTTAGTATCAAGATCCAAGTAAGAAATCATATCTTTGATTTTCCTGTTTTCAGGAAGCATTTCACTTATTTTAGAAATCATTTTTTTATGAAGATTTATTGTTTCTGTTTCATTGTTGTCTTTTGAAAATTTAATCTTACCAATTAATTTTGTTATTTCTAATAATAATTCTGATTCTTGCATATTGATAAATTCAATGTTTTCAGTATCTAATATTTTTTTTGTATTATCTTTTGAGTCACCTAAAAAATTATCTAAGGTAATTTCGTCAAAGTAATCTTTGCATAATTCTGAATAATCATTAGCTATTTGAGATAACTTTGACATTACTAGTGTTTTTTCTTCACTACTCATTGACCCTCCATATATTAGATCATCACTTCTTAGTGAACATAAATTCATAAGTTCATTTAAAGAACCGTCATATTTTTCTGGTAATGGTGGAAATATAATTTTATCCATATCTTGATCAGGAATTTGGTCTGCAAACATTTCAGGGATATATTTTGAAATATCACCTGTGATAGGAAAATCTATAACATAAGATGCAAAAATCATTTCATTATCTGTAAAATAAATAATTGCATGACTCATAGGTTTTTCTTTATTACCTAATTTAAAATCTAAATCTGACATTTAACTAATGTTTCCTTGTTAGAATTTTTTAATTTGTTAAAATAAACATAGGAGTAAAAATTGATTTACAAATTACTAATATTACCAATTCTACAACTTATAAATCCAGAGGTGTCACATTTTTTCGCTGAAAAATTATTACAAGTACCTTTTTTTAGATATTTTAACCCAATAAGTTATTTTTCAAAAAATAAAAATATTACAATTAATGTAATGGATATAGATTTTGATACCCCAATAGGGTTAGCTGCAGGATATGATAAAAATTGCAAAACATTAGGTTCATTATTGTCTTTAGGATTTGGATTTATTACAGGTGGTACTATTACTCTTCAAGAAAGATTTGGAAATCCTCGTCCAAGATTGTTTCACTTACCAGAAAAAAAATCTTTAATAAACTCATTAGGATTTCCAAGCATTGGATTAAAAAATGTTGCAAAAAATTTAGATTCAAAAAGCAAAATCAAAAATAAACTTTTTTTATCAGTTTCTGGTATTTCTGAAGATGAAATTATTTCTTGTATAAAAACCTTAGATATATATACAAATATTTTTGAAATAAATATCTCTAGCCCTAATACATCTGGGCTGAGACTTTTTCATAATCCTGCTAAATTATCTAAACTTATAGAAAAAATAAAAAAATCAACACATAATAGAATTTTAATAAAACTACCTCCATGGAGTGAAGATTTTAAAGAAAATCATCTAAATCTAGCTCAAACAAGTATTTTAGCTGGTGCTGATGGCTTGGTAATTGCAAATAGTATGCCTGCTAATAATCCAAAACTTGCTGTTGGTAAAGGAGGCTTATCTGGAAAAGTATTAACAAAAAACACTTTAAGGATGATTGCAGAAGTAAGAGCTTCTATAGGCCCAAATCCTATAATAGTTGCTTGTGGAGGCATTTTTGATGAAATAGATGTATGGAATTGCATAGCCCTTGGTGCTGATTTATGCCAAGCATATACAGGTTTTATTTATAAAGGACCACTATTTGCTCATAATATTAATAAGAAACTATCTAAACTACTTTTAGAAAAAAACATTAAATCTATAACTGAAGTTAAGGGTTCAAGTCTAATATAAAATTTTTAAAAATAATTTCACCTAAAAGAATTTTATAATTTCATCATATGAAGGCATTGATTCTTGAGCTCCTTTTTTAGTGGTACTTAAAGCCGATCCTATTATTGCTAACTGGATAGATTCTTCGAAATCAATATTTTTAGAAAGAGATGCTCCTAATATACCTGTGAAAGCATCTCCTGCACCTACGCTAGCTTCAACTTTATCAATTTTATGTGGGGGAAAGTATTTTTCTTTATTTTGTGTCATCAGATATGCTCCATTTTCTCCTAAAGTAATGATGCAACTATTAATATTATTTTTAATTATTTTAGTTGCAGCAATTTTCGCATCATCAATTGATTTAATTTTTATACCTGTCATATACTCAGCTTCAGTTTCATTAGGAGTAATTATATCTGCTATAGAAAAGTATTCCATTGATAATTCTTTTTTGTATGGTGCAGGATCTAAAATTATTTTAATATTATTTTTTTTTGCTAGATCCATACAATCTTTAGTTATACTTTGATTCATCTCATTTTGAGTGATTAAAACTTTAGTATTATTTAAGTTTTTTTCGAAAGATTCTACAATAGCATTTTCTTTTTTTTCATTTGCACCATATACAGCATTTACATAATTTTCACCATGTTGATCAGTAAAAATAATTGCAATTCCAGAATGGTTATTTGAATCTTCAACTATACTATTAGTATTTATATATTCTTTATTTAGGTAGTCTTTTAATTCTTTTCCATATAAATCGTTACCAACTAATCCTAAAAATACAACTGAGTTTTTTTTAGAAACTCTTGCAGCCGCAACAGCTTGGTTTCCACCTTTTCCTCCTGGTGCAGTATAAAATTTATGCCCAACAACAGTTTCGCCAGGCATAGCAGGTCTATCTACATCCATTATTAAATCCATATTTAAAGCCCCTAGAACTGTTATAGAATTTTCTAAAGTTTGTA
>TARA_B110000438_G_scaffold1873_1_pt1 | contig 15487 bp, 15 predicted proteins | sample TARA_B110000438 | Tara Oceans TARA_B110000438 (sample SAMEA4398413) | marine metagenome | biome: Polar Biome; feature: [MES] marine water layer (ENVO:01000295) within the mesopelagic zone...; material: water (ENVO:00002006), including particulate matter (ENVO:01000060) such as...... | reverse complement strand
AGCCGTTATAGATAAATGATCAAGGAGTCGAGCTAATTCAAAATGATCGCTTATTTTTTGAATAGACATAAATTTTATTCATACTAAAGCATTAAAATGATATTATTTACTTAGATATGTATATTGATTGAATTTTTTGATAACCATTTCTCGCTAGGGACAAAAAACTATGGTAATGAGCATGTCCCATGAAGACAAAAAAAAGTATAAAGAAAGTATTAAGCCAAAAACTGTTAGAGTTCGGACAAAGCGAACAACTACAATGTCTGATAAGTTAAAAAACCGCGCTTTTAAAAAGTTTGATGAAGAACCTAAAAATAAAGGGGTGGATGAGGAGATTACAATAGATGAACACCTTAAAATGAATGATAATTTTTTGCGAACAGGCCCTTACAAACCTAAGAAAAAATAATACGAGCTTATATTAATTATTTAAATTGGTTCTCTATTAAGGTGGGTTTTGTTACTAATTATATTTTGTTTAGGAGAGGGTGATCATAATTAGTAGTAATGCGACTTTAGCTACCATTTGATTCGTGTAATTCTTTATATTTACTAAAAACTTCTTCTGAGATGAAGAACTCAACTAGTTCTTTATCTAGCTCTCCCTTGTCAGCCATTTCTCTAAGGATTCTATAAACAACTTCTAATGGCATAGCTTTTTTGTAAGGGCGATCACTTGCGGTAAGAGCCTCTGCTATATCTGTTACGCACATTATCTTTCCTTCAAAAGGTATTTCATCTCCCTTTAAACCCAGAGGATATCCGCCTCCATTTACAAACTCATGATGTGCTCCGGCATAGAGAGGTATGTTTTTTAACTTTTTGGTAAAAGGAATTTTCTTGAGCATTTTTAAGGTGACCGCAGCGTGATTCTGCATTTTCTTTCTCTCAGACTCCGTTATACTTCCTCTTCGTATTGAAAGGTTAAGCACTTCATCGTCATTGAGAAAGGTTTGTTCTTTTCCGTCAAAGTCTGTCCAAGTCATCTTAGAAATTTCTTCTAAACGTGCGATCTTTTCATCCTCAAGAAATTCTCCAGGATTATTACACTGGTTAATAAATTCACGAATATTCATCAATTCTTGACGTTTTATTTTCTGCTTCTCTTCTAGTATTGAAACTTTTTTGGCGTCTGATCCATTTTGTAATATTTTTATTTTTTCATTTAAAAAGCTCTTTTCCATTTGTTCGATAATAAAGCATAGTCGTAAATCAACAAATTCAATTCTATCAAAAATGGTTTGAAGTTTTTTAGCTTTTTCGACAACTTCTACCGGCGTTGTGACTTTGCCAATATCGTGCATCCATGCAGCAATTCGAAGCTCATGTATCTGATCTTCATTAAAAGAAATGTCTTTGTATTTATCTTGGTTTTTGGTGAGAATGTCGGCAAATGTTAGTGTCATATTAGCAACACGTCGTATATGACCTCCTGTAACAGGAGATTTTTCATCGATTGCAGTTGCCATTACCTGAACAAATGAATCAAATAAATTATCCATTTCTTTAATCAATTGGGCATTAGTTACGGCAACCGCTGCTTGAGAGGCAAGAGATTCGGTTAAATTTTCATAATCTTTAGAAAACGCGATAACCTCATTTGTTTTAATGTTTTGAGCATTAAGAAGTTGCAAGACGCCAATAACATCATTTTCATGGTTTCGCATAGGCACAACGAGCATTGACTTAGACCTATATCCAGAAGATTTGTCAAAGTTTTTAGGACCAGTAAAGTCAAATAGTTCGGTTTGGTATACATCTGGAATATTTACGGATTCACCTTTTATAGCCACATACGCTGAAACATTACTTTCCTTTAGTTCTACAGGTGGAAAAGAGATTTCTTTTCCCGATGTTCCACCCATTCGAATTCCTAGACTTTTATTCTGAACAATTTTAAAGGCTAGTTTGTTTTCTTCCTTAAGATAAAGAGTTCCCGCATCGGCATTTGTGAATTCACGGGCTTGATCAACAATCATTTCGAGCAATAAGGTGAGATCTGTAACACCTGATAATGCTATACCTATATCAGATAGTTTGCTCAGCTGGTTGTTTAGTCGGTCACCGTAGTCTTTAAGGTCCCCAACAACACTTGATAGAAGAGTATTAAGATTATTATCTTCCGAGTATCGAGGCTGTTCAGTGTTCATGTTTTTAAGAACTCCTGTGTTATCGCGATCAATGTCTTTAGGCGTAATTAAGAAAAACTGATTACATTTTGCACATTTAAATTCTATTCCCTCAGGTTTTACTTCAGAAACATCTACTTGGTATCCAGTATGGCAATGCGTACAAACAATTTTCATAGAACGTTGTTTAGGGTAGTGTTATATAGTTTTAAAACTAGAGCTAAATCTCTATTCTGTCAATAGTTTGAGTTATTATTGTATTAAAATACTTTTAAATCAATCAAATCTTATAGGTTTGTGTTTTTGAATTGGTTTATGATAATTAACATTAATTAGATATATTTATTAAGCAAGAGAGGTTCATTACTGGGCCATATTTTTTTACCACAAACATTTATAAAATTAGGGTTGTCTGATTTAAATAGATTAAGGTGGGCTTTAAGTAGGTCCTCTTTATTGGTTCGGCAATCACCATACACTTCTTTCTCTTCTGCAAAGATTCCTTCTTCAAATTTCTTAATTCCTATACTCGATGGGGTATTCTCAAAGTAGGATCTAAGGAGAGGATCCTTTAAATTATTAATGTTTTTAGAGGTTTTTCTGAGAAGAAGTTTTATGCCTCGAGATGAAGCAGACTCAAAAAGACCAGCGCGTATGCAAGCATGATTAGATGCACCATCTTTAGCCACAGTCCATTTTTCAATGTTCTCCTTTGAGTGCCCCATTGCTCCGTATGTGCTTAATTGATGTCTTATTGTATAGAATGTCGAATAAGCTACTATAGTTCCTATATCAAGTTCATTTTCAAGTTGAAGAATGGGGTCAAATGAAAGTTTGTTTGAACGGTCAATTTGTTCCTGAGTTGCATCTTTTATTGGTATACCAACATCTCCAAGAGCTGTTGCATAAAACATGTAGTCAAACTTTGAATTATTAAATGACTTTATTTCATTTCTACAGCTAGGATTATTTATGTCTCCAAAAATAGTGTGGTCAGCGCCTTCAATTTGAAACTCATCAGTTTCTTTACCGAACCAGTTAGCAATAATTACACTTTTTTTGTCAAAGTGCTCACGTATTGCTTTAATAGCAGATGTTCCCATAACGCCTGTTCCACCAATGATTAAAAAATTCATTAGATCCTTTCAGTTAGTTTTTTGGTGATTGTCTTATCTTTTTTGGACCAGCTAAATTAGGATCCACCAACACTTTCATTAATATCCCAATAAGGTACATGTGAAATTTCATCCAAAGCTTGAGTTATATATGGGTCACTTGAAAGAAAACTATCAATTTGTAATAAAAGCGAGATCGTCTTTTTTAATATAACTTCTGGCGATTTTGGTCTAGTAACATTTTTCGTTAACAAAACATAATTACTTATCAATGGAATAGAACCCTTAATAGTATTTTGAATTCCAGCTATTTCCAAGGTGCGAAACTCATTATTTTTTGCATAGCTGAAAAACTTAAGCCAGTTTTTAATTTGCTGAGAAGTTTTTCCTTGGTTAAAAAGTTTTGCTTTGAATTTTGCTTCACCATTTGCAGTTATATGGTGTGATATATACATTGCAAGGTCATTTAAAGGAATACCATTTTTTGTTTCACATAAATAGTTGAGAACAAAGAGTATTTTGTTGATTCGTGAATCAAGTTGTATCGCTTGAGTTGAATGTTTTCGCAAAGATAAATCTTTTTCAAAATATCCCCATAGCCCTCCCTTTAACGCTAGACTATCGTTTTTTTTTGCGAGAGGAATTATTAACTCATCGCATGCTGGACTTGCTAATGAGATAGATGTAAACCAAGTCAATAAAACAGTTTGTAAAAATATGAAAATTATTATTTTTCTTATACTTTTTTGATTGTTTAAAAACATGAGGTTTATAAGGAGGTTTATAAGTCGGAGAGTTTTGTATTTCCCATCATCAAGATAAACTTAAATTCACTTTTCGTTAGTGGTATTACAGATAATCGAGATTGTTTTATTAAGGCTAAGTTGGCTAATTTTTGCTGACTTTTGATATCAGCAAGGGTAACTGGTGATAATAACTCTTTATATGGCTTAAGGTTTACAACTACCCAGTTCGGGTCTTCTGAAGTTGGGTCGGGATAGTTTTCCTTAGATACTTTGGCTACACCTTTAATTTCCTTACCTATAACACTATGATAGAAGAATACTAAGTCCCCTTTTCTCATATTTTTTAAATTATTTCGTGCTTGATAATTTCGTACTCCATCCCAGTAAGTTTCTTTATCTTTTACAAATTGGTCCCAGTTGTATTGGGAAGGTTCTTGTTTAACAAGCCAAAAATTCATAAGGTTAGCTACACTCTAGTTATAAGGATGTTTTACTGTAAAGAGTATATAACACTCGGCGTAACTCTTCCAATGGCAATCTGTTTGGAGAAAGTAATAGAGTAAAGTATTGATTCTAATTAATAGATTGACCTGATTAGGGTTTCAAATATATAATTTAGATTATAAAAAAACATAATTATATAGCTTTTTAACAATAACAGTAGTTGTTAAAGAAATTTTATTTTTAGAGGGTGGTATGTATCGTAAAGAAATCAAAGTTTTAGATTGCACTATAAGAGACGGTGGGCTTATGAATAATCATTTGTTTACAGATGATTTTTTGTCAGCTGTTTTTAAATCACTTAATAATTCAGGAGTTGATTATATCGAGCTTGGTTATAAGGCCGACGAAAGTCAATTTTCAAGAAGTGAATATGGTTCTATGAAGTTCTGTAGTGAAAATGATATTGAAAAAGTTGTCAATGGTGAGGAAGTTAAAAGTAAAATTTCTGTAATGGTTGACATGGGTAGAGTAGATCCTTCTACAATACCTCAGAAGAGTGAAAGCTTGATTGATATGATGCGTGTAGCAAGTTATGTTAAAGATATTGATAAAGCCATTGAATTAGCAAACCAAATACAAGCAAAAGGCTATGAGGTCACAATCAATTTAATGGCAGTATCTCACGCTAGAGAACTAGAGTTAGATGAGGCTTTGATTCAGGTAGAAAAAGAATCAAATGTAGATGCTTTGTATCTAGTGGATAGCTTTGGTGCACTTTATTCTGAACAGATAACTCATTTAGCAAAAAAATATAAATCTCTTATGCCCACAAAAGAAATCGGTATACATGCCCACAACAATCAGCAATTAGCTTTTGCGAACACCATAGAAGCTGTTATACAAAATGTTAACTTTTTAGATGGAACTATTTTTGGCATTGGTCGAGCTGCCGGTAACTGTCCTTTGGAGTTGTTACTTGGATTCCTTAAGAACCCAAAATATGATTTGCGGCCAATATTAGAAATTTTGGAAAGTCACTTTGTAAAACTTAAGGAAGAAATTGAATGGGGATATACAATTCCATATATGATAACAGGGATCCTTGACTTACATCCTAGGGCAGGGATGAAGCTAAGGAAATCAGACAATAGGGATAATTATTTAGGTTTTTTTGATGGTCTTGTTGAGAGTGATAGCGCTTGACCAATTTGGATAGCAAACAAAAATTTAATCTTGTTCGATTTAAAGAAACCCCTGTTCTTGGAATTCTTCGTGGTGTACCCCAGAATGCTATTGAAGGAATTTTAAATGCATGTATTTTAGGCGGTATTAAATTTATTGAATTGACCCTCAATTCGGAAAACGCATTATCTCTTATTTCATTAGCGTCTCAAAAATTTTCTAAAGATCTGTGCGTTGGTGCTGGAACAGTTCTCTCATTAACTGATGTTAAGCTTGCTATTAATGCTGGAGCTAACTTTATTGTATCACCAACGTTAAACATTGATGTTGCCACTTATTGTAATAAAAAAGGGATAGCATATTTTCCTGGCGCACTGACCCCTACGGAAATTGAAAAAGCATGGGATGCTGGTGCTGCTATGGTCAAGGTGTTTCCCGCGTCTCAAATGGGGGCTAATTATTTTAATACTGTTTGTGGACCATTTAATGAACTTTTATTAATGGCTGTTGGTGGGATTAATTCATCTAATGCAGTTGATTATTTTAAGGCTGGTGCTTCAGCAGTGGCAGTTGGTGGGTCCGTTTTTACAGAGTCAAGAATGAAAAATAAAAAATTTAACGACATACAACAAGCGATTTCAGATCTTGTGATTTCCCTGAAAAACTTTAACCACAAACTCTAGATTGTTTTTATAATTTTTTAAAATTTATAGACTGATGCCATTTGATTTTATGAAAGATCCCATGATGAACGATGATGAAAGATTCGCAAAATTATGTGAATCAATAGAAGATTGTATAAGAGAAGTTGATAATGGAGAAGGTAGATACTCTGATCTTGAAATCATGCAGGCAATAAACTTTGTAGGTTTTAATTTTTTTCGAGATGATTGGGAGGAGTTTAAAAAATTAGATTCTTCAAAGGATGGTAGTTTTGAAATGATAAAAAAACACTCAGGAGAAAATCTTATTAATTAAGTTAAGTACTGTCATTACCTTCTTCTCAAAAAAATTGACTATGTATAATAAAATATTTTTTTTATTCCCTTCCTCATCCAATGTTCTTTCTGACTTTGAATCTTTCTTTAATTTATAGCTTCAAATTTTTTTATCAAGAAACAACTTTTACGTTAATTGCAATAATGTTTAAATTTGTATAGCAATCTTGTGCAAAGGATATTTTGTGAAATCTGAAATATTAAAAGGTATCTATAAACAGTTAGTCCAAAAACTTGAAGAACGGAGTAGGCTCGGTGGTGTAATGGGAATTATGCACTGGGACCAAGAAGTTATTATGCCTAAAGGAGCAGCAGAAAATCGTTCTAAACAGATGGCTGCTTTGGCCGGAGTTTTACATGAAAAGTCTATTGATTTAGAGTTTGGTCGATTAATTAATAAGCTTGTTGATGCTGGTATAGAAAATTTTACTAAAGTTGAACAATGTAATATTGACGAGGCCAAGCGAGAATATGAATTAGAAACAAAGATACCAAAAGAATTGGTACAAGAAATAGCAGAATTGAGTTCGCGGGGTCATCAAATATGGGCTAAGGCAAGAAAAGATAATAAATTTGAAGATTTTGCCCCTACTCTTGAAAGATTAATTTTTCTTAAAAAGAAGTGGGCTGAGTTTTCTTTTCCAAATTTAGAGCCATACGATGCAAATATTGATATTTTTGAAAGAGGTATGAGAATGAGCCTCCTCACTCCAATATTTGATAAATTAAAAAAAGAATTAATTCCTCTTATCGCCGCTATAAAAAAATCTTCAATTAACCTAGAGACTAGTTTTCTGGAAGGTAATTTTTCAATTGATAAGCAGAAAGTATTGGGCAAAACTATCAGCAAAGATATAGGATTTGATTACAATAATGGTCGAATGGATTCATCTGTCCATCCTTTTTGTGGAGGAGGTCATTCAACGGATGTGCGAATTACAACTCGCTATCGTACAGAAAATTTTATTGAGTCACTTTTTGGTGTCATACATGAAACGGGACATGGATTATATGAGCAAGGTAGAATGCCAGGCTTTCTTGATTTGCCTGTTTCTGAATCTTTAACGATGGGAATCCATGAGTCTCAATCGTTATTTTGGGAGCGAATGATTGCTCAAAATTTATACTTCTGTGACTATTATTTGAATCTATTTGTAGAAACTTTTCCAGAAAAACTTAAGGGTGTTTCTTTAAATGCTTTTTATTCTGCTATTAATTTAAGTAGGCCTTCTTTTATCCGGGTAGAAGCAGATGAAGTGACATACCCAATGCATATTATACTTCGTTATGAAATTGAAAAAGGTTTATTTGATGAAACTATTAGTGTCAGAAACCTCCCTGAAGTTTGGAACGATAAGATGGAAGAGTATTTAGGTATAAGACCATCTTCTGACTCTGAAGGAGTCTTGCAGGACGTCCATTGGAGTGGTGGGGCTTTTGGATATTTCCCTTCATACACCCTTGGTGCGATGTATGCATGCCAATTTTATTCTAAAATGTTACTTGATATAAATGATATTCCAAAGAAGATTAAAACAGGTAACTTCTCCTGTATAAAAAAATGGTTGAATGAAAACATACATGAGAAAGGGCGAATTTACTCAACGGATGACCTTGTTTTAAATGTTACCGGAGAAAAATTGAACCCATGTGTTTTTATTGACTACCTTAAGAGTAAATATGGGGCAATTTATAATCTATAATAGTTAAACTCTTGTAACTTCTATATTTTTGACATGAGTTCCGATCAAGAATACGTTAAAAAATCTAGAACAATATTTTATTGCTCAGTTTGTGGTGAGAAAATATTTTCAAAAAATATTTTTTGCTCTGAATGCGGACTTCCTGATCTTCCTGAAAAAGAACCGGAAGAAGCCGGTATATCATTCTTGCAAGCTATTGTACGTATTGGATTTTTAGGATTTTTATTTTTGTGCCTTGTTCTTGTTAAGTTTGATACTAATTTAGATGGTTTCTTATACTCTTTAGGTATTAATTTAGATACACCACTTTTAAAGGCTAGCGAAAATAATTATAGTGGTGAGTTCGATTTAATACACACTGTGATCCCTGCATCAGCAAATATTCGTTCAAAACCTTCTATGGATAGTCATGTGATTACGTTTGTAGAGAAGGGAATGGTTCTTGTTCTTATTGAACAAAAAAAGGACTGGGCAAAGGTTCGGGTGTTTGAGAAAACAGGATGGATTGCTAGCCGATTAATAAAATCAGAGGTTCAAGCACTAAATTAAAATTTTTGATTCAGGTCAGTGCGAATATCTAGAAGTACCTTTTTAAATTCTTCATAATTTCGTGTAACTGGAAACTGTGGAAATTCTTTAATTACATTATCAGGTGGACAAAATAAAATTCCCGCATCTGCCTCTTGTAACATGCCAGTGTCATTATATGAATCACCAGCAGCTATTACCTTGAAGTTTAGACCTTTTAAGGCTGAGACTGCTTTAGTTTTACCATCTTTCTGTCTAAGTTTGTAATCGGATATAGTTCCATTATCATCAACTATTAATTCATGACAGAACAGAGTTGGGTTTCCAAGACTCTTCATTAGAGATCCTACAAATTGATAAAATGTGTCAGATAATATGATTACCTGAAACTCGGATTTTAACCAATCAAGAAAATCTATTGCTCCTGCTAGTGGTGATAATGTTTTAATAACATTTTCTATGTCGATTAGTTTTAGGTTATTTTCTTTAAGAATTTTTAATCGCCCTTGCATTAATTCGTCGTAATTTGGGATTTCTCTGGTGGTAAGTTTAAGTTTCTCTATCCCTGTTTTTTCTGCAAAAGCAATCCATATCTCAGGTAGCAAAACTCCTTCAAGGTCAAGACAAGCTAGCATAAGAATATTCCTTTGTTAGATGATTTAATCTTATTTGTTTATAATTTTTTAGTTAGATTTACTTTTATATTTACGAGTTAACTCTATTAAAAATGTTAACTCTTCATTTTGTATTATTCGTGAGAGAAGTGTGTATATCAAAATCCCGATCGAAATATCTGCAGAAAGTATTAAAATTTTTAATGTTAAGTGATAATTAGCATTAAAAAAAGTGAGATTGAAAAAATAAACTGCAATACCCATGACTCCCGATACGAAAAATAGTTTGATAACAGATGACAATATCTTTCGCCCTCCCATTAATCCTATTCGTTTTTTAAGTAAATAGATTAATAAAGTGACATTAAATATTGCCGCAATTGAAGTTGCTAGAGCTAATCCACCATGTTTTAAAGGTCCCATGAGAATTAAATTTAGAACTATATTTAATATCATGGAATATATTCCCACTTTAGCGGGTGTCTTGGTGTCTTGTAATGAATAAAAAGCCGGGACAATTACCTTGAGTCCACAAAATGCGCATAACCCAGCAGAATAATAGAGTAAGGCAATCGTCGTCCCTTCAGTTGTTAAACGATTGAATTCTCCTCTTTCCCACAAAGTGTTGACGATTGGAAACCTTAGAATAATTAGACCGATAGTCGCCGGAATAGTGACAAATAAAATCAGTCGAATTCCAAAGGCGATAGTTTTTATCATTTCAGAAAAATTTTTACTTGCAACCTGTTGTGACAGTATTGGCAAGATAGCAATCCCTAGTGCAACGCCAAAGACACCAAGTGGTAATTGCACAAGGCGATTACCATAATATAAATAAGAAATAGATCCTTCTGGTAATAACGAAGCGAGGAGGGTATCAACTAACATATTAAGTTCGTATATTGCTAATCCAAAAATAGCTGGGATCATTAATTTGCAAACTTTTATAGCCTCAGTATTTTTCCAATGTATTGAGGGGATAAACTTAAATCCACAATTTAAAGTTGATGGAATTTGAATTATGAATTGAAGAAACCCTCCAAATAATACACCAATTGCTAGACCTAAAATTGGCTGGTCAAGTTCAGGAGAAATAAATAGTGTACCTATTATCATGCATATATTTAATATTGCTGGGGTAATGGCTGGTAAAGCAAAAATATTGTAGGTATTAAGGATACCCATACAAAAAACAGCCAACCCTATAAAAAGAAAATAGGGGGCCATCCATTGAGTAAGAAGAACTGTTAGGTTGAATTTTTCTGGAGATGATATGAACCCAGGCGCAAAAATCATTATTATATAAGGTGCAAATATAGCTAATGCCAGAGAGGATGTTATTAAAACGGTTAGCAATATATTAAATAAATTGGCAGTCATTTTCCAGGCTTCCTCTTCTCCGCGTAGTTTTCTAGTTTCTGTGAAAACTGGGATAAAAGCAGCGGAAATTGCCCCTTCACTAAGTATCTTGCGTTGAACATTAGGAATTCTAAATGCAACAAAAAATGCATCAGCAGCAAAAGTTGCTCCAAACTGCATTGCTATTACAAGATCTCTTACAAAACCTAGCAGTCGTGAGATCAGTGTCATTCCTCCAACTGTGCTAGCGGCTTGACCTAACTTCTCATTACTTTCCATATTAAGAGGGTATTGCCTAGGATTTTAAAAAATGATTTAAATAAAAATAAAATTCAATAATGCAATATTGATTATAGGTAAGCATATAATGGGGAAGTTTATTGTGAGTCTATAAAATATCGTGTAAAGCATTGAAATTATACATAATAATTGAATAGATACCTAACCCAAAGATGTTAAATTTATTTAAAATATTGAATTTAAAATTGGAATTAAATCTTCGGTTTTTTTAGTGAAAAGGGATGATTATTACAAACCCTGAATAAAGTGGTTTGCAAAAGATCGTATTTCTTTACCATTAAGAACATGAAATCTTCGAATTTTTTCGATGGTTTGATTCGAGAACCGTTTTAATGGAATATGAATAATACTTTTATGATATTTTCGAGAAATTTTTCTCCAGTTTGATTTTGGTAAGCATGGTGTAACTATCGTTATATGTTTTTCTTGTGAATGAAAAAAAGCAGCTTCTAATAATTTTTCTTCTAAAGTTGTTCCTATGGAAATTCTAGGGTCCTTCCAGATATCTGGTATCGGCCTAGGTGGGTATATCATCATACATCCACCATATGTTGCACGACCTATACCAGGTCCGACCATGTCATTCATATAATTTGTTGCAAAAAAACAAAGTGTTGATTCTTCATTGTGTTCCGCGTACCAAGTTTGGCGCCATGAGTAGTTTTCTGGATTTGGTTCTATATCAAAAATAAAAACAACAATTTCAATTCGTCCACGGGAAGCAGGTATTTCCTTAACGTATATATCGCCTTTATGCCAATGACGAAGTGTTTCGCGCATATCTACTCCGTCTTTAATAGAGGAAGTAAACTTCTCAGACCTTGCAAGGTCATTGCTCAAAAGTAATTTGGCTTGTTCGCGAACATGGGTGTTAAAACTTTCTATTTGATCATCTTCAGGTGGCCATGAGCACTGGCCATAGGGATTCCAGTTGTGTTTCCATTGAGTTTTCTTTTTTAGTTCAGGCTCTGGTTTTAGGTTGATTCCACGCCATTCAGTTTGGATTTCTGAAAGGCGATTTTTCATATCGATAGAATTATTTTCACTATCAATTGCTTTATCGATTCCTAGTACTAAAGGTTCAAGGTTAGAAGACTCAAGTTCTTGAAAAGGATACTCTCTGGCTGCTTCAAGAACAGCAATTGCGAAAGGATCGCCACTGAACTGTTTTGCTGTAGTTATTAAAGTGTAAAGATCTGGTGTTAAGCGACTTTCCATCAATGTCAAATTTCTTACGTACTGCAGGTATAATTGAAAAGTTTGTGATGTGAGATTATGAAAACGTATTTTATATTTTTTAGTGAAGATGATTCGAGCCTTTATAAGAATTTCTTTTACACCATCAACTACAACCTCTTTATCTGACTTTACTTGTTGCCGATATGTTTCATTTAGATAAGTTATGTAAGGAAATTCAGCAAGTGCAAAAAACAATGTTTCTTTTTGTACTGCATATATTTTTGGACTATCTAGATATCTAATTGTTTGTTCATATGGTTTTCTTTCATCATAAGCTTCTTTTATCCAGGGCCAGTCTAAAACTGAGCAAATAATAGTTATGTTTTTAAAATCCATTTCTAGCTGATGAAGCTGGTAGGCCATCCACCGCGCTCTTTTATCATGAAGAGTGTCAGCTTCTGGTCGTTTAATTGTGAGTAAAAGAGTAGCGCAAAATTTTTCATACGACATATGTCGTAATGCGTATGAATCAGGGAAGTTTATTCTTCTTGGCTCATAATTGTTGCAACTATAATCTATAAACCTCCTAGAGATTCCTTCTTGAGAAGCAATACGAAGACCCATAATAACAGGCTGACAAGGATCTATAGGAACATAATTAAACGAGCTTGATGACTCTTTCTGTGAGCAAAGAGTAATTAGTGGTAGACGATTAATTCCATCCTCTACTGTTGTTTGAAATTCAGGGGGAAGACTAACAGCTACACAGTCTGTTGAAGATGATAATAAGCGATCTCTTATAATATGAGTAAAATTAGCGCTTCCATGGATTACTGGTAAAAATCGAATTTTTTCACTGAGATAAAAGATTTCCATTATGTTATCGATCTGGATGAATTGGGCTATCTTCATCGAAGAAAAAATCTCCTAGTCCTTGCGGTAGTTGTGTCTGTCCTAGGGCGCGATTTTTTTTCTCTGCCATTTCATCTAAATCTAATGCATCGTCCCCAAGAACTTTTTGGATTGATTCTTTCCAAATAGTGTCTTTTGCTATGGGATGATCTTTGTCTTGAATTAATCTTTTCATCGCATATTGTAATATATGTAAACCGTCTCTGGGAGAAAATTCAAGATCTAGTTGGTGAGATTTTTGCAAAAAATTTACAGTCATTTCAAGTAATTCTGATTCGGCAAATGGAAGGTGGTATTTTAATATTGCCATTTCATCTTCAGCCTTTGGCATGTTTAAAGTCAGAGTAGGTTGAAGTCTTGATAATATATAATCTGGTATTTCGAATGTTGATTCATCATTGTTCATGGTAATACAAGCTCTAAATTCTTTATGTGCCTGTATTCGAAGTCCAGCAATAATGGATTCGACATAACGTCTGTGATCAAGAAGAGGGGCTAGAGAGGCCCAACTTTTTTCATTCATTCTATTACCTTCATCTAATATACAGATTCCTCCACTAATCATTGCTGATACTAAAGGTGATGCATGGTAAGAAATTTTCCCAGATTCAGCTAAAACAGGAGTCACAATTAAATCTTCTGGGCGTGTATCACTTGTACATTGGTATATATAAAGCGGTTGTTTTCTTTCTAAAGCTGCAACCATTCCTAAAGTTGTTTTTCCAATTCCCGGCATACCAGTGATTCTTGGAGATAAGGGGAGGTCTTTGTCTGATATAACCATCCAGCATGCTAAGACTTGTTTCAAAACTTCACTTTGACCAATCCATTCTGGTTTAGTCGTGTCCGGCTTACTTAAAGTTAAAGTAATCCCATCGATTACTGTGGTTTTACTAATACTGTATTGATTCATCTAGCCCCCAAGTGAAAATATATATGTATCCATAAATTTTTAATTTTATATGAGTATTGATATATCTACAAACGTATTATATGAAAGATTAAAACATGTTTTTAATATGTTAGAATTTTAATATGGGTTTATTCATATGATTGTTGATCTTAACTTAATAGGAAAACGTGTTCTCGTTATTGGAGGCGGTATTGAATCTAGCCGAAAGGTAGAAGCCCTACTTTCACAGCAATGCGAGATATTTGTGGTCGCTGAAAAAGTTGAAAAATCGATAAAAAATTATTCTAAAGAAGGAAAAATTTTACTCGATTTGAAGAGAATAGATGATATTGGTTTTTTGAACAACTATAAACAACTTGATTTGATTCTTGCGACCTCAGATGATCCAGTATTGAATAGAAAAATTCTTATTGCTGGGAAAGAAAAATATGGATGTTATGTTTATGCTGCTGATGACCCTCAAGTAAGTGATTTTAGTCATCCATCAGTTATCAATATTAAAGACACGGTTCAAATTGGTATTTCCACAGGTGGCAGAAGCCCCTTAATGGGTAAGTCTTTAAGAAAAACTCTTGAACCTTTAATAAAAATATCTATCAGTGATTTGATTCTTATGCAAATAAACTTACAAGATCAACTCAGAACAGAGGCAAAAAAAATAATTTCATCAGTAGCAAATAGAAAAAAATTTCTTACTGAGTTGCTAGTTGATGTAAGGGTGAATCAGTTTCTTGAAGATAAAAAATTTTCTATGGCTAGAAAGTTAGCTGTTGAACGATTAACTTCCTTTTTAAAAAAAAATCCTAATGCATTTTAAATTGATTATTGATAGGCAATTTAAATGATATATAAGACGGATCCTCATTCAATTTCTCCATATTTGAAGGATGCTTCAAATTACATAGGTGGATGTGCGGATAAAGTTGTTATTCCAGAATCTATTGAAGAACTTTCTTGTTTTTTAAAAACAAACACACAACAAATTACGATAGCAGGTGCTGGTACGGGTATGACAGCATCACGCATTCCTCTATCGGGTTGTGTTTTATCTCTTGAGCGATTTGACACTATTGGCAATCCAGACGGTGGATTTATAGACGTTGGTCCTGCTGCATCTCTTGAAAATCTATATAAAAAATTAGAACCAACAGAGTATTTCTATCCACCAAACCCTACTGAAACTCTTGCGTCTATTGGAGGAACAGCAGCAACAAATGCTTCTGGTTCCAGAAGTTACAAATTTGGGGTGACCAGAGATTACGTTATAGAAGCTGATATTTTTTTTGCGGATGGGAATTCGACTACTTTAAAAAGAGGGTTAACCATCAATGATCCTCTGGAAATTTCTAATGGGCGAAAAGT
>TARA_B110000438_G_scaffold248450_1_pt1 | contig 15491 bp, 10 predicted proteins | sample TARA_B110000438 | Tara Oceans TARA_B110000438 (sample SAMEA4398413) | marine metagenome | biome: Polar Biome; feature: [MES] marine water layer (ENVO:01000295) within the mesopelagic zone...; material: water (ENVO:00002006), including particulate matter (ENVO:01000060) such... | reverse complement strand
TTTTTTATTTTGGTTTAATGGCAGATGTTACGCCACCAGTAGGTTTAGCATCCTATGCTGCTGCCGCAATATCAGGAGGAGATCCTCTTAAAACTGGAGTCCAAGCATTTTGGTATAGTTTGAGAACAGGCATTCTTCCTATTGTGTTTTTGTTTAATCATGAATTACTTTTGATAGGGATAGAAAATATTTGGCACGGCTTGTTAGTAATTGCTACTTCATTAATAGGCATATTAGTATTTACCGCAGCAACTCAAGCGTGGTTTATTAATAAATTAAGGTGGTACGAGATAATAGTTTTTTTATTTATATCTATATCTTTACTAGCACCTGACTTTATACTTAATAAATTTTATCCAAAATATAATTACAAAGATATTGATAAAATACATCTTTTAAAGCTTGATCCTAATAGAGAAGCTCGCTTTAAAGTAACTAGACCAAGTGCATATGGAGAAAGATATAAGTTATTTGTAATTGAAAAAAATATTTTTGAAAATAAATTTACTTTAGAAGATTATGGAGTTATTTTGGTTAAAGAAAACGATCAACTTTTAGTTGATAATTTAATATGGAACAGAGAAGCTAAAAAAGATGGGTTTGAGGTTGGAGATATAATTAGTGAATTTAAAATAGAAAATTTAACTAGACCAAATAAAATTATAATTTACCCGATTGCTATATTTCTATTATTAACTTTCGGATATTTTAATTACAGAAGAAAAGAGTAGAAAGTGAAAATAAATAAAAAAATAATGCTTTTCGCGGTTATTATATTAATAATTGAGTTGTCTGGACATGGTATTTTGTCATCTTTATTAAGATTATTTGGTTAAGTTCTTTAAATCTGAAAGTTAACCTCCAGGACCTGCACCAGAAAGTTTTAGAATTTTCCACACGCCAGACGCTGTTGCTACGATCTTGTTATTAGCAGTTAACTCACATGTTAAAAAAACCATACTTTTCGTTTTTTTTTGTATCTTTGTATTTCCAATAAGTTCTTGCCCAAGTCTAACTGCAGATATAAATTTTAATTCTAAAGAAATGGTTACACACGGACTATTTTCGGTAGCTCTATGTGCGGCAGTGCCAGCTCCGGCGTCAACAAAAGCAGCTAAAAAACCACCATGTGTAATTCCTGCAGCATTAAGATGATTTTCATTAATTGTTGCTTTAAATTGGTATTCATTAGCTGATAGAGTTTTAAATAACATCCCACCATTATGCTTCATAAAACCAGGCTTAAGACTTATTTGTTCAAATTCACTTTTCATAGATTTAAAATATTAATGCTAGTATGAATATAAAGATTATAACTAAAATCAAGAAATATATTATAGATTTTTGTAAGGAAATTTTTGCAATCCAATTTAAGTTCATTTTTTTTTCTTTTTTTCTCTTTTAATTTTTCTTTTTTCTTTCATACTTAACCTTGCCTTCTTCATTACACTTGCGTCTTTAAATGATTTACCACTATATCTTTTAGACATAAATATTTCTGGCGCGCCTGCTAGGAGTCGAACCCAGAACCTCCTGGTCCGTAGCCAAGCGCTCTATCCAGTTGAGCTACAGGCGCTCACTGTTTTTCTATCAAAGTATATACGTTATTTAAAGCGTCTTTCTAGACAATTTTACCTGATTATTAAATTTTTTTAAATATTTTTTTAAAATTACTTTTTGCACCCAAATTCTTGCATCTAAATTATTAATGTTAGCATCAAATAATTTTGTTATATTTTTTAAAATTAAAGTCATTGTTGTAGTGACCCTATTTACATGGCTGAAAATAGATTAAATTGTGGTATAAATAAAACACCATTTATGACATCAAATATAATTGTTCCAGATATAGGTGATTTTGATAATGTTGAAATAATTGAAATTTTAACTAAACCTGGGGCTGTAATAAAAAAAAACGATCCAGTAGTTACTTTAGAAAGCGACAAATCAAGCGTAGAAGTTCCTTCACCATTTGCAGGAACAATTTCTTCTCTAAAAGTTAAAATAGGCGATAAAGTTTCACAGGGTAGTGTTCTGGCAACTATAGAAAATGAAGAAAAAAAAATTATCATAGAAAATAATGAAAATAAAAATGAACCCATAGAATTTAAAAAAGAAGATAATATTTTACCAGAAACAGAAAAAATTATTAAAGAAGCAGAATCGGCTATACCTAAAAAAGATGAAAAAGACATTCCCCCAAAAGTTTACGCCAAACCAAATGGTGCAGATATTGATCCGGAGGAAACGCAAGAGTGGCTAGATTCTTTAGAGGCAGTTTTAAAAAAAGACGGAAACGATCGTGCTCGTTATTTATTAAAAAAATTAAACGACGAAACGCATAAAGAAGGTTTTAGTCAGCCATTAAATCGAATAACGCCATATATAAACACCATACCTTTTGAAACTGAAATAAAATCTCCTGGGGATCAAAATATAGAAAGAAAGATTAGATCTTTAATCAGATGGAATGCAGCAGCAATGGTAGTAAAAGCAAATAAAAAAAATCCTGAGTTGGGAGGTCATATAGGGACTTTTGCATCCGCAGCTACACTTTATGACGTAGGAATGAATCATTTTTGGAGAGGAAAAAATAATAAATTTGGAGGTGATTTAGTTTATTTTCAAGGACATAGTGCACCAGGAATGTATGCTAGAGCTTTCTTGGAAGGTAGATTGTCTGCAAAACAATTAGGAAATTTTAGACAAGAAGTTAATGTAGATGGATTATCATCGTATCCTCATCCTTGGTTGATGCCTAAATTCTGGCAATTTCCAACTGTATCCATGGGATTAGGACCAGTATTATCAATTTATCAGGCCAGATTTACAAAATATTTAATCAATAGAGGTTTATTAAAAGATGAAGGAAGAAAAATTTGGGCTTTCTTGGGAGACGGCGAAACAGATGAGCCAGAATCTTTAGGGGCAATTAGTTTAGCATCTAGAGAAAAATTAGATAATTTAATATTTGTTATCAACTGCAATTTACAAAGACTAGATGGACCCGTTAGAGGGAATGGAAAAATAATTCAAGAACTTGAAGGTATATTTCGTGGGGCCGGTTGGAATGTAATTAAAGTTATATGGGGATCATATTGGGACCAGCTTTTAGCCAAAGATAAGACAGGCTTACTTATTAAAAGAATGAATGAATGTGTAGATGGAGAGTATCAAGCATTTAAAGCTAATGATGGCTCTTATGTAAGAGAAAAATTTTTTGGAAAATATCCAAAACTAAAAGATTTAGTGTCATCAATGACAGATAAAGATATTTGGAAACTTAATAGAGGAGGACACGATCCACATAAAGTGTATGCAGCTTATAATGAAGCAGTCAAAACTAAGGGCAAACCAACAGTAATTTTAGCTAAAACTATTAAAGGCTACGGTATGGGAAAATCTGGTGAGAGTATAAATATCACACATCAACAAAAAAAATTAGGTGAAGAAGACCTACTCTATTATAGAGATCGCTTTGATATCCCTTTAACCGATAAACAAGTTAAAGATATAGAATTTTATAAACCAGGTGAAAATTCTGAAGAGATAAAATATCTTAATGAAAGACGAATGAAACTTGGAGGGAACTTGCCTGAACGTTCTTCTTTTGCAAAACCAATTAAAAAACCAGCAAATAATATATTTGAGAATATGTTAAAATCTTCTGGTGATCGCGAGATGTCAACAACAATGGCACTAGTCAGAATGTTAACTAACCTACTAAGAGATAAAAATATTGCGCCTAGATTAGTACCAATTATTCCAGATGAAGCGCGAACTTTTGGAATGGAAGGTTTTTTCAGAAAAATTGGAATATATGCACACGAGGGACAAAAGTATGAACCAGAGGATTCAGATCAACTTAGTTCGTACAGGGAAGATAAGAAAGGTCAAGTTTTAGAAGAAGGCATAACAGAAACAGGAGCAATGTCTTCGTTTATTGCGGCAGGAACATCTTATACTAACCACGATTTAGAAATGATACCAGTTTATACTTTTTACTCAATGTTTGGATTTCAGAGAGTCATGGATCTTATTTGGGCAGCAGGCGATTCCCAAACTAGAGGATTTCTTATTGGAGCAACATCAGGCAGGACAACTTTAGCAGGAGAAGGCTTACAGCATCAAGACGGACATAGTCAATTGATGGCTGCTACAATACCAAATTGCATAAGTTACGATCCGACATTCGCATATGAACTCGCTGTAATTTTTCAAGATGGATTGAGAAGAATGCATGATAAACAAGAAAATATTTTTTATTACTTAACAACTATGAATGAAAACTATAAACACCCAGAAATTCCAAAAGGCTCAGAAAAAGGAATACTTAAAGGAATGTATTTATTCAAAGAATTTAAAAATAAAGGAAAAACAAATGTTCAATTGTTAGGAAGTGGAACAATTCTAAGAGAGATGATATCAGCAGCCGAGATATTAAGTAAAGAATACGACATTGATAGTGATGTTTGGAGCGTTACAAGCTTCAATGAATTAAGAAAAGATGGTATGACAATTGAGAGAAAAAATTTATTAAATCCAACCGAAAAACCAGAACAATCTTATGTGGAAAATTGCTTAAGCAAAAAAGATGGTCCAATTATCGCCGCTTCTGATTACATGAGAAGTTTTGCAGATCAAATAAGACCTTATATTTCAAAATCATTTTATTCTTTTGGTACAGATGGATATGGAAGAAGTGATAGTAGAAAAAATTTAAGAAAATTTTTTGAAGTAGATAAAGAACACATTGTAACATATACTTTAAGTGCTCTAGCAAAAGAACAGCTAATACCATCAAAGTACGCAGATAAAGCAATTAAAAAATATAAGATAGATAAAGACAAACCTATACCGACTGTATTGTAGTAATGAGTGAAAAAAAGATAAGCATTGTTAGTGCAAGCCCCAAAGTTAGAAAATTAGCACGAGAATTTGGTGCAGATATATATCAAATACAAGGATCTCAAAGGGAAGGAAGAATTTCTGAAGATGATTTAAAATCTTTTATTAAAAAATCCCTCACCGGAAAAATAGAAAAAAAAAATAATACAATATCGCAACCATATGAACATAAAGAATTTGGAGAAATCGAGGAAAAACCTATTCCTAGAATTAAAAAAATTGCTGGGCCTCATTTACAAAAATCTTGGTCAGAGATTCCGCACGTCACACAACATGATGAGGCAGATATTACAGAAATGGAAACATTTAGAAAATCATTAAGGGATTTATATACAGGAGAAAAAATTTCTATTACTCCTCTTGCATTTATAATCAGGGCAGTTGTAAAGGCTCTTAAAGATTATCCTAATTTTAATTCTTCTTTAGATATTGAGCGTGAAAAATTGATATTCAAAAAGTATTATCATGTTGGAATTGCAGTAGATACGCCACATGGGTTAATGGTTCCTAAAATTAGAGACGCTGATAAAAAAGATATAACTACTCTTGGAAAAGAGTTAAAAAAAGTAAGCAAGCTTTCTGCAGAACTTAAAATTGATAAAAAAGAATTTTTTGGTGGATCAATAACAATTTCAAGCTTAGGAAGTATTGGAGGAAGTTTTTTTACACCAATAATTAATCAGCCAGAAGTAGCAATTCTCGGGATCGGTAGAGCTGAAACAAAACAAGTATTTATAAGAGGAAAATATGAAAGCAGGATCATGCTTCCCCTATCTCTTTCATACGATCATAGAGTTATAGACGGAGCCGAAGGCGCTAGGTTTTGCGCACATTTAAGAGAGAGTTTGGGTAAAGATTTTGCTTACAAGCTAGCAATATGACTATATGACTAAATCAATGTCTTTATGGAGTGCATTATTATGCACTTTTATCTGGGGGACAACATTTATTGCTCAAGACACCGGAATGGATAAAATAGGTCCACTAACTTTTAATGGAACAAGATTTTTAATTGGATTTATTTCTATAATTCCATTTGCAATTTTATACGAAAGAAAAAAAATTAATTTTGAGATAAACAGAAATAAAAAATTATTTTATAAATTACTTTTTTGGGTAGGCATTTTTTTATTTTTAGGTACATACGTGCAACAGGCTGCTTTGCTTTATACAGATGTAGCAAATGCAGCTTTTTTTACAATTTTCTATGTTCCCATGGTTCCTATTATTCTTTTTTTATTTTATTCAAAATCTCTACACTGGAGCATTTGGCCTTCCGTTTTACTTTGTATAGCTGGAGTTTACCTTTTAAGCGACTTCTCAAATGCTACAGTAAGATTGGGAGATGGACTTGTTATTCTTTGTGCATTATTCTGGAGTCTACATATAATATTTATTGGAAATTTTATTAAAAATTTTAATCTTCCTTTATTTTTTGGCGCATTACAGGCATTAATAGTTTCTTTTTTTTCTATTATCTTTGCAATATTTTTTGAAACTATTACGATTTCTAATATCTTAAATGAATCTTTATCAATAATATATGCTGGCGCATTATCTGGAGGTATTGCGTTTACCTTACAGATATATGCACAAAAAAATATTTCTGCTGCCCCAGCTGCTATCATCTTTTCTCTTGAAGGAGTTTTTGCTGCAATTGCTGCATGGATTATTTTAGGTCAAATTTTGGGAATAAATAATATTATAGGATGCTTATTTATACTTATAGGAGTAATGTTATCACAATTAGCACCAATGGCTAAAAAAAGATTATAAATAAACAATTCCAAGTATAAACAAAGATAAAACAATTCTATAAATTATAAATATATTTAGGGAAAATTTTCTAACAAAAATAAGAAAAAGACTTATAGTTATATATGAAAAAATAAAAGAAAATATTACAGCAATTACTGCTAAAAAATTTAGTTCTGCACTTCCCTCTTTTTGTATATTATAAATCCCCAATAAACTGGCTGCCGCAAGCGTAGGGATTGATAAAAGAAATGAAATTTTAGCAGCATTAAACCTATCAAAACCTAAAATCCTTCCTGAGCTAATAGTGATTCCTGATCTGCTAACACCTGGAATTAAAGCGAGAACTTGAAAAAGACCTATAAAAAGTGCTGATTTAAAAGTGAAATTTTTATCAATTGTTTTACTTATTTTTGATTTATCGCTAACATATAAAAAGATGCCAAATATTAAACTCATCCACCCGATTGTTTCAAGATTTCGTATATGATTAATTGCATCTGTTTTATAAAGAATATAACCCACGGGTATTATTGGAATAGTTCCAACTAATATTTTTAATAAAAAATTTTTATTTTTAATAAAATGAAATAAATCTTTTCTAAAATATAAAGTTATGGCAATTAAAGATCCTAGATGTAAGCAAATATCAATTAGTAAGTTTTGATTTACAAAAGCATAGTGTTTTGAAATTAAAACTAAATGGGCTGCAGAACTTACTGGTATAAATTCAGTGATACCTTGAATTATAGATAGTATTAATATTTCAACAGAAGAAAGCATTAAGGACTATATTGCATAACAGCTATGCAATATAAAATACTATTTTACTTGATTTTTTAAATTATAGGTAAGTATATGTGACCTAAAATTACTTCTAGTGTTATTTATATTGTTATAAAATACATATCTTTAGGAAAATATTATGTCAGATAAAATGTTAAAATTTATAAAATTTGATCAACAAAATCCTTACAAAAGGAAAGTTGATAACAGATTGAGTGATTTTAAAGAAATTTATAATGAGTTTATTCATGAAAAAGCAAAAGAACAATCTAGCAGATGTTCACAATGTGGAGTGCCATTTTGTCAAATTCATTGCCCTTTACAAAATAATATTCCTGATTGGCTAAAACTTACAGCTGAAGGTAGGTTAAAAGAAGCTAGCGAATTAGCTCATAGCACAAATAATATGCCAGAAGTTTGTGGAAGAATATGTCCACAAGATCGTTTATGTGAAGGTAATTGTGTAATCGAACAGTCAGGTCATGGAACTGTTACAATAGGTTCTGTGGAAAAATATATTACAGATACAGCATGGGAAAAGGGATGGATTAAACCAATCAAAGTAACCAAAGAATTAGATCAGTCGGTTGGTATAATTGGAGCGGGCCCAGCAGGATTAGCTTGTGCTGAAGAACTTAGAAAATTTGGTTACAAAATAACTATATACGATCGCTATGACAGAGCTGGAGGATTATTAATTTATGGTATTCCAAATTTTAAATTAGAAAAATTTGTAGTAGAAAGAAGAACTAATCTTTTAAAGAAAGGTGGTATAAAATTTGTACATGATATAGAAATTGGCAAAAATAAATCATTAGAAGAATTAAGAAAAAAACACGATGCTATTCTCATAGCAACTGGAGTTTACAAACCTAGAGAAATTAATTTACCAGGTCATAATTTAAAAAATATTTTTCCAGCAATGAAGTTTTTAACTGCTTCAAACCGTAAAGGCTTAGGAGATAAAGTTGAAGAGTTCGAAAATGGGATTCTAGACTCAAAAAATAAAAATGTAATAGTAATTGGAGGAGGAGATACTGCCATGGATTGCGTTAGGACAGCTATTAGACAAAATGCCAAATCGGTTAAATGTATTTATAGACGTGATAAAAAAAATATGCCTGGTTCTGCAAGAGAGGTTAATAATGCTGAGGAAGAAGGAATCAAATTCTTTTGGCAGTCGAATCCAAAAAGATTTATTGGTGATGAAAAAATTTCTTCTTTGCTGGTAGAAAAAATGAAACTTGGTAAACCAGATTCTTCAGGGAGACAAAAACCTGAACCTATAGCAAATTCTGAATTTAAAATAGAAGCAGATATAATTATTAAAGCACTTGGATTTGACCCTGAGAATTTACCAAAATTATTTGATAATTCCAATCTATCAGTATCAGATCTAGGTACTATAAAAATTAACATGAAATCCATGGAAACAAATATACCAGGAGTTTTTGCAGCAGGTGATATTGTCAGAGGAGCATCTTTAGTTGTTTGGGCTATAAGAGATGGAAGAGACGCTTCACTTTCTATTAAAAAATATTTAGATCAAAAAAAATTAAATAAAATCAAAGCAGCATAAAATGAAGCTATATAAAAAAAATTTAAGAAAATTAAAAAAAGCAAACATCTATAAAGAAAGTTATGAGCATGATGCATGTGGTGTTGGATTTGTTGCTTCGACAAATGGACAAAAATCTAGGAGAGTGGTTGAGTATGGCATTCAAGCATTAAAAGCAGTTTGGCATCGCGGAGCAGTAGATGCTGACGGCAAAACTGGTGATGGAGCCGGAATTCATATTGAAATTTCGCAGGACTTTTTTATTGAAAGAATTAATAATGCGGGGAGGCAGCATAAGCAGGGAACCATTTGCATAGGTATGATTTTTCTTCCAAGAAATAATTATTCTGCACAAGAAAAATGTAAAACAATAGTAGAAAACGAGTTATTAAGTAAAAATTATTATATTTACCGGTGGAGACAAGTGCCAGTAAAACCAAAAGTTCTAGGAATAAAGGCTGAAAGCAATAGACCTGAAATTGTCCAGATAATATTTAAAAATAATGAAAACCTGCAAGACGATGATCTTGAAAGAGATTTATATGTAGTAAGAAAAAAAATAGAAAAAGAATGCAATAAATTAAAACTTAATGATTTTTATATATCATCTTTCAGTTCTAGATCGATTATTTATAAGGGAATGTTTTTAGCCGAATCATTGTCTGAATTTTACCCAGATTTATTAGACAAAAGGTTTATTTCTAGATTTGCGATTTTTCACCAAAGATATTCTACAAATACCTTTCCAAGCTGGGATTTGGCTCAACCTTTTAGAACGTTAGCACATAATGGTGAGATTAATACAATTAAAGGGAATATAAATTGGATGAAGATTCATGAGCAGGATATGAGCAGCAAATTTTTCAATGACATTGAATCATTAAAACCAGTCATCAATGAAGGAAATTCAGATTCTGCAGCTTTAGACAATGTTTTCGAATTGCTAGTGAGATCAGGGAAATCTGTTCCATTAACAAAACTAATGTTAATTCCTGATGCATGGTCTAAAAGAAGAAAAACTGTTTCAAAATCACACCAACAACTGTTCAATTTTTTAAATAGCACTATTGAGCCTTGGGATGGTCCAGCAGCAATTTCTGCTACTGATGGAAAATGGATTATTGCCGCTCAAGATCGAAACGGATTGAGACCCTTAAGATATACAATTACTTCAGATAATCTTTTATTTGCAGGATCAGAGACTGGAATGATTCCTTTCGAAAATAAAAAAATTACTTTTAAAGGCAGATTAGGTCCAGGACAAGCAATAGCTGTCGATCTAAGCAATGGGAAAATTTATGACAGTAAAAATCTTAAAGATAGAATATCAAAAGATTACAAAAAATATAATAAACAAATAGTGGACCTAGATAAAAAATTTCATACTTTAAAAGAGAAATTTATATTTTCTAACGATGAGCTTAGACGCAGACAATACCTAGCAGGAATTAATATAGAAGATTTAGAACTTATTTTGCACCCAATGGTAGAAGATAAAAAAGAAGCTATAGGATCAATGGGTGATGACACTCCAGTTGCAGTTTTGTCAGATAAAAATAGACCTCTTTACCATTTTTTTAGGCAGAATTTTAGCCAAGTAACCAATCCTCCAATTGATTCTCTAAGAGAAAATGAGGTGATGAGTTTAAAAACTCGATTTGGTAATACTGGAAATATTTTAGATTTTGAAAACTTAACTAAGGAAAATATTTATGTTCTTGAAAGTCCTGTTTTATCGAATTCTCAATCTGAAAAATTTATGCTTTTTTTCAAAAAAAATATTAAAATTCTAGATTGTACTTTTAATATTCAAGAAGGTTTAAAAAAAAGATTAGATGATTTGCGCAATGAAGCTGAATTTGCTGTTCGCGAAGGAATAAGACATTTAATTTTAAGTGATAAAAAAATTAGCTTAAAAAAAGCTGCTATACCTGCTGCACTTGCAATTGGTGCAGTAAATTCAAAGCTTATAGATTTAGGAATAAGAGGCTTTACTTCCATTAATGTTCAAACAAGTGAAGTTTTGGATACACATTCTTTTGCTGTTTTGCTTGGAGTTGGTGCTACTACAGTAAATCCTTACCTTGCTTTTGACTCAATTCATCAAAGATTTGAAAAAAAACTATTTGACAATCTTAGTTTTAAAGAATGTGTAAAAAGATATGCTAAATCAATTGATAATGGTCTGCTTAAAATCATGTCAAAGATGGGGATTTCAGTTTTAAGTGCGTACAGGGGGGGATGCAATTTTGAAGCTGTTGGTCTAAGTAGATCTGTTGTTGCTGAGTATTTTCCAGGGATGATATCTAGAATATCAGGCATAGGAATAGCTGGTATTGAAAAAAAAATAAAAAAGCTACACGAAAAGGCTTTTCAAAAAAATATAACAATTCTTCCTATTGGTGGGATTTATAAGTATAGAAAAAGTGGAGAAATACATCAATACCAGGGCAATTTAATTCATATACTTCAAAGCGCAGTAACTTCCAATTCTTACGAAATGTATAAAAAATATACTAAAGGGATATATAATTTGCCTATAATAAATTTAAGAGATCTTTTAGACTTCAAAAAATTTAAAAAAACAATAGATATCAAAGAAGTAGAGTCTGTAGAAAGTCTTAGAAAAAGGTTTGGAAGTGGAAGTATGTCCCATGGATCTCTATCAAAAGAAGCACATGAAAATCTAGCTATTGCGATGAATAGAATTGGTGCAGCTTCTTGTAGTGGAGAAGGAGGAGAAGATTCAAAAAGATTTTTAAAAAAGGAAAATGGGGATAGCGCAAATTCAAAAGTAAAACAAATTGCATCAGCTCGATTTGGAGTAACAATTGAATATTTAAATAACTGTAAGGAAATTGAGATTAAAATCTCACAAGGAGCGAAACCTGGAGAAGGAGGCCAGTTACCAGGCTCTAAAGTTACTAAAGAAATTGCAAAATTGAGATATTCAACTCCAGGAGTTACATTGATATCACCCCCTCCTCACCACGATATTTATTCAATTGAAGATTTGGCACAACTAATTTATGACCTCAAGCAATCTAATCCTTTAGCAAAAGTAGGTGTTAAACTGGTAGCATCCACTGGAGTTGGTACAATTGCTGCTGGCGTTGCCAAAGCAAAAGCAGACGTTATTTTAATTTCTGGCCATTCCGGTGGAACAGGAGCCAGTCCTCAAACTAGTGTAAAATATGCAGGAATACCCTGGGAGATGGGACTCACAGAAGTGAATCAAATTTTAACTTTAAACAGCTTAAGACATAAAGTTACTTTAAGAACTGATGGTGGAATAAAAACAGGAAGAGATATCATAATAGCCGCTATGATGGGTGCAGAAGAATTTGGTATTGGAACAACTTCATTGGTAGCGATGGGATGTATAATGGTTAGACAGTGTCATTCAAATACATGTCCGGTTGGTGTTTGCACTCAAGATGAGGAACTAAGAAAAAAGTTCACCGGCACACCCGAAAAAGTTGTAAATTTATTTACATTTATTGCTAAAGAAGTAAGAGAAATTTTAGCTAATTTAGGATTTAAAAGTTTGAACGAAATTATTGGGAGAACTGATCTTTTAAAGCAAGTAAGTAGAGGAACATCAAACTTAGATGATTTAGACTTAAGTCCACTATTAGTTCAGGCAGATCCTGGAAAATACAAAAGATATTGTGCAGAAAATTTAATAAATCAAGTTCCTTCAACATTAGATGAAAAAATTTATAGTGATATAAAAAATTATTTTAATAAAAAAAATAAAATCGAGAAAAACTATAAAATACAAAATATTCACAGGGCAGTTGGAACACGACTATCTCACTATATTTATAAGACAATTTCTAAAAACAAAATTGAAAATGATTTTATTACTATAAATTTATCAGGATCTGCAGGACAGTCATTAGGAGCATTTGGAATAAAAGGTTTAAAATTAAATGTTATCGGTGATGCAAATGATTATGTAGGAAAAGGACTTTCTGGAGCTACGATAACTATTAAACCTCCTGCAGAAAGTAAATTAGATACTCAAATTAATACGATCATTGGTAATACTGTGCTGTATGGAGCAACATCGGGAAAACTTTTTGCTTCTGGCCAGTCAGGTGAAAGATTTGCTGTAAGAAATTCAGGAGCAGATGCGGTGGTAGAAGGCTGCGATTCAAATGGCTGCGAATATATGACGGGAGGTTGTGTAGTTATTTTAGGAAAAATTGGTGACAACTTTGCAGCCGGCATGACCGGTGGAATGGCATTTGTGTACGATCCAAATCGAGAAATTACAAATTATATAAACTCGGAATCAGTAATTTGGGCAACACCCGAAACTAATTATTGGAAAAAATATCTTAAAAGTTTAATCGAAGAACATTTTGCAGAAACACAATCTAAAATAGCAGAAAAAGTTTTACTAAATTTTAACAATGAGATTAAAAATTTTGTACAAGTGTGTCCCAAAGAAATGTTAGATAAACTGTCAAATCCATTTACTTTAAAAATCAAAAAATTAAAAGCAGTATAAATAAATTATATTTTTCTAATCATACAGTCTAACTCTTGACATATTTTCTTAAGATCCGTAACTCTTGATAGGCTATGATCGCCATTTTTTATTTTAATTATTTTTCTTTTTGATTTTTTACAAGTTTTAAAAATTTTTTGTGAAAAGCTCAGGGGCACAACTTTATCAAGTGTTCCATGAAATAAAACTATAGGTATTTTAAGATTAATTTTTTTATTTAAAACTTTGTTTTTTCTTCCATCAAGAATTAATTGTTTTGTAATAGGGTATATAAAACCAGAATAATCAAGATGATAAATTTTTTTAGTAAGTATAATTTTTTTTATTTTTTTACTAAATTTCCTCCACATTAAATTTTCTAAAAATTCAGGCGCAGAAGCTATTCCAATAAATCCTTTAATTTTTTTTTTGAAAATAGAAAATAAATTTAAAGCAATCCAGCTACCCATACTTGATCCTATAAAAATTAATTTTTGATCTTTTTTAATTTTTGATTTTATCAGTTGCCTGGCATCATTGGTCCATTTAGATATATTGCCATCAATAAATCTACCAAGGGACTTTCCGTGACCCGAATATTCAAATTTTAAAAAATTCAATTTTTTGTTCTTGCAAAACTTTTGAATAGCAGCAGGTTTAGCTCCAACCATATCAGACATGAGCCCGTGAAAAAAAACTACTGTAATTTGGCTATTTTTTTTAATGAGTAAATATTTAATTTTTCTTTTGTTTGAAGTTTTGAAATATTTTGATTTTTTATAGCTCATTTGACGTATAATAATATTTTAAAATAATGAAAAAAAAAATCAAAGTTTTGCAAGTTATACCCAGGCTCGGCTATGGTGGCGCTGAAACTGGCTGTTATGATTTAGCCCATTTTTTACCTGAAAAAGGAATAAAATCTTTTATTATTACAAGTGGAGGTGAATTACTTAAGTTTATTGATAAAAAAAGGGTAAAGGTATTTAAATTACCCGTGCAATCAAAAAACCCATTTTTAATTTTAATTAATTCAATATTAATTATACTTATTATAATTTTTTATAATATTAACATTATTCATGTAAGAAGTCGTGCACCTGCTTGGGCATGTCTTTTGGCATCAAAAATTACTTTTAGAAAATTAGTAAGTACATTTCACGGCACATACAATTTTAAAGGTAAAATTAAAAAATTTTATAATTCAATTATGGTTAGGACAGATTTAGTTATAGCTGGTTCTAACTTTATTTTTTCTCATATAAATCAAAATTATGGTGAATTTTTTTTAAAAAAAAAAAGAAAACTTTTAGTAATTTTTAGAGGAATAAATACTAATTATTATAACTCACAAAAAATTGCTCCATTAAAATTAGATAAATTTTCAAAACAACACAATATAAATAGAAATAAATTTATTATTTTATTACCTGGTAGATTAACTTACTGGAAAGGGCAAAAAGTATTTATTGAAGCGATTAAATTACTAGCAGAAAAAAGTGATACACCACCTTTTGAAGCAATTATTCTTGGAAGCGATCAAGGAAGAAAAGTTTATAAAAAACAACTTATCGACTTAGTCCAACAGCATAGATTGACCAGAGTAATTAAATTTATTGAACATTGCGAGGAAATGCCTGTCGCTTATGCAATTAGTAATTTAATTTGCTCCTGTTCAATTGAACCAGAGGCTTTTGGAAGAGTTTCAGTAGAAGCTCAATCAATGCAAATACCAATTATTGCAAGTGACATAGGAGGTTCGAGAGAAACAATAATCAAAGACAAAACAGGCTACCTGTATAAGCACGACAATCCAAATGATTTAGCTGATTTAATAACTTTAGTAATGCAACAAAATTATAATTTATTGAAATCTTTAGGTATTGAAGGTAGAAAAAACGTATTAAAAAAATTTGATGTTGATAAAATGTGTCAGAGTACCTTTACTGAGTATAAAAAATTGATAGAATTATCCAAATAAATGCC
>TARA_B110000438_G_C15821326_1_pt1 | contig 15556 bp, 19 predicted proteins | sample TARA_B110000438 | Tara Oceans TARA_B110000438 (sample SAMEA4398413) | marine metagenome | biome: Polar Biome; feature: [MES] marine water layer (ENVO:01000295) within the mesopelagic zone...; material: water (ENVO:00002006), including particulate matter (ENVO:01000060) such as...... | reverse complement strand
CCAATTCTTCAGTTAAATACGTTAATAGGAAGTTAGAAATGAAAGCAGTAAGAAATGTTCGAGGTTTTACCTTATTAGAAGTGATGGTTGTTATCGTAATTTTAGGTATTTTAGCCAGTATGGTAGTGCCTAACCTTATGGGCAGCCAAGAGCGTGCAAATATGCAAAAGGCAGTATCAGATATTAATGCCTTGGAAACGTCTTTAAGTATGTACAAAATGGACAATTATAAGTACCCAAGTACAGAGCAAGGTCTAGAAGCATTAGTAACGGAAACTGATATTGAACCTATGCCTCGTCGTTTTCCAGAAGGTGGTTATGTAAAACGTTTACCTAACGATCCGTGGGGAAGTGAATATCAATTACTTAACCCTGGAGAAAACGGAGCAATGGACGTATTTTCTATGGGACCTGATGGCGAACCGGGTACAGATGATGATATTGGCAACTGGAATTTAGGCGATTATCAATAATCAATCACTATTGATTATTAATTTGATATGAAACTTAACATAGGCCATCGCCCAAAACTAAATCCGCGTCGTCACCAAGGTTTTACCTTAATTGAAGTGATGCTGGTGATTGTGTTAATTGGTGTGATGGTTTCTGCAATCCAGTTTACTTTTTCAGGTAATAAACCTGAACAATTATTAGAACAAAACAGTGCTCGTTTTGCGGGTGTTTTTGATGTCGCTGCAGAATATGGTTTGTTAAATAATGTTGAATTAGGCTTATTTATCGAAGAAAATAGCTATCAATTTCTCGGTTATGACGGCGTCAGTTGGTCACCTATTGCCGAGAACCCATTATTTAGCGTGTATACTTTACCTGAAGGTCTTGAGTTAACGTTAGAACTTGATGACTTACCTATCGAAGAACCTCTATTATTCGACTCTTCTGTATTGATCAACGAAGACGAAGAAGAAGACTTTACTGATACCGAAAAGAAAAAAACCATCCCTCAAGTTTATATGCTCTCTGGCGGTGAAATAACCCCCTTTAGTTTGACGTTTTCATTGGCGGAATTTGCTATTGATGGCGATGAAAATATCAGTTTTAAAGTGACTGGCATATATACAACACCACTTACAATAGAAGGGCCGATAGTGAATGCTAACGCTCGCTAATTGTTATTGTCGTAAGTTGCAAAAAGGGTTTACCTTAATTGAGGTTATGCTGGCGATGGCGGTATTTTCGATCGCTGGTATTGCCATTTTAGGTACTGCAGACACTAACGCACGAAATTTAGGATATTTAGAAAGTAAAATCGTAGCGAGTTGGGTTGCATCAAATCAATTAGTCGAGGTGACACTCGATAATACATGGCCACCAAAAAATAATAAAAAAGGTAAGGTAGAGCTTGCTGGGCAAGAATGGTTTTGGCAGCAAAAAGTTATTAAAACAACCGATAATGACATGCGGGCTATTGTTATGGAGGTGCGGCTTGATGAAAAAGATCCCGCAGCATTAACTAGCTTAATGACCTACATATCGAAGCAAAGCCAATGAATACTGCTGGTATAAATTGTCGAGCGTTTAACTCTATTAAGCCTTTTAGATCTAAATCAAGTCTTACAACGAGTAAAGGCTTTACCTTATTAGAAGTACTGATCGCCATCGCTATTTTTTCAGTGATCAGCATGGCAAGTTTTAGTATTTTCGAAACCGTACTCAACAGTGATACCGTAACTAAAGAACGCACTGATCGCATAAATGAACTGCAACGGGGTTTTCTAATTATCGAACGTGATATGTTGCAAATAGCTAGGCGAAGTGTGCGCTTAAATGGTGAAGCGCCCCAAACTGGCTTTTTACATACAGATACTGAAAGTTACACCACGAGTGAACAGGCTATTGCTTTTGTTCGTCATGGTTGGACTAATCCAGGGTTACTCTTACCTCGCAGCGATATGCAGTCAGTAGCTTATCAATTAAATGAAAATACGGTAGAGCGGGTACATTTTAACTTTGTTGACGCTGTATTGGGCGAAGAGCCAAAAGTAAGACCATTAATTTCTAAGGTTGAAAACCTAAGTTTTGAATTTTATGATGGAAAAAAGTGGCAAAAAACACGACAGGGCGACAACTTGCCACAGGCTATTGCTATTGAATTAGAAACAAAAGATTACGGTATTATTCGTCGACAATTTATTGTTGCTGGCGATAGTTCGCAAGATGAGGACGATAGCCGTGAGTAAAGTTATAGCTATTAAGTCTATACCCAAAGGGGTTGCGTTAATTACGGTTATGCTGATTATTGCGTTAATCGCTATTTTAGCTACACAAATGACTGCAAGGTTGCAATTACAAATGCAGCGTACAACCAATATTGGCTCCAACCAACAAGCATACTGGTATGCCATGGGGGCTGAGGCATTTGCAAAGCGAGTACTCATTCAATCATTTGAAGCCGATGCCGAAGTAACACATTTAGGGCAAGTGTGGGCACAAGGGGAAAATACTTTTCCCGTTGATTTTGGTGAAATAACCGGTGAGATCACCGATTTAAATAGTTGTTTTAATTTAAATGCTCTAAAAGTAAGTGAAGATGACAGTTCGAGTGGTATTGGCAATGCAGCGAAAAAATCACCAGCAAGAACAGCTTTTGAAGAATTGTTAATTGCTATCAGTATTGAAGGTGTCGGTAATTTTGAAGCAGAATATATGGCTGATGCTCTTACTGACTGGTTGGACGCTGATGGCAGTATTTCTAGCTCAGGTGGCGCAGAAGACAGTGATTATGCAGCGAAAGAGTTTCCTTACCTAGCCGCTAATAATTATATTGCCAGTATTGCAGAGCTACGAGTGATTGAACACTTTAGCGTTGATGTCATTGAAAAGTTGAAAGACTTCGCCTGTGTATTGCCGAATACGAATATGAATAAAATAAACATTAATACCATTGCACAAGATCAGCCTGAAATACTTGTAGCCATGTTAGGGATAAGTCAAAATGAAGCATCACAAGCTTTGTCTTCCCGTGGTGAAGAAGGCTTTAAAAATATTGATGAATTTTTTACATTACCTGAACTGAGTGAAGCTAAAATTACACCAGAACAAAAACAACTTTTTTCTGTGAAAAGTGAATACTTTAACCTTAGAACAACAGCAAGCTTTAATAATAGTTACTTTGCTTTAAATACCATTATGAAAGTAGACGATAAAAATAATATAAGTGTGATCAGTCGCATCATAGGACGAGAGTAATGGGTGAAACCTTATTTATCCGTTTAGGCAGCCAAGCTGAAAGTAGAATTCACTGGCTGATTAAAACCAACGGACAAGAAGATATTATAGCAAGTGGTGAGTTGCCTAACGCAGGTGAACTAACTCAGCTAACTGAAAAATCAACAACACGAGACGTGGTCGTTTTTGTACCGGCAAGTGATATCGCTATTAAGCGACTAAAAGTACCAGGCTCATCTCAAAGAGCTACCCGTGCAGCAGCTCCCTACATGTTAGAAGAAATGCTAGCACAAGATGTTGAAGAGATGTGTTTTGCTTTTAGTGAGACTAAACAAGACGATCAAGGGCATAATTGCTTTGTTGCTGCGCTTGAGCGTAAGCAACTAGACACTTGGTTGCAGTGGTTAGCCGAAGCAGAAATATTCTCTAAAGTATTAATTCCTGATGCACTTGCATTACCTGTTGAGCCCAAAGTTAGCAGTGCTGTTATGCTTGGCGAGCAGGTATTAATTAGGTTAGGTGAATGGCAAGTTATGTCATTCGAAGCCAATGCATGGCCAGTAGTTGCTAATTACTTTCAAGGTTTAAGTGAAGATAGCCAAGTGATCAACGCTTATTCGGCTTTATCTGAAGTACCTGCTGATTTAACCATTGAGTATTTACCTGAAGACTTACCTTTAGCTATTTTAGCGAATAATCATTCTCGTAAATTCAACTTGTTACAAGGTGAATTTCAAGTAAAAGAAAAACGCTCTGCAGACACGGTAAATTGGCTTTGGGTTGCTGGTATTGCATGTTTAGCACTGGTGTTGAATTTTGGTCTCAAAGGCGCTGAATTATATAGCTTATCTAGCCAGCAAGCCGTTATTGAAACTGAAATCATCGAAAAATATAAAACTGTTTTTCCTGAAACTAAGCGGGTTAGAATCTCGACGGTGCGTTCACAATTACGTCAGAAACTTGCTGAAGTAGGTGATAGTGATGACGTAGCTGGCTTTTTAGCTTTATTAGTTAAGCTTGAGCCGGCACTAGCGAGTGTGCCTGAGATTAAACCTCAAACATTGAAATTTGATGGTAAACGTCAAGAAGTACGTATGCAAACTATCGCTAAAGATTACCAGTATTTTGAAAAGCTTAAAGTCGCCTTTGAAAAAGCAGGCTTAGCGGTTAATTTAGGCGCACAAAATAATCAAGGTGATCAAATTTCTGGTTCATTTAGCATTACAGATACTTCTTCGAAGGGGCGCTCATGAAAGCATGGTGGCAGCAGTTAAATATTCGTGAGCAACGTTTAGTGTTAGTTATGTCGGTAGTAATTTCTATATTTATTTTATATGGTCTTATTTGGCAACCGCTGAATGAAGGCATCGACAAACAAAAGTTAACACTTGAACGCCAGCAAGAGTTGTTGACGTGGGTTGAAGAAAATACCCAGCGTTATCAAAAAGCAAAACGCAATGCTCGTGCAAGTTCAGGCGCGAGTTTGTCGAGTATTGTTAATCGCACTTCTAGAGCGAATAATATTATTATTACCCGTATGCAACCTCAAGGTGATGAGCTACAAGTTTGGATTGATGAAATATCATTTAATCAATTATTAACTTGGTTAGAACAATTAGCCAGCAGAGATGGTCTACAAGTAAAAAATATAGATCTCAGTTTAGCTGACCAACAAGGTGTGGTTCGCGTTCGTCGATTACAGTTAGGAAAGAGTTAATGAAAAAGAAGTTTGCTTATACAGCAATTTTTTTCACCGCATATTGTGTTTTTGTTTTAGCCTTAATGCCAGCCAGTTGGGTAGTGTCGCAAATTAAACTGCCAAAGAACGTAGCACTTGGAGCGGTTGAAGGTAGTGTTTGGCATAGCGAAATTAAGCAAGTCATGATTGATGACGTTATTATTAATCAAGTGCAAAGCTCATTGTCGTTTATCTCAGTATTAATGCTGAACCCTAGACTTGATATTAGTTTTGGCAATCCGTTGGTCAATGGGCCAGAAGGGAAATTAACCATCAGTGGTTTATTGTCTGAAATGGTGATTGAAGACGCACAAATAAATGTTGCCGCGAATACGGTAGCAATGCGTCTTAACTTAGCGATTGATATTATTGCCCATGAACAACTTCAGCTGAATATTTCGCGCTTTATTATTGGTGCGCCGGTCTGTAGTGAACTTCAAGGTGACTTAAAGTGGCGCAATGCTGCTGTAACGGCTTTTGAAGAAAAAGTTCAGCTAGGTGAGCTTGCAGCGAAACTAACCTGTGATAACGGTGAACTTATTGCTGATATCGACCCTAAGAATAACTTAGGGCTAAGTTATCGTGCTGCGTTAAAGCAAGGTGGACGTTTCTCGGGTAGTGGCTATTTAACACCTGCAGAGAAGTTTCCTGAGCAATTAAAAGCCGTATTAAGCTTTTTAGGAAAACCAGATAGTAAAGGCCGATACCGTTTGAAAATATAAGTTATTTCTACTATGAAAGGCAATTTGAGATTGCCTTTCATAGGTTTACACTTTTATCCTCGCTAAAATATATACCCTACATCCCGTTTATTAATGTCGTTCATGATAAGTCATCTTGAGCGTATTTATTATTAACGACAACACTGATTTCACTATTTAGTGCACCAGTCTCTCTAAATTTCACATAATTAAATCGTCTCTAGTTTAATTTATGAAATATCCTGTGATTACTTTAACTATTAAGTCCATTAAGCAATTTACAATCTATGGTTAAGCGTAATCAGTACAGTCTGTATTATGAGGATAACTCGATTTATAGAAAAAATTCTGCTTTTGTGTGACTAAATAACGACGACTTCCTGATTTTTGTAACTAATACATAATGGCTTGTAATACTTTCATAAAAAATATCTGTGAGATATTCCTATGTTAGATGTTTTTATTTATTTTCAATGGTTTAGTTCGTGGCCTGAGTTTTGCAAACATATGGGTGAGTGCTTTAGTTTGAGCACTGTATATCACCTAATTTGAAATTATAGGAGAGCAACTATGAACAAAGATACTTTTGAAGGAAAATGGAAACAAGTAAAAGGTGAAGCCCAAAAGCAATGGGGCGATTTAACCAATGACGACATGGATATAATCAATGGTCAGAAAGAAAAATTAGTTGGCAAGATCCAAGATCGTTATGGCAAGTCTAAAGAGGAGGCAGAAAAAGAGGTTGATCGTTTTTGTAAGGATAATGATTGCCAATAACTGTACTACTTTAGCTTAAATGTAACCCTAGATTTGGGCTGACAGCTTTTATAGGCTTTCAGCCCAAGTTGCAATCTCAGAACAAATATTAATGACTGACTAAATTTATTACTGGTAGCGATAAAGTGAAAAAATCTAACATAGCCGGGCTTATCGGCAAATGGCTTGCAGAGTTATTCAGCTCAAAATATGCAGAAATAGAGGCCAACCTATATGAGTTCAAAGATGAGTTCAAATAATGAAATAATGCACCCACAAGAATTTTCACTAGCAAACTGGTGGCAGATAACTAAGCGCGTTATGCATAAAGTTGAACAAGATAACATGTCACTTATAGCTGCGGGTGTCGCGTTTTACTTCTTATTAGCTATGTTTCCATTATTGGCGGCATTGGTTTCTATGTATGGCCTTTTTACCGATCAACAAACTCTTCTTCAACATATGAGCCTTTTGGTTGGCGTAATACCCGAGCAAAGCAGAGAAATATTAGAAGCGCAGATTGAAAGTTTATTAGCGACAGATAATAGTGCATTAAGTGTGGGGTTTGTTTTTAGTTTTTTATTAGCTATTTGGAGTGGCGGCAAAGGCTCTGTAGCATTAATTACAGCATGCAATATAAGTTATAAGGAAGGTGAAACACGTTCATTTTTTAAAATGATTATCGTACGTACAATGCTAACGTTGGCAACAATATTAACAATGCTGTTGATGTTACTTATGATTGTTATTATTCCATTCGCGTTGAGTATGCTTGACGAAACAAGCCAATCTCTACTAAGTTGGGTGACATGGCCAATTTTGTTGATTTTATTTAACTTATCGTTAGCAAGCTTATACAAATATGCACCACATCGCGCATCTGCAAAATGGCGTTGGACCACACCAGGTGCTGTATTAGCGACCTTATTTTGGCTTGTAGGATCTTATTTTTTCAATTTGTACATTACCGAGTATGCCAGTTATAACGAAACGTATGGCTCAATGGGCGGCGTCGTTATTTTATTGATGTGGTTTTATGTCACCGCTTTTACTATTTTATTGGGTGCTGCGATAAATGCCGCGGCAGAACTGCAAACTGAAGAAGATACAACCACGGGAGAAGAAAAACCCAAAGGTAAAAGAGGAGCTTACGTTGCTAACAATGGTCCTAGTGATCTGAAGCAATAATTTTTTTGTATTTTTTTGTTAGTTATTAACAGCGTTTGCTAACTTGCTTGGAAAACATTGGAGAATAACTAGCGGGTAAAAAGATATTTGGCCTTGGTTAAATTATATGTCTTAACTATCTGTATTAACCAAGGCGAATCATCGTAAAACTATGAATTAATTATTTGGTGTGTTGTTATTTATTTCAGTTAATAAAACACGATAGTCAGTAATTGAAGGGTATTCTTTAAATACGTTTGCAGCTTGTTTACTATCAGGGTTAGCTACCGCTAATAAATGGCCAATACCATATTTTTTAGCTGAATCGAGTATCACTAAGCTGTCATCTACAAATAGTGTGCTTTCTAGTTCAAAACCATGTTTTTCTTGTAGACGCTGCCAGAGTAATTGTGACTCTTTTGTGACACCAAACTCGTGCGTTGAGTAAAGTGTATCAAAGTATTTATCTAACGATGTGCGTTCTATTTTTAGCGATAAACTATCAGGATGAGCGTTAGTAACAAGCACGATATCACGGCCAGATGCTTTCAATGCAACTAGAAAGTCATGTGCATCAGAGCGTAATTGAATTAAGTGCTGAATTTCGCGCTTTAAGTCGGTTATTGATAATTGAGTTTGTTCGGACCAGTAATCTAGGCAATACCAGTCGATTGTTCCTGCTACTTTTTCGTAGTGTGACATTAACGACGCTTTAGCTTCAACCAAGCTTACATCGTGTAATTCACTGTAGCGTTGTGGTAAATGGTGTAGCCAAAAGTGGTTGTCAAAATGTAAATCGAGGATTGTGCCATCCATATCCAGTAAAACAGTTGAAATTTTTGACCAATCAAGCATAGATTTTTCCCTTGAAACACGTTTATTATAGAATGTCTCAATGAGACTGATGGTAACTATGCAATTAAATAATTACCCCCAACGGCTATTATACCCAAGCAGTATGGTTATGTATTCAATGTTATCGTGCTATGGTTAAACTTTAGCTTTTCTAGATGAAAAACATCACTTAAGTTGTTGCAATAAAGGGCGTTATGACAACAAAAAAAGTATTACCAAAAATCACCGCGCGTAAGCAGGTTGCCAAAAGTCACTTATTTACTATTGAACAAGTTGACTTAACATTCAGTAATGGCGAAAAGCGAGAATATGAACGCATGTATGGTAAAGGTCGTGGGGCAGTGATGATTGTACCTATGCTTGATAAACATACTATGTTGCTCGTACGAGAGTACTGTGGCGGCACGCACACCTATGAGCTTGGTTTCCCAAAAGGCCTTATTGATGCCGGCGAAACTGCCGCACAAGCCGCTAATAGAGAATTAAAAGAAGAAGTTGGTTATGGTGCTGAAACGTTAACGTCAATTCACACTGTTGCCATGGCTCCAGCATTTTTTGATGCTAAAATGACGATATTTCTTGCTGAGAATCTTTATGCGGAAAAACTGCTTGGAGATGAACCCGAAGCATTAGAGATAGTCCCTTGGCCACTTGCAAATCATCATGAATTATTGCAACAGCAAGACTTCAATGAGTCGCGCAGTATTGCCGCTTTATTATTAGTAAAGGATCACTTAGGAGCTATTGTATGAATCATGAAAAGTTATTATCAGTGGCGCTTGAAAGTGCTAAAAAAGCGGGACAAGAAGTTGCACGCTTTTATAAACAAGGCAACTTTACTGCCGAGATAAAAGAAGATAACAGTCCTGTTACCAGTGCCGACATCGCGGCAAATGATATTTTAATGGATGAATTAAAAAGGCTAACCCCTGACATTCCTATTATTTCTGAAGAAGTTGGAGCTTTAGGGCTAGCACAGCGCAGTAAATGGTCTCGTTATTGGCTGTTAGATCCTATCGATGGCACAGGGGAGTTTATTGCTGGCAGTGGTGATTTTGCGGTTAATGTTGCGTTAGTCGAGAACGGATGGCCAAGCATTGGTGTTATTCATGCTCCTGATCACCAATTAACTTACTATGCTCAAAATAATTTAGGCGCTTTTAAAGAAAATGATGTGGGTAGCCATAAAATACACGTGGCACACTATGATGGTCAACGTCGTATAAAAGTCGCTATCAGCCGTCGACAAGATATCAACTTAATGGGGCAGTATTTAAATGATAAATATGATTTTGATCATGTTGCTTTAGGAAGCTGCTCGTTAAAAAACTGTTTAATTGCCGAAGGTGGTGCTGACTGTTATTTACGTGTTGGACCTACCGGTGAGTGGGATACTGGCGCAAGTCACTGTATAATTGAACAAGCCGGTGGCAGCATAATCGATAGTGAATTTAAACCATTAACTTACAATCAGCGTGAAACGTTAATGCAGCCTGATTTTATCTCGTTAGGGAATAAAGAAATTCCTTGGCAAGATATTATTAAGCCGCATAGAGCAAAGCGTTTATAAATAACAACGCTTAAGCTTAGTACACAAGCACACAGTGTTAGTTGTTATCAGTTAATTAGCACGAAATAAACTTATCTTACATGGAGAAAATCATGCGTAAAACATCCTCAATATTAATTTCCCTACTGTTGACAGCAACAGTAAGTTTACCGGCATTAGCTGCATGGAAACTCGACAATGCAAATTCTGAGCTGAGCTTTATATCAGTTAAAAAAGCGAATATTGCCGAAAATCATAACTTTGCAAAGCTTGCTGGTAATATCAACGAGCAAGCACAAGTAAATATCAGTGTTGACCTTACCAGCGTTAATACTAATATTGCTATTCGTGATGACCGAATGAAAAAATTCGTTTTTGAAAGCGATAAATATAGCACAGCAAATTTTACTGCGACGCTGGATAAGTCATTGCTCAATAACCTAACCATTGGTGCAGATAAAAAGCTTAGCGTTAGCGGCGTAGTGGATTTTCATGGTGAGCAGCAAACTGTAACGATTGAAGTCAGTGTCATCAAGTTAAGTGCGGATAAAATATTGGTTAATACTATCAAGCCATTTTTTATTCAGGCAGATGCATTTGGTATTGTAGCTGGTATCAATAAGCTCAAAGAGTTAGCCTCTTTACCTAGCATCGATTACGTTGTGCCGGTTAGCTTTTCGGTTACCTTCATACGATAATATTTGTCGTAAGAATTAATTAAAGGCACTGAATTAGTGCCTTTTTTAATGCCTAACATATAGTGCCTTATGATTCCTCTGTGCTTTCTTCGCTGTCTTCAACAAATTGGTCTTTTGGGAGAATATTAACCGTTTCATGAAGTTCAGAGTACACCAATAATGCTGTACCTTGCTTTAATTGCTGATGAACTTGGGCTATTTTTTCATTAAGTGATACATCTTCACTACCATACTCTGTTCCTTCACGGAGGACAAAGTTTTCGATAATGGCGCTTAATGTTTCTTCTGACAATTGTTCTAGTGGGATGATCATAAATATCTCGTAAAAAACTCAGGTATACGTTGCTCTAACCAATATCTTGGCTTGAACGGATTATTACCACTGATGAAACCTACATGACCACCTTTAGCGCTGACTTCAAATGTCATTTGTTTAGGCAACGAAGTAATCGCAGTGGTATTTACATGACATAAAAATGGGTCATCGGTTGCATGAATAATTAAACAAGGTGTAGTTATCTGTTGCAACACATCCCTGCCGCTAGCTTGCTTATAATAGTCATTCGCATCAATAAAACCGTTTATTGGCGCAGTAACCATTTGATCAAAGTCTCGAATTGAACGCACACTATTTAGCCGTGTAGTGTCTATATTATGTAACAAGTTAGCTTTTATTTTTTCAACTGTACTTGCTCTAAGCATATCCACTAAGTACTTTTGATAAACACGAGAAAAACCACGGTTAATTCGGTTACTACAACTTGATAGGTCAAGTGGGGCGCAAATGACACATGCAGCTTGATAGATATTTTGTTTTTGCTGAGCTAAGTATTTAGTCAGTACATTCCCGCCTAATGAAAAGCCAACAATCGCTTTTTTTGCCTCAGGGTAGTTACTGGCAAGGTATTGGCTAAAGTAGTCAACATCACAAGTTTGGCCGCTATGGTAAGACTGAGGCATACGGTTTGGTCGACCGCTACAGCCTCTAAAGTGCATTAACACACCTACCCAACCTTGTGCTTTAATCGCGCTTAACATCCCTTTTGCGTAGTGGCTGTTCTTTGAGCCTTCAAGTCCATGTAATACGGCGATAATTGGACGAGTGCATGCTGAGTTAACCTGTTCTGTCCAAGCTAAATCTACAAAGTCACCATCGGGTAATTCTAACGTTTCATTGGTTGTATCTATGGAATGGCCACGTCTAAAAAACTTAGCGGCAATGGTTTGTAAATGGGCGTTTTTTAGCCACCAAGCTGGGCTGAAAGAGCTTTTGGTAAACATAATGCGGTAATAGCGAGTTATACAAAAAATTTATTGTACGTTAAATTTTTGCTCATGCCCACCGTTTGGCGATAAGTGAACAATGAGCGTGAACACTTAAGTTTTCATTATGACATTTGTGAAACATCTTTAATGCGTATCTTCACTGATATGTTTTAAAAAGTAATAAACGTAAAAACTACAAATGCCTATTACAGTAGCTAAACCAATAAATGACATGATGACAACGGGATCGTTTAATAGCATATCGACAAAATTCATCACAAACTCCAAAAGTATTTAAGTAGGTATGGCCACTATTATAAATAACACTTAAATAGAGCTTATTGATTTGGATCATGATCATTGCCACTTTTTGTGTTAATGAAAGTGAGGCAGGATAGTAGCAGCTAATAAATAGTACATGCTTACGTTAATCAGATTGACTAATTATGTTGTAACTCAGTGGAGTAAAGCCGAACTGTTGAAAATTGAAGATAAAAATAAACCCGCTAGAATAATAAGCGGGTTTATTTTGGTTAACTGCTTTGGGGATATGCTTATATTAAGAAATAATCGTTAAGATTTTTGTCTTAATTTTAATTCTCGTTGTTGGATTATTTTACGATAAATAGCATCGGCTTTTTCACGACTCTCTTTTATCTCATCAACGGTTAATTTATGTTCGTCCATATCGCGACTTTTTTCAGCCATACGATAAGCATTTTTAGCCGCAATAATATTCCAGATATAAGACATTCTAGTACTCTTAGCTACGCCTTTACCTTCAAAGTACATCAAGGCAAGGTTAAATTGTGCTAAGGCATAGTTTTGGTCCGCCGCTTTTTGATACCAACGAGATGCTTGCAGGTAATCGCGTTGAACACCACTTCCGTTATAAAGCATCACCCCTAAATTAAATTGCGCTCGGGGTAAGTCTTTATTTGCGGCTTTTTCCATTAATGCATAAGCAGAGTTTAAATCCTTTTTAACAACCTCTCCTTCACTATAAAGCAACGAAAGATCGAACAAGGCCTCTGAGTAATTTTGTGAAGCGGCCTGATGAAGAAGCTCCAACGCCTTCGTTGGGTTTTTAATTACCCCGTAACCGTTTAAATAAATTAACGCCATTTGATATTGGGCAGGAGCATATTCTTCAGCAACTAATGGCTCAAACTCTGCAATCGCGGCTTTAAACTCACCACGGTTTAGCTCGTATATGCCTAAATCTAAATCAGCACTAAAGGCAGAGCTTTGTGTAAAAAGGGCAAAACTGATTGCTAGTAAGGTCAATTTTTTCATAATAATGTCCTATATTGTGGTGTTGTCGCGATCGAACGCAGTGACAATTTTTTGCTGCGATCTATTAAGTGTAGCAATAAATTTATAATGCTTGTGACATTATCTCTTCTATTTGTTCTTCAAGGTCAAGCCACTGCATTTCATTTGTTTCTAAATCTTGGGTCAGTGCTGCTTGGCGTTTCAATAATTGTGTTAGTTTTGTTTTGTGCTCAGCTTGATATATCTCACTATCGGCCAATTGTGCTTCAACCTCAGTTAATTCGTTTTGATACTTTTGTACCAGCTTTTCAAACTTATCAGCCTGTTTACGCAGAGGTGATGCTTTTTTGCGTAATTCAGCTTGCTCTTTACGTTGCTGTTTTTTATCTACTTGTGGCTCAGTAATTACTTTATTCGCTTTGACTGTTTGCTTTTTATCATCGTTGAGCCATTGTTGGTAATCATCAATATCACCGTCAAACTCTGTTACTTGGCCGTTAGCAACGATATAAAACTCATCTACACACGACTCTAATAGGTATCTGTCATGAGCAATAAGAATAATTGCACCGTCAAAGTCTTGCAGAGCTAACACCAATGCTTGGCGCATTTCTAAATCCAGGTGGTTAGTCGGCTCATCTAATAGCAACAATTGTGGCTTTTCTAAGACAATAAGGGCTAAGACCAAACGCGCTTTTTCGCCACCTGACATGGTGCCAACTTTATCTAAAGCTTGGTCGCCACTAAAGCCAAAACGGCCTAAAAATGATCTCGCTTGTAACTCGGTAATATCCGGCTTTGCTCGCGTTATATGTTCAATCGCACTACTAGGTAAGTGCAATTGCTCAAGCTGGTGCTGAGAAAAATAGCCCACACGAAGATCTTGCGCGCAATAACGTTCACCTTGAAGTAATGCTAAATCACCAGCAAGTGATTTAATTAAGGTTGATTTACCTGCACCATTGCGACCCAGTAAACCAATGCGACTGCCAGGCACTAAAGTCATACCTACATCTTCTAAAATAATAGCTTCATCGCTATAACCACATTGGCTTTCGGTTAATGCCAATAATGGATAAGGCAGGGTATCTGGCTGTTCAAAGCTGAAAGTAAATTGGCTATCAACATGTGCTGGCGCTAAGTCAGGCAATTTTTGTAAACGTTTTAATCGGCTTTGTGCTTGTTTTGCTTTACTGGCTTTTGCGCGAAAGCGGTCAACAAAAGAGGTTAAATGCGCCACTTCTTTTTGTTGCTTTTGATACTGAGCGTCTTGCTGGGCTAAATGCTCGGCACGTTGACGTTCAAATGCGCTGTAGTTACCAGAATAAAGTTTTGCAGTTTGGTGTTCAATATGGAGGATTTGGCCAATAACATCATCAAGAAAATCACGGTCATGCGAAATGAGTACTAGGGTGCCGGTGAATCTTTTCAGCCAGCGTTGTAGCCAAATAACCGCGTCTAAATCTAAATGGTTGGTGGGCTCATCGAGTAATAATAAATCAGCGCGACTTATCAAAGCTTGGGCTAAGTTTAAGCGCATTCTCCAACCACCAGAAAATGACTTTACTGGGTTTGCTAGTTGTTCTTGTACAAAACCTAAACCGTGTAATAACTCGCCTGCTCGTGCTGGTAAACTGTAGCCATTAACAGTGTCGATTTGGTTGATAATGGTTGCTTCAAGAGTACCGTTATCGTCAGCGCGTGCTTGGTCTAATTTTGCTTCTAATTGTCGGAATTCAATATCTCCATCCATAACATAATCTAAAGCCGATCGATCGAGCGCTGGCGTTTCTTGCTTAACGGTAGCAATTTTCCAGCTTGTTGGCATAGAAAGGTTACCCATATCAGCAGGAAGTGCACCTAATAAGCTCGCGAATAAAGAAGATTTTCCACAGCCGTTCGCCCCAACAAGCCCAACCTTATGATTTGGATGTATAGTAAAACTTGATGATTTTATGAGGTATTTTGCGCCTCGGGCTAAACTTAAATCTGTAGCTATGATCATTTATCGTGTCTCATTTTAATGCAGGTTGCTATTGTCGCTTTTCCTTAGGGGGTTGTTCAAGGTAAAATAGAAGTACTGAGCAGATATCTTGCTAAATCTAATTAAATATTTAATAAAATTGAGTGAAAAAGTGAAAAAACGATTTATAGCCGGAGCAACCTGTCCAAAATGTAAAGAAATGGACACCATGGGACTAATTAAGGAGCATGGAGTTGAAACCGTAACCTGTGTAAGTTGTGGGCACCAAATGTCGCAACCCGAAGAGCATGTAGTGCAAGAAGTAAGACCGAATGAGCAAGTTATTGGTATTTTTAAACAAGAGTAACTTTTTTTGCATTGTTAACGATACTTTTAGCTAGG
>TARA_B110000438_G_scaffold70891_1_pt1 | contig 15557 bp, 13 predicted proteins | sample TARA_B110000438 | Tara Oceans TARA_B110000438 (sample SAMEA4398413) | marine metagenome | biome: Polar Biome; feature: [MES] marine water layer (ENVO:01000295) within the mesopelagic zone...; material: water (ENVO:00002006), including particulate matter (ENVO:01000060) such as...... | reverse complement strand
AAAAGGGTTCGCTCCAGCCAATTATTCCTCAATCAATTGAAGAACAAAGGCGCTTGCAGCTTGAGAGATTAGCAGCTGGTTTTCGTTTGTTTGCATTATACGGTTTTGATGAAGGTCTAGCAGGGCATATAACTCTGAGAGATCCTGAATTTAGTGATCATTTTTGGGTTAATCCATTGGGTATGAATTTTAGTCAAATTTCAATTTCAGATTTATTATTAGTCAAAGAGGATGGTGAAATAATTCAGGGTACTCGTCCAATTAATCCTGCTGCATTTGCAATTCATTCTTCAATCCATAAGGCAAGACCAGATGTAAATTCAGCAGCACATGCTCACTCTATTTATGGAAGAACATTTTCTAGTTTAGGTAAGTTGTTGGATCCTATTACTCAAGATGCAGCACTCTTTTTTCAAGAGCAAGCGATTCATGATAGTTATGGCGGTGTTGCTTTTGATATAGAAGAGGGTTTAGCAATTACGGAGGCTCTGGGAGAAAAAAGAACTGTTATTTTGCAAAATCATGGATTATTAACTACAGGTGCTAGTGTTGATATAGCCATTTGGTTATTTATAGCCATGGATAAATGTTGCCAAAGCCAATTGTTAGCAGACTCGGCTGGATCTCCCATTATTATCTCTGATGAGATTGCGCTTCAAGCCAAAGCTCAAGCTGGTACGGATATGATTTTATGGGCTAGTTTTCAACCACTTTATGATTTAATTTATGCAATGGAACCTGATTTCCTCAATTAAGCGAGTATTTATGAAACAAACTTTAGATAAACAAAGAAGTAAGGCATTAAACAATACAATACCGAGTTTAAAAACACGTATTGATAGACTTGATAGGTTGATCGAGATGTTACTTGAATTCCAAGAACAAATTCCAGAAGTATTATCGAATGACTTTGGACATAGATCACCAGTGATGTCAAAGTTCTCAGATGTTGCTGCAGTTTTTGATTCCATTCACTACACAAAGAAGAATCTTAAGAAATGGATGAAACCAGAAACTCGAAATGCTTCTTTTCCTTTTAATATTTTGCTAGCAAAAGCTTATGTTCAATATCAGCCTGTCGGTTGCGTTGGTGTGATCAGCCCATGGAATTATCCATTTAGCTTAACTTATGCTCCTCTTGCTGTGATTCTTGCAGCTGGTAATCGAGCTATGATTAAACCATCTGAGTATACTCCGCAATCTTCTTTATTAATGAAGACAATGATTGAGAAATACTTTGATGAGGATGAAGTTGCTGTGTTTCCAGGTGGTCCTGAAGTAGGTGAAGAGTTCACCAGTTTGCCGTTTGATCATCTCTTATTTACTGGATCAACTTCAGTTGCTAAAAAAGTCATGGAAGCTGCTTCTAAGAATTTAGTACCTGTGACTTTGGAGTTGGGAGGTAAATCACCAGTAATTGTTAGTGATACAGCTGACATGACTGTAGTTTCTGATAGAGTTTGGAATGGAAAACTGATGAACTGTGGTCAAACTTGTATTGCACCTGATTATTTATTTATTCCCGAGAGAAAGATGGAAGATTGGATTGAAGCCTCACAGAAGTCAATCAGTAATATGTATCCTTCCGTCTATACTAATGATGATTATTCATCAATTATTAATGAAAAACATTTTACCAGATTGCAGTCTTATTTAGCTGATGCAAGGGATAAAGGGGCTAGAATTATAGAGATTAATCCTGCTAAAGAAAAAAATGATAATCGGAATCATCATAAAATGATGCCTACTATTGTATTGGGGGCAACAGATGAAATGTTAATAATGGAAGAGGAAATATTCGGACCAATTCTTCCTGTAAAAACTTATAGAAAGATAGATGAAGCGATTGATTACATTAATAATAAGGATCGACCTCTAGGTATGTATTATTTTGGTACTGATACTTCAGAAGAAAGTAATGTCATCAATCAAACAGTCTCTGGGGGTGTTTGTTTGAATGATGTTATTTTTCATTATGTGCAAGAAGATTTGCCCTTTGGTGGCATCGGTCCAAGCGGTATGGGTCGTTATCATGGCATTGAGGGATTTAAGACTTTTAGTAACCCCAGAGGGATTTATAAACAAACTCCATTTAATGCTATTTTAAAATTGATGCGACCACCCTATGGTAAATTATTTGACACCCTGATTTCTTCACGAATCAAAAAGTAAATTATGGATAATAAAGAACATGTTCTGGCTAAAAAGTTAGATGAATTAGGTATTGATGTCATTGAGCGACATATTTTTCTTTGTGCCGATCAAACAGAAGCAAATTGCTCTCCACGTAAAAAAACAATGGAGTCTTGGAATTTTTTAAAACAGCGTTTAAGTGAATTGAATATTGATAATAAGGGAGGTATTTTTCGTTCAAAAGTTAACTGTCTAAGGGTGTGTTCTCATGGACCTATTGCGGTCGTTTATCCTGATGCTATTTGGTATAAAAAATGTACTCCTGAGGTTTTAGAGAAGATCATACAGGAACACTTAATATCTGGTATTCCAGTAGAAGAGTTTATTATTTCAAAGCCGAATTAAGCTTTTCCAAGTAATACGTTTCTCTTGCTCTTTGAATCAAATAAGCATGCACATCTTTGGCATCCTGTTCTGAGATTTTATCAGCAAAACCAACCATGCCTTTATTTGTATATAGGCCACCGAGTGTGATTGCTAAAAAATCATCATGAGTTTTTTTATCCATATATCGTAGGTCAGCAATAACACCGCCTCCCAAAGCACCTGCACCATGACACATATGGCATTGATAATGATAAACTTTTTCACCATTAGCAATTGAGGCTATATCACCCATTGATTCTGGTGGCTTGGGCATTATCTTATTAGCCACTCTTTTTGGCAGTTGTTTTTTTGAATCCAATGCAAAGGTAACAATTCGACCATTAATGGGTCCACCTGAGTATTTAGGTGGTAATCCAGCTTGTAATGCAAATACTCCTCCATACCCAGCAACAACACTTAAGTATTGCTTACCATTTATAGAGTAACTAATAGGAGGAGCTATAATGCCTGTTTGGAGATCATAAGACCAAAGCTGATCACCAGTTTTAGCATTGTAAGCAATCAGCTCACCATCGGATGTACCTTGAAAAACTAAATTGCCGGCTGTGGATAAAATCCCACCATTCCAAGGAAGTGTTTGATATTTTTTCCATACTTCTTTTTGTGCAATTGGGTCCCATGCACTTAATCGTCCTCTTATACTTTTTACAAGCATTCCAAGTTGCAAAAGATTAGTCGGCGGATTGATAGCTGTCATATCTATGCCAGTGTTCCAGTTATCTTTTTTGAAGGTATATTCTTCATCTTTTTCAAATGGTAAATAGAGTTCTTGTGCAGGAATATATACCAGTCCTGTATCAGGATTATATGACATAGGCATCCAATTATGTCCTCCCAATGCACCTGGTGATACCAATCGATCTTCTTCTTCATAGTCACCTAATTCTATTTTTTCGGGTCTACCTGTTTTGATATTAATTTTATCGGCCCAAGTCACACGGACATAATTTTCTGCAGAGATTAACTCTCCAGTCAGTCGATCAATAACATAAAAGAAGCCATTCTTAGGAGCTTGCATTAATATTTTTCTATTTCGACCTTCGATTACTAAGTCAGCTAATATGATATGTTGGGTTGCTGTGTAATCCCAATTGTCTCCTGGAGTTGTTTGATAATGCCAAACATACTCTCCATCATCAGGGCGAAGGGCAATAATTGAAGACAGGAAAAGATTATCTCCACCACCTGGACTCCTAACTTTATAATTCCATGGCGAGCCATTGCCAGTACCAATATATAAAAGATCTAATTCAGGATCATAAGCCATAGAGTCCCAAACAGTTCCTCCACCGCCATATTCCCACCACTTTGAACCACTCCAAGTGGAAGATGCTATTTTCATTGCCTCATTTTCAAAACCATCTTCTGGATTCCCGGGAACAGTGTAAAATCTCCAAATCATTTCACCGGTTTTAGTATGGTAGGCACTCACATAACCTCTGACTCCAAAATCAGCTCCACCATTACCAATAATGACTTTATCTTTAATAATTCTTGGAGCTCCAGTTATACTGTAGGCATTTGAATCTTCAACTGTAATTTTCTCCCATACTAGCTCGCCATTATCTGCATTTAATGCAATAAGTCTTCCATCTAAAGTTCCAAAATAAATTTTCCCATCCCATATAGCTACACCTCGATTGACTGCATCACAACAGAGATAGTAAGCTTTTTCTCTTGGTACTTGTGGATCAAATTTCCATATGAGTTCACCAGTTACAGCGTCATTAGCGAAAACTACACTCCAAGCACCTGTTGAAAACATAATGCCATCAACTACTAATGGTGTTGCTTCATGTCCACGGCTACTATCCAAATCATGAAACCATTCAATGCCTAATTGATCTACATTATTTTCATTAATCTGTTTTAAACCACTGAATCGTTCTTCACTGTATGTCCTTCCATGCGTCATCCATTCCTCTGGATTGGAATTTGCTCCAATAAGTTTCTCAGCATCAATATTAAAATCTGAACCTGCAGATATATTTGCTACTAAACTACATAGTAGTAGGATTATTATTTTTGACTTCATCACAACCTTAATAATTGTAAATAGAAAATGTTATTTATCTAGTATTACTCTAAAAATATAGTTTATCGAGTCTATTTTATTAAGCTTCTTATAGTAGTATGCTTAATTGATATTAAATTAAGAGAAAATTATGAAAAGTATTCTAGAAAATAAAGCATGCAGTTTATTCATTTTTTTATCGTTAATTATTTCTAGCCATTTATCTTATAGTAAAAGTGAATCTCAATTAATTAATCAGGCTTATCAATCTACTTATAAACCAGAATCAAGCCCAAGAATCTTAATCAAGAATGCAAATATCCTCACAGGAGCAGGTGAGCTTTTGGAAAGTTCTTCCATTCTTATTGAGAACAATAAAATTGTTTCATTGGGTAAAGATGATACAAGTGCTACAGAAATAATTGATGCTGAGGGAAAATGGGTTACTCCTGGTATCATCGATATCCATTCCCATATGGGAGTATATCCCGCACCATCATTGCGAGGTAATAGTGATGGTAATGAAGCTACTAGTCCTGTGACTCCTCATGTTTGGGCGGAGCATTCTGTTTGGACACAAGATCCTCAGTTCACACTAGCTCTTAAAGGAGGCGTTACTACTTTTCATGTTTTGCCTGGTTCAGCCAATTTATTTGGTGGAAGAGGCGTTACCCTTAAGAATACTAGAAGTGTTACTGTTCAAGGAATGAAATTTCCAAATGCACCTTACACTCTTAAGATGGCATGCGGTGAAAACCCAAAAAGAGTTTATGGCAATAGAGACAGCGAACCTTCAACTCGTATGGGAAATGTTGCTGGCTATCGGGAAGCATGGATTGATGCTCAAAACTATATGGAAGAACTTGCTCTATATGAAGCACGTTCTATGGAAGAAGACACAGATGAAGATGAAGAATTGTTCAAAAGAAATTTAAAAATGGAAACACTGACTGGTGTTCTCAAGGGCGAAATTCTAATTCAAAATCATTGCTACCGAGGTGAGGAGATGGCAGTGATGATGGATATAGCTAAAGAATTTAATTACAAAGTTACTACCTTTCATCATGCCATTGAAGCTTATAAAGTTGCAGACCTATTAGCTGAAAATGAAGTTTGCGCTGCTATGTGGGCTGATTGGTGGGGATTTAAAAATGAAGCTTATGATATGGTTTGGGAAAATATTGCTATGGTTGACCAAGCTCTCAATGCTACGGGTTGTGCAATTGTACATTCCGACTCAGCTGTTGGCATCCAGCATCTCAATCAAGAGGCTGCAAAAGCTAGGTCAGCTGGTTTAAGAGCAGGATTAGATATTTCCAAAGCCAGAGCCATAAAATGGATCACTATTAATCCAGCAAAAGCTTTAGGTATTGCTGACCATGTGGGAAGTTTAGAAGTAGGAAAAATGGCAGATCTTGTTATTTGGGATGGCGACCCTTTCAGTACTTTTACCAAAGCGGAAAAAGTATTTATTGATGGGCATTTATCATTTGACGCCATCAATGATAATAGCTTCATAAGAACAGACTTTGATTTGGGTATTATAAATCCAGAGGATGATAGATTATGAAAAACATAAAAATATGTTTATTTTTCTTTCTATGTGCACCCTTATATGCAGAGAATTATGAAACAATCTTGATTAAGAATGCCACTGTTATGACTTCAATGGAATTGGGTATACTTGAAAACACTGATCTTCTTATTAATGATGGCCTGATAACAAAAATTGGTCAGAATCTTAAGCATGAAGGAGCCACTATTGTTGATGCTTCTAATCATTTTATAACACCAGGCTTAATTGCACCTAATAGCATGATAGGCATTCAAGAAATAGAGCTTGAAGCTGAAACAAGAGACGATTCAAGTGATTATTTCTCTTCAGGGTTTAGCATCATTGACGCCTTTAATCCTTCTTCAGCTTTGATTCCATATAATCGGACAGGTGGAATTACTACTGCAATTGTGACCCCATCCTCTGGAAATCATATTTTTTCAGGAATGTCTTCTGCCTTTAAGCTTGATGGAAAATTGACAGAAGAATCCATTGGACAGGATATAGCTATGAGTATGAGTTTTGGAGGTAGTGAAGGCTCAAGAGCCTCACAAATGTTGTTGATAAAAGATTCAATTATAAAAGCTAGAAATTATTATAAATCAAAGTCTCAGATTATGAGAGGAGGATATTTTGATTTTGATAATTATACTCCTAGAGATTTAGATGCAATATTAAGAGTTATCAATCAAGAGATTCCTTTAATTATTAGAGTGGATAGAGCGAGAGATATGCTCAGGATGATTCGCTTCTCTAATGAAAGTGGAATTGAAATTATTTTTGCAGGAGCCAAAGAAGCTTGGCGTATTGCTGATGAAATTGCAATTCAATCAATACCAGTAATCCTTGATCCAATGGATAATATTCCCAGTTCTTTTGATTCAATTGCGGCTAGGATGGATAATGCAGCAATACTCCATAACGCAGGAGTTAAATTACTTATTACTTCTCAGGACACACATAACTCTTATCTCAGTCGACAAGGAGCTGGTAATGCTGTTGCTTATGGGTTACCAGAACATGAAGCATTAAAGGCATTAACTATCAATGTAGCTTCTGTTTTTGGGTTATCAGAATCAATTGGCTCTATAGAGGTAGGTAAGGATGCTGACCTTTTAGTTTGGGATGGTCATCCTTTAGAAGTTTCTTCTTTTACAACGAGAATATATATTGATGGGAAGAGTATTAACACTACTACGCGATCTCAAAGACTGAGAGACCGTTATCTTAAAAGACTGGGTTTAGATTAGTTAACTTTACTTCTTTGATCGATAGTTTGATCCATTAGATTCATATATTCAGAAAGATCATTTGGTTGGGTCATTGCATCAACATCTAAATTATAGTTTGGTCTTGAGAAACTTTTGTTTTTGTCAATCGGCTGAGTTGACTTAGAATTTCCATCATTTCTTTGTGAGGAAACTTCATCCACTAATAGAATAATCTCATTTAAATCAAGATCATTTAATAAAAGATATTGATCTATTGAGAAAGGGTCTTCGATAATTGTATTTTCTATAATCTTTTTATCGGTCACCTCAATGAGTTCTAGATAATCAGAATAATTTCTTGTTTCGGAAGAATTAATAGTCGCATCCTTATTCCAAGCTAAATAAATTCGAGGTTCATTTTCAGACTTTCCAGTTATTTTATCCTTATATAGATCGATACCAAGTCCGACATCAAAACTACCTAGGCCAATATCAAACCAATATAAATCAAATTGATAACCAAGATCAAAATTAAAATAATCAGTTTTATTTGCCCTCAATTCATAAGCAGGATTTGATCCACGATTTAATTGTCCTATGGATAAACTTGATTTAAATAATTGAGAATTCTCACCTATCAAGATACCGCCTATGGATAAAAGTAGTGAATCGCCGTCAACACTATGACCAATATTAGTTCCTTCATATCTATAGCCATCTTCAAAAAAAGATTCTCGATAAGCACACCCATAGTTTGAAGATCCATTTTTATAAAAACTACAACTTGTTGAAGTCACTTCTGTAAAAACACGATATCCTTCAAGTTCCTCGAGATACTCTATGGAACCCCATGTCTCAAAACCAAAAAGACCCATAGATTCACTAAGTGATTCTCCCATTAGCTGTCCGTATAAAGCAAAAGGAAGATCTCTTGATTTATGCGAGGATCTAAAATCAAAACCTAACAAGTTATAATTTGAATTTTCTTGCAATAAAGTTATATCTTGGCATAGAGATTGATCACATGTCATTTTTGTTCCATTATCGACAGAAGTTCCAGTAAAACCTATTTCTAAATTTTGTAATGGTCTAATTCCAACCCTACCACCATAAAAATTCTTTGAGTTATCTATTTCTGCAATCAATAAAGAAAGATCCCATGGTCCGATCCAACTTAAAAAACTTGACTCTAGAGGATCTGAAAAGTTTCTTTCAATTGAAAAACCACTAAGCGGACGTGCGTTTGTTGATAAAGCTAAGCTTCCATGCCAACCTGGTCCCCACCAATTTTTCTTTGAACCCAGTGAAAATGAATAGTTACCTTTAGCAAGTGAAAGATAAGATTCATCCATTGTTGAACTGCCAGGCGATTTATTTACCTGAAGATTAATTGCAATATTTTTAGAAAAGTAAGAAGCATTAGCAGTGACAGATTTACTATCAGTGACTACTTCATTAAATGATGTTATTTGTTTAGGGTTTTTAGATAATTTTAATTCTGTTGATCCAAATATTCCTAACTCTTGTGCATTTACTAAAGACTCTCTAATCCGATGGTATGAGTTTAATTCAATCAAAGTCATTTCAGATTCATTTTTTGATAGATTGTAAGCAATATCACCCCAAGATAAAGGCCAAGTAGTAATAGGTATATTGAGCACACCTGAATCAACCAATAGATGGATATCATGCCTAATTAATAGATCATCAGGGTTCGACCATGGTTCTGCTTTTAGTAGATATGAATTAGCGACCATAACAAAAGCTAAGTTGGCTAAAAAAAAACTTTTAAATATTTTTCTATTTTTCATTGTTTTGTATTCTACTACTTATGATTAGTCAATGTTTGAAATATATTGGAATTGAAAATAATCATTTTTAAAATATAATCAACAAACCATCATGCAAAATAGAAATAAATTAATCTTTCTTATACTTACTATTAGTTTTATTAGCTCTTGCAGTATTCTTATTGAGAAATCAGAAGTTGACTCTAGTACATTGAGAAATACTCAATCCGGAACTGTTATTGGTGCCAATAATGGAAAAACATATCAATGGTTAGGTATTCAGTATGGAAGTATTCCTGATTCTGATTATCGATGGAAAAAAGCTAAAGAACCTATTTCTTGGAAAGGAGTAAAGGAAGCTATTACTTTTGGTGAATTTTGTACGCAAAAAGCTTCATTGATTAATTCTAGTTTGGATATATGGAATAGTACTGTTGGTTCAGAAGATTGCCTTAATTTAAATATTTGGGCTCCAAAAACTGATAATGGGGATACTGTCAATTCTTCAAAATATCCAGTGATGGTATGGATACATGGTGGCAGTAATATGTCTGGTAACTCTAATTTTTATAACCCTTCACAACTAGTTAAATATCATGATGTTATTGTAGTGACAATTAATTATAGATTGGGACCTTTCGGTTGGTTCAATCATCCTAGTATTAATGAGTTTTCAAATGAAATTAATTCTTCAGGTAATTATGGCAATCTTGATACAATTCAAGCACTGGAATGGGTGCAAAATAATATTAGTAACTTTGGCGGTGATAAGAATAATATCACAATATTTGGAGAGTCAGCTGGTGGTTATAATGTTGCAGCCTTGCTTTCTTCACCCATAGCAACTGGGTTATTTCATAAAGCAATTATTCAAAGTGGAGGTGTCAAACCTGGAGATATTGAGCATGCACAAAGCTTCCTGTCTAATCCACTTCCCTGGAAGAATTACACTTCAAAAGAACTTTTTAATCAATTACTGATCATCAAAAAAGTGGCAGGGGACAGAGACGAAGCTTTACAACTTCAGTCAGAAATGGAGGATCAGGCCATTAATGATATTCTAAGGTCTGCTACAACAGATGAGATATATCAAGCCTACTTGGTTTCTAAAATCAATACTAATGAAATGTTAAGACCTTTCCCTGATGGCAATGTCTTAGATGATAAAGGGATTATCGAATCCATAAAAAATGGATTATCTAAAGACATACCACTTATTTTAGGGACTAATAGAGATGAGAATAAACTTTTCCTAATAGAAAATGAAAGACTCACTAGAAGTATTTTTGGATTACCATTTATTAAGGATATTGATAGTTATAATGCAGTTTCAAAGCATCGTTCTGATACTTGGAAACTATTAGCAGTCGATAAACCGGCTAGAGATTTAGTGAAATCCGGTAAGAAATCTATTTTTGCATATCGTTTTGATTGGGATGAAGAGCCCAATAAATACGGTCTTGATTTATCAGATCTACTAGGAGCGGCACATGCTTTTGAGATACCTTTTGTCATGGGCGATCTAGAAATGGATACCTTATCGGATTACATGGTCAGTCGAAAAAACCTCAAGTCAATGGAGCAATTATCCAATTCTATGATGAGTTATTGGGCTGAATTTGCATATAATGGTGACCCTGGAACTGGTAGAAATAATGACCTTCCAGTTTGGAATCAATGGTCTGAAGTGAGTGAGACATCACCAAAATATATTATATTCGACTCATATCGCGATCGCGGTATTAGAATGACATCGAATAGCCTTACTAAGGAATCTTTATTCATTCAAATAGCAGAAGATGAAGATCTGAGTGATAAATATAAGTGCGAAATGGTTGATATTGCAATCCAATATGATGGCTTAGAAAACCCAGATTATTTGTATGAATTTGATCAAGGACTTTGCAAAGGCTTGAATCCAGACATAGAATGGAGAAATTATTGGTATGAAGAAATGGATGAACCGTGGTAAAAAAAATACAGTACTGGCTAATGAAATCTGAACCAGATACTTATAGTATTGATGATTTAGAATCTTTCAATGTTGATCATTGGGATGGTATTAGAAATTACCAAGTTAGGAATTTCTTCAGAGATACGATGCAAATTGGCGATCAAGCTTTCTTCTATCACTCTAATTGCAAAGAACCTGGTATTGTCGGATTAATGGAGATAGCAAGTGCGTCCTATACAGATCATACGGCTTTTATTAAGGGAGAAAAATATTTTGATTCTAAAAGCGATCCAGATAAACCAAGATGGCTAATGGTTGATGTTAAATATCAAAGACATTTAAAAAGAAAGATCACACTTAGTGAACTAAGAAATCAGAAATCTCTAGAGTCAATGAGGCTGCTGCAAAGAGGAAATAGACTTTCAGTAATCCCATTAGAAAAGAAAGAATGGGATTATATAGTTGGTATGGAGTAGTTGAAGTATGAATATTCAAAATAAAAAATATCTAATACCAATTTTTACAATTTTACTTTTGAACATTGCATTTGTATCTGTAGCTGATGATGTTAAAAAAGGTGAAGTCTTCATTATCAGTCCGTTGGATGGTGAAGTTGTCAAACAAACTTTCAAAGTTGTATTTGCTATTAAGAATTTTGATCTATCTCCAGCAGGAACCTATGGAGAGAACACGGGACATCATCACTTGATTATTGATTCAAAATTACCAAACTTAGATTTACCAATCCCAAGCAGCATCAATTATCTTCATTTTGGTAAGGCTCAAGAAAGCGCAGAAATTACTTTAGTTCCAGGTAAACATACCCTTCAACTATTATTGGGAGACGGAAATCATATTCCTCATAAAAAGCCAATATTTTCAAAAACAATTGAGATCTTAGTCAAACCTTAGCTTCTAGTTCAGTATCTAACATAAAATCATTTAAAAGTTTTACAGTCTTTTTTGTATCAAGTTCTGGCGAAGCAATCAGTGTTTTTCCTAATTCTGCAATTCTTGCAGTGGGGATATCTTTTTTAATAATCTTCAACTTATCAATGAAAAAATCATTGATTGCAGACATAACAAAAATAGGGCATCTGACTTGACGAAGAACTTCAGCAAAGTCTTGTTTTTCTAGAGAGGCAAAGGCTTGGTTTCTTCCATCAATCGATCTAAGACCACCAATTAACTCTAAATTAACCAATTCAGGATCAAATGTTGGGAAAAGACTTTTGATAAGGTTAAAGCGCTCATGAAGATAGTCACCATTTTGGTCTGGTTGTGGAACGTTTGTAAAATTTTTGAAGAATAATTCTCGTTCTTTTTTTGTAAAGTAGGCGGCACCATTCAAAGCCAATGATAGAACTCTTTTAGGCCATAGCAATGCTATCTCAGCTGCAAAATGAGTACCAGTATGGTGAGCATAAATATGAAAACTCTCAATATTAAGAGCATCAATAGTTTCGCAAAGCCAATCTCTATAATTATTAATACTTGGCATTCCTTCAGGGTTAAAAGAGTTTCCAAATCCCGGTGTATCAATTGCATAAATCGATCTTTTGCTACTAAATTGATGCATCATTCTTTCATACATTACAGAACTGCTAGGAGTTCTATGAAATAATACAAGCGGTGTTCCTGAGCCCTCACTATACCTATAGTGCATTTGCCCTGACTTTGTATCGATATAGGATTTTTTTATCTCTATCATAGGCAAATTTCTCAGAGCTAGCTTTTTAATTTAATTAAAAAAAAGTATAGATTTATTGTATTGTTCAAAGAGATATAGATTAATTTAATAGTTTGTAAATTGATATAATAAAAATATGAAGAGAAGAATAATTGTTGGTATATCAGGAGCGAGTGGAGTCATTTATGGAGTTCGTTTACTCCAAGTTTTACAAAATGATTCAGAGATTGAAACACATTTAGTTTTAACAAATGGTGGAAAATTAAATATCTCATTGGAAACTGATTTCGATATAAAAGCTATAGAGGCTATGGCAGATGTTGTTCATAGTGATAAGAATTTAGGGGCTACAATTGCGAGTGGTTCCTTCCAAACATTAGGAATGATTGTTGCGCCATGTTCAATGAAAACTTTATCTGGAATTGTTAATTCATATGCTACAAATTTAATTGTTAGGGCGTCTGACGTTATTTTAAAGGAAAGCAGACAACTTATTATAGTCCCAAGAGAAACGCCTCTACATACAGGTCATTGTGAATTAATCTATAAGGCATCAATGATGGGTGCTCAAATTGTTCCCCCAAATCCTGCTTTTTATAATAATCCAGAATCTTTGGATGACATTATTAATCATACAGTTGGTAGGGTTCTAGATTTAGTAGGCCTCGATAATGATATTGTTTCACGATGGGAAGGCGTCTAATTCAAGAATGGATGATGGCATATCAGTAGATGATTTGCTGAGCAAAGTCAGATTATTTTTGATTTCTCACAATACGATCTCCATTGCCTCTGTAGAAGTGATGGAAGTATCAGCTGCTAGTGTTTTTTATGTATCTGATCTTGATCTGAATATTTACTTTCTTTCTTTTGATAAAACGCTTCACTCACAACATATTTTTAAGAATAAAAATGTTGCTGCTACTATAAATAAGGATGTTGAGGATTGGACTGATATTAAAGGACTTCAAATCAAGGGACATGCAGAGAAGTTAGGTTCTCATCAAAGAGAAGAAGTGCTTAAAAAATATAGAGAAAAGTTCAAGTATATTAATCAAATTCTTGATGCACCCAAGAATAGTAATGAGCAAAAAATAGCAGAACAGTTTCAAAAAATCAGTATTTTTGTTTTTACCCCAACCTCATTTAGATTGATTGATAATTCTTTAGGGTTTGGAAAAAAAATGGAGTTAGCTTATACCAACGGGTTATGGCTAAGAACTATTTAATCATAAGAAGGGTCTACTCTTTTCCACTAGAGTAAGCTGGTAATATTCCTAAATGTACACCACTGTCCATGATAAGAACCTCACCAGTTATAAGTTTTGCACCTTCTAGGAACCAGACTAAGGTTTCTGCAACATCTTCAGCAGTCGCAACTTCTTGTAGAGGAAGTTTTTTTCTTGAGCCTTCAAGCATATTCTCATAATTCTCTTCGCTCATGCCTTCTTTGAGCCACCGAGTTTGAATCATGCCTGGTGCTACACTATTAATACGAATCTCAGGTCCTAAAATATGAGCCAGTGACTTAGTCATCATATTTAAAGCTGCTTTGGAGGAAGCATAAGCAATAGATGAACCAATACCAGTCACACCTGCTAAAGATGAATCATTAACTATAGCGCCTTTTCCCACCTTTCTCATATGGGGTTCCACAGCTCTTACCATTTGATATGCACCCACCACATTCACCGCATAGATATCTAGAAAGTCATCTTTAGAAAGACCATCAAGATTTGAGAATGCATTGAACTTTGTCTTGCCAGCATTATTGATTAGATAATCAATTCTACCCCATTTATCAACAGCAGCTTTTGCCATTGATTGACAATCATCGTCATTGGATACATCACCTTTGCAAATTAAAACCTCAACACCCTGATCTTTTGCTAATGATGCTGTTTCTTTTGCCTCTTTTTCACTGCGTGTATAGTTAACTACTACATTGCACCCTTTTTTTGCTAATAATATTACAGCAGCAGCTCCGACACCTGTTGCTGAACCTGTGATTATTGCTACCTTTCCTTTCATGGATACTTCCTAATTAATACATTGAGTGAATATCTTATAGACTACAAAAAATAAAATCTTAGTTTTCATAATCTATTTTGAAACAAAGTTTAAAATACACCATAAACAATTATCAATAAATGTATTAATATACTTTTAATCTAGAGTAGTTTTTATAGGAGAAAATAATGGCTTTTAATGACATGAGAGGTTACATCGAAACCTTGAAGGATAAAGGACAATTAATAGATGTTGATACAGAATTAAATGTGGCTAGAGAGACTACTGAACTTCAACCCTTAATGAGACATCTTCATAATATTAATGGCCCAGCATTAATGTTGAATAACCTTTCCGGTTACAATACAAAAGATATTCCTGTTTTATTTAATCCTTATGGAACCAGAGAAAGAACTTCTATGATCTTGGGTGAGGAGGGTGCTTTTGATGGCAAGGTTAGGCATGCAAAGATTCTAACCGATCCATCCAGTTGGTTTAAGCCAAGGTGTATTGATGCCTCATCGGCTTCCTGTAAAGATATCAAAATAGAAAAAAAAGATATTGATATTGGTAAACAATTACCACATGTATGGTTCGGAAAAGAAGGACCTTCATACATTACTAATGCCATTGTGATCACTAAAGATCCGGAAACTGGTATCCCAAATACAGGATGCTACCGTTTGACTCAATTATGGAATGCTTCGCATCCAAATGGTGAAGTTTATTCTGAAGAAGAGCAAAGAAAATGCC